>OGQO01000520.1_pt1 | contig 40537 bp, 33 predicted proteins | sample 1553241 | NCBI WGS metagenome assembly OGQO01 (sample SAMEA2579933, study PRJEB22360) | human gut metagenome | biome: human gut; feature: human-associated habitat; material: faeces | place: Denmark | collected 2008/2010
TATTCTGAAAAATGTCTGCGGATTGCCTGAGGATCACCAAATGCAGCCGGATCGATTGCCATAAATCCATGACAGATTCCTGTTTTATCCGGGAATGTACAGCAGTGATCTGAAGTAACACCCATGGAAAGAATGGAACTGAACAGTTCACACAGCATACCATATCCATATCCCTTGTGACTTCCTGTAACTTCTTCATTTCCACCGAGAGGCATGATTCCGCCGCCCTTCTTTGCGACAATATTGGCAAGGACATCCGGTGCGTCTGTACTTGCATGACCATCCTTGTCCAGTGCCCATCCATCAGGAAGCGGTTTCTCCATCTTGTTGTACATCTCGAGTTTTCCTCTTGTAACTACTGTGGTAGAGCAGTCAAAGAAGAACGGATACGGGTCTGCCGGCATAGCTACTGCGATCGGATTTGATCCAAGCATGGCTTTTTTGCCAAACGTAGGAACCATAATAGCCTCTGAATTGGTGCAGGCCATTCCCAGAAGTCCCTCATCGCACGCCATCTTTGCATAATATCCGGCGATACCGAAATGATTTGACTCACGGACAGTTACAATTCCAACGCCGGTTTTTTTGGCTTTTTCGATGGCTTTTTTCATTGCATAAACAGAAATAAGCTGTCCCATTCCATTATGACCGTCAATCACTGCAGATATCGGTGTTTCAAATACAACTTCAGGCTTTGCCTGCGGATGGATCGTTCCCTTTTCGATTCCCTTATGATAACGCACCATTCTCTGCATACCATGACTTTCTATCCCATAAAGGTCAGCAGTAAGAAGCACATCCTTGATCTGATTGCTTTCTTCCTCTGTAAAACCAAACGCCTTGAATACGTCTCCGCAAAAATGATTCAGTGTCTCATATGACCATTTCACATATCCCATTGTTTCGTCCCTCTTTCCGGTAGTGCCGATTTTATTTATTGGCATTACCAATTTGTATTTTAATTATACCACTGGCATTACCAAAATACAATAGAGGTCATATCAATTTATTCTGTAAAAATGCCCAAAATTTCTCAGGATTTTTTTTGCATTTCTTCCATATAACGTTCAATCGTATCCATATGTTCGGACATACATCGTTCCGCCTGTTCTACATCTCCGTTGATGATCGCCTCAACAAGCCGATGATGCTGGTCATCAACCTCTCTGGCAGAATTATTCTTCTTCATAATGTAGTCTCTCGTCCCGGAAACAATATTCTCAGTAAGCTGATCCGCCGCCGCAAGGACACTGTAAACCATCGGGTTGTCTGCGATCTTTGCAATCTTCTGGTGAAGTTCACGATCCAGTTCACCTCGTATCTTTTCATCTTCTGCCGCGTCCAGACGTGCAAGAATCATCCATAATTCTGCTGCATCCAGCGGTGTACACTTTCTTGCTGCAAGAATTGCCGCTTCTCTTTCCAGAGCCGCACGGAACTGCTGATTCTGACGCAGATATCCATTATTTAATTTGAAAAGTATGGATAATGGTCCGATCAGCCAGGTATCCAGATCCTCCGTAATATAATTCCCGCCTCCCGGCACCGACTTGACTATTCCCAGCAGTTCCAGTGCTCTCAGAACTTCTCTGACTGCCGGTCTGGACACTCCCATGGTCTCCGCCATCGTCCGCTCAGCCGGAAGGGCAGCTCCCGCCTTGAGATTGCCATTCTGAATGTTCTCTATGATCTGATTTAAAATTCCGTTAAAAGCCCGTTCATCCCCAATTTCTTTAAACATACTCTCTATGCCTCCGCATTCCATTTCCGCCTGTATATTTCTTACAGACGGTATCATTTTTTCACCGTCTGTTCCGTACAGTTCATTTTTGGTACAACTGCACAGTATGACAGTTATTTCTTATTATAATATAGCATTTCTGACAGTTTACAGCAAGTATCCTCTGATAGTTTAACTGCATTCTTTTATGTACAAAAAGGATGCAGTCAGAGACCGCACCCTTTTGATATGTTTATTTTGATTTTTTGGCTTTTTCATATTCCTTCAGTTCCCTCAGTGCCTTCTCGCCCTGCGGATACAATATAATAATGTTGAATATCGTCATCAGTCCGATTCCCACGTCCCCAAGATCCCATACGAAGGTATAGGCCGCAAGACCGCCGATAAACAGCATGACCAGTGCAAGTACTTTATAAGCAGTCTGCCATGCCCAGCTGTCTCCGAAAAGATATGCCACGTTACTTCTTGCATAAAACAGAATTCCAAGGAAGGTTGAAAAGCTGAACAAAAATAGCGTCACTGCAATAAAAATGACACCAAATTTTCCCAGATGATGCTCCATCGCAGTCTGCAGAAGATCCATTCCAGAAAGTCCTGCGACCTTTTCTTCAGGAGCCAGAAGCATGATCATTGCTGTACAGCTGCAGATCACGATCGTATCTACAAAAACTCCAAGCGCCTGAACCAGCCCTGCCTTAACCGGCTGATCACATTCCGCTGCTGCTGCCGCGCAGGGTGCAGATCCGGAGCCTGCTTCATTAGAAAAAAGTCCTCTCTTGACTCCATTCATCAGTACCGCACCAAAGCCTCCTGCTGCCGCCTGGCGAAATCCAAAAGCCTCCTGGAAAATTCTTCCAAAAACTCCCGGAAGTCTTCCAAAATTCATTACGATGATCAGTATCGTAATTGCAAAATAGCACACCGCCATCACCGGCACGATCATATCCAGAACCTTCACCGTTGCATTCTTCCTAAGTACGATCACCGCAGCAACCGCAACAAGTATAACGGTTGTACAGATTGGCGGGATTGAAAATGCATTTTTAAAAGAAGAAACAACTGAATTGCTGATCACCTGACTGATACCGCACCAGCAGATCAGACCTGAAATTGCAAACAGCACGGAAACAGCAACCTTTTTTCTTTTTTTCTTCTGTTTTTCCTCCACATAGGCGTGGATATAATATGCCGGCCCGCCTCTGTAGCCTCCATATAAAGGATCCTTTTCTTTGTATATCTGTGCCAGTGTTGCCTCTATAAAAGCAGTGGACGAACCGATCAGTGCAGTCACCCACATCCAGAAAACTGCACCTGCACCTCCTGCTGAAATTGCAGCAACTACCCCGACCAGATTTCCCATCCCAACTCTTGTCGCAGTTGATACGATCAGCGTCTGGAAGGATGAGAGACTGTTTTTTTCCTTTTTCTTCTCAACCAGTGCACCTACCATATCCGGAAACAGACGGATCGGAAGAAATCGCGTCCGAATCGTAAAGTAAATTCCTGTCGGGATCAGCAAAATGATCAGAAGCGAGATGCCGAGTGAGCTTCCTCCCGGAAGCGGAATCTGTACCAGGTCTCCCCACAGGAAACTGTAAATTTTTTCAATCAATGTAACTATCATAACTTTAAATCCTCTCCACTTTCACACGTCCAGGAGAATATTTTCTCTCGGACAGATACCATTTTAGTATAGCTCAGATTGACCTGTAAATACAAGCACTTTTGGGATTTAAAGTCAAAAAATCTTCCGGACAGATTCTGTTAACAGATTCCAAGGGCTTCTTTCGCAAGTTTATCCACCATATCATTGTATTTATCATTGGAGTGGCCTTTGACCTTACGAAATTCAATATTTACCTTCTGTTTTGCCTTCCGGTAGAAATCACGATAGGCGATCGTTCCGGCTTTATTTGCCTTCCAGTCACCGTTACACCAGCTCGCGATTCCCTGATAATCATGGTATATGATAATAGAAGGAATCTTATGATCCAGTGCATACTGCATGGCAGCTTCGCTTCCTTTGATCTCTCCGGCTACGTTTCGCATCTGTGCCAGTTCCGGGTCGGACATTTTCTGTGAAAACTTCTCTTCACGGCCATCGATCAGAACAACCATCCCATAGGAAAACTCTTTCGTTGCCGCATGGTAGCTTCCGTCCACGTAGATTTCCACTGCACCGGATGCCGGGGTTCCTGTCTGTATCCTGCCTGCCACCGCACACTCTGTGCCGGATATTCCGGAATCCAAACCAGCCACTGCACTACCAATTCCCAGATATTCTTTCGCCTCTGCTTCCGTTCCAAAGCTCTTATATATTGCTCCCGGATATCCCATTACCTGCTTCTTGCAATCATCCCAGGTGAGGAACATTCCTGTTTTTCTTCCCTGTTTTACTGCATAAAATTTCTTCTTTGCCATGCTGCCTCCTGACTTGTTTCGTATAAAAAGGAGCCATCCTATAATGAGGACAGCTCCCAAACGGATTTTTCTAACTTATTCAGCAACTGCAATTGCTTCTACTTCGCACAGAACGTTCTTTGGAAGCTGTTTTACAGCGACACAGGAACGAGCCGGTTTGCTGGTGAAGTATTTCTCATAAACTGCATTGAATGCAGCGAAATCTGCCATATCAGCAAGGAAACAGGTTGTCTTTACAACGTTGTCAAATGTAAGGCCAGCCTCCTCAAGGATTGCTCCTACGTTCTTGCAGGACTGCTCTGCCTGAGTTTCGATCTTATCTCCTGCAACTTCGCCTGTTGCCGGGTCTACCGGGATCTGTCCGGATGCGAATACAAAGTTTCCTACCATTTTGGCCTGTGAGTATGGTCCGATTGCTGCTGGTGCATTCTTGGTTTCAAGAGTTTTCATGATAAATTCCTCCGTTCTATATTTTCTTCATCATACCACCAAAAATTTTGTTTAGCAATATATTTTTTTGTATTTCTCGATGTCCTTCAGAAAGATCCTGCCGGAAAAGGCAATATGAGGAAGCTCATAAAACCTGGCGTTCTTAGGGCAAATCGGCCGATACAGTGGATCTGCCAGGATGATTCCGGCATCCTTCAGGAGGTCTTCCATTTCTTCTTCCCCTCTGGCTGTACAGTCGTTTTCGCCAAGAAGTCCCTCCTGTGTTTCCAGCGGGCAGATCACACGAACTGCTCTGTGATATTTTTTTTCGATCGAGGCCGCCAGGGATCCCATTGTCACAGCTTCACCGATGATCGTAATCTCCGGCAGTGACTGCAGGCGTTTTTGCAGATACGGAGTCTTTTGTTTTGTATCTGTCTGTTTTTCCGGCAGTTGTCTGTTTTTGTACTGTATTTTTTCGTTTAATGCCTGTATAAGTTCTTCTGTGAATCCGCCGATTGGTGTTCCTATTACATAGGAGGTGCCGATTTTTTCTTCAAGAACTCTTGCTGTCGGGAGTCCTACAGAGGAAACAACCAGATTCACTTCTGCTTTCCCCGCACGAGATAAATCCTCCAGAGAATCTCCCATGGCCCAGGTAGACAGAACCTCCCAGCCATATTCTTTGAGCCTCTGTTTCATTGCATCTACATTTTGCTGTGGTCCGAAATCCAGAGGAGTTGCCCCAAGGATATTAAGTGTATGAAAATGTATCCGTTCTGTCTCAGCAGATGAAGGACTTCCATCTCTGAAAAAGGATTTTTCTTCCGTGACCACAATTTCCGTCTTTCTGACAAAGCGTTCTGCAATTTCCGCCAATGCAAGTCCTGCCCCGTAGGTGTAATCATGCATTCCATTGGTCGGGATTGCAAAGGACGGGATTCCGGTTTCTGTCTGGATCACCTGTGCAATCGCAGGAAAATCGGTTCCGTTCATAAATGGAATCGGAGAACCTGCAAGTGCAATAAACTCAGGTTTCAGTTCTCTTGCCGCTTCTTCAATGTCATTGATAAATTTTGCATCGTTTCCCATGACTGCATCTATCTCGCTTAGGCCGGAGATATAGATCAGGCTGTCCTTGTCATACCAGCGGATCTCATCATGGGTATTGTATGTGGAATTGCATCCGGACGGATCGTGCATGACTACCATGCCGCCAAGCTCGTACAAAGCAGAGCATACACCGGAAACATCGGCTGTATAGACTGGTATGATTTTATATGACTGTCTCATATGCAGCTTTCGCACCCCCATCCTTTACGAACGATCAGATCCCTGGGATCTTTTTCTTTAAGAAAAGCTTCCGTCATCAGTTCCAGGGTTCTGCGGATTCCGTCAAAGCCCCAAAGTCCACCGCCCTGTACCATATTGACGAAGTTTCGGCTTCCGGAAAACCAGGCTGCTTTCTGCCCGATGGCCAATGTTCTGGTCTCTGACTTTCGCGGAAGGACACGCATTTTGGCCTGGATCGTGGCACGTAATTCGAGGTCGGGATGATATGTTTTAAGCCAGTCAAAAGTAGATTTTTCTTCCGGACTTATGCTGTCGAGATAGACGGCTGTCACCTGGAATTCATGCTCCAGGAGAATTTTTGCAAGGCCCAGTGGTCTTGGATGAAATAAATAATCCAGAACAATCGGTGTATCTCCTATAACAGTTTTTGTATGTCTGAAAGTATCTTCGCAGAGAGTAATTTCGCGTTCAAAAAATGCTTCGAGGTCGTCGGATGAGACGTTTTTTTCGATTCTAAGTGCATGGATCAGGCTTTGAATCTCTTCTTTGATTTCTCCATAATCGAAGCTTCCCGGAAGATACAGGTGTTGTCTTTTGAGGCGTTCTGCCAGTATATCTGCACCGTATTTTGCCGGTGGATAGCAGGAAATCAGGAGTTCTCCTGTTCCAAGCTGCTGGTATTCTTCCCATGTCCTGCATCCCGGCAGCTCTTTTAATGTGTATCCTGTGGTTCGCAGAATCCGTCTGATATCGCTGCTTTCATCAAGTGTAAAGTCGCTTCCGATAAGGCTTACTGTTCCGGAGACAGCCTTCTGTTCTGTGAGAGGATCATACATTGCCTTTCGTAGTTTCTGATCTGGTGTAACCCCATGTTTCTGCATGATAGGATCCATAAAGCAGCGTACAAAAACAACCTGTGGAAAGCGTGCTTCCAGTTCTTCATATACCCGATCCAGATCACAGCCCAGAAAATGATGCAGACAGACTGTAAAAAGAAGTACTGCTTTTGGTTTCTGTTCCAGTTTATTCAGTACATCGGTCACGCCCTCTATCGTTACATCTTCCAGGTTTCCGTTCAAAAGATTTTCTTCTTCTATGATCACGAAGGAAAATCGTTCTGCCGCATTCATCTCAGCTGCTGTCAGAACCACTCCACGCATGCAGTTATCTGCACAGACATAAATCTGGATTGCCTCGGGCATCAGCATTCCGGTGTGTACAATATTCCAGTTTCCATGTGCGGGTGAATTGAATTCCAATCCGGCCGGAAAGGGCACTGGAAAGGATGCTTTGCTGATGGTTGTGACTGCACCTTCCGGGTTTATTTCACCGCCAACTCGTTTTAACATAGGGCATCCTTTCTGCAGAGGGTCAAAATCTGCTCTGCCAGTGTACGATATTCTTCTGCCATCTCACTGTCCGGATAGCATTCCATCAGGGTTTTTCCCTGTTCTTCTGCATCTGTGACCAGATTGCTGTGGGTGAGTTTTCCGATTATGGTGGTCTGGAAGTCTTCTGCAAGTTCCTGAACTTTTTCTTCTTCTCGTTTTACATTACGGCGGTTCAGGATGATTCCTCCGAGGGAGGCATAGCCACGGTTTTTGAAGTTCTGTACTGCCATTGCGATGTTGGCTCCGGCGTGGATCGCCATGTTTTCACCGGAAGTGATGATGAATACTTTGTCTGCATAGCCTTTTCGCATCGGCATGGAAAATCCGCCGCAGACAACATCTCCCAGGACATCGTAGAGGACAATGTCAGGCTTATAGATATCATAAGCTCCTGTTTCTTTGAGTTTTTCGAGGGCTGTGATAATGCCTCTGCCGGCACAGCCGAGTCCTGGTGTCGGTCCGCCTGCTTCAACGCAGATCACACCCTGATAGCCGACTGTGGTCATGTCTTCCAGGCGGAGGTTTTGTTTTTTGTCATTGTATAAGTCCAGTACAGTCCGCATTGTTTTTCCGTGGCGGAGCTGGATGGTGGAGTCTGCTTTTGGGTCGCAGCCAATCTGCATAACGGTCAGGCCTTTTTCTGCGAGGGCTGCTGCTATGTTGGAAACGGTGGTGGATTTGCCGATGCCGCCTTTGCCGTATACTGCAATTTTAATCATATTTAGCCTCCGTGTGTGTGATGACATTGGAATAGGCGGTTTTGGTTGATATGCCTTTGAGGCGGCCAATCTTGCCGGATAGTGCACTGATGATGTCCTGGGGTGCGTCTATGGCTATGCTGATGATGCTGATTTTTTTTTCGCGATAAGGGATCCCCATTCGGCCGATGATGTGGTCGCGGGCATCGTAGAGGAGCTGGTTGAGACTTTCAATTGACTCGCTGTCTTCTACGATGATGGAGATTACTGCCACTCTTGTATCCATATAAAACCTCCTGTCCTGATTCACAATTCTTTAATCTGTTATTTATTTGCAACTGTATATTACATAGCACACTGTGTGGGATAGAATGTGGCACCTGCCTGAGATAGAATTCGACTCCTGCCCGAGTAGAAAACTGGATTGAACTGACGGTAAACGGAGATTTCGTCGAGAGTTACGTACTAGCTGCTGCCACCGAGCGCACTGTCTGAGGCGAAGCCGAGTTTGCGCGAATGGCAGCAAACAAGCGTACGTAACGAACAGAAATCGCAGTGTGTCAGAAAACCAGTTTTCTATCCCGGGCAGGTTGATTCGGGTTTCTACTCGGGCAGGTTAACTCGTTTTTCTACTCAGCAGGTTAATTCGATTTTCTGCTCAGACAGGAATGTCCTCTGTAATCTACTATACATCTGTATGCTGTTTTGCATTAGCAGATACGTGGCAGTAGTTCTCCTCCTGGCTGTGGAAGAAGTGCCTGTGTTCCAATCTCGGTAGTCATGACTACCTTACCTGGCTGATCGGCGGTGACTTCTCCGATAATGGCTGCATCTTTGGAGTAAGGGCACTGGCGAAGGGTCTCGACAATTTTTTCTGCCTCGGATTTTGGTGCCATGATCACCATTCGTCCCTCGCATGCCAGATAAAGGGGTTCGAGTCCGAGCATTCCACAGACGCCCTTAACTTCCGGTGCGACCGGAACAGCGGCTGCATCAAGACGGATTCCTACATTACTCTGTCCGGCGATTTCATAAAGGACAGTTCCCACACCGCCGCGGGTAGCATCACGGATCACATGGAGATTATGGGTAGTATTCATCACTGCCTCTACCGTATTCCAAAGTGGTGCGCAGTCGCTTGTGACATCAGCTTCGATGCCAAAATCTTCTCTTGCAAGAAGAATAGTGCATCCATGTCTTCCCACATCGCCGGTCACAATGATCGCATCTCCGGGCTGTGCCAGTGTTCCGCCAACCCTGACTCCTTCTTCGATCTGTCCCATTCCTGTAGTAGTAATAAAGACACCATCTACCTGACCTTTTCCGGCTACTTTGGTATCTCCAGACACGATATGTACGCCGGCCTCCGATGCTGTTTTTTCCATAGCTGCTGCGATCTCTTCCAGTTTTTCCATTGAAAATCCTTCTTCAATGACAAACGCGCAGGTCAGGTACAGAGGTTTTGCACCCATGCATGCAAGATCATTGACTGTGCCGCAGATAGAAAGTTTTCCGATATTTCCTCCCGGGAAGAATGCCGGTGAGACGATAAATCCGTCTGTGGAGACTGCCATTTTTCCTGTCGGTGGAGTCAATACTGCTGCATCGTCTGCAGTCAGATCCGGATTGGCAAAGTGTGCCGCAAAGATCCGGTCGATCAGTTCAGAGGTCTGACGGCCTCCTGCTCCATGTGCCATTGTTACTGTTTTATCTTTTAAAGTGCTCATAAGATTATCCTCTTTTCTATCATATCTTTCAACATAGTTATGCCCTGTTTTACTGATTGACCCGACAATTATTTACAATCTCCATACGCATAATAAGCGGAACAGGCACCTTCGTTAGAAACCATGCAGGCTCCTATTGGATGCTGCGGGGTACATCCCTTTCCAAACACTTTACAGTCGGATGGCTTACATTTTCCCTGCAGGACATCACCACATCTGCATGCCGGATTGGCTTTTCCCTGAATCGGTGGAATAGCATATTTCTTTCGTGCATCAAACGTACTCCACTCTTCTTTAAGCTGAACGCCTGACTTTTGTATCACACCAAGACCTCTCCATTCACTGTCGCAGGCTTCTGTCATTTCATCTGTGAGCTGCTGTGCTTCTCTGCTTCCTTCCGGTTTTACCACCCTCGGATAACAGTTTACAAAAAATGGTTTTCCTTCCTGGAATTTCACCAGTGAAACAGCCAGGGCCGTGAGGAGTTCTTTCGCTGTAAAGCCGGCAACTACTCCACTTACTCCCTCATTTACCAGATCTTCACAGAGTTCTGTTCCTGTAATGGCATTGACATGTCCCGGATACAGAAAGACATCCGCACTTCCTTTCAGTGCTTCATAAGCCTGGGGCATCGTCTTGTTTGCCATCAGAAGTGAATAATTAGAAAGGCCATCTTTCTTTGCCTGTTTCACAGAAAGACACTCTGCCGGAGTCGTGGTCTCAAACCCGACAGAGAGGAAAACAACCTGTTCTTCTGGATGTTCCAGGGCATATTTTTCAGCATCTGCCGGAGAATAGACAATGCGGATTTTGGCTCCTTTTTCTCTTGCTCCTGCAAGGCTCATCTTTGTCCCCGGCACGCGTACCAGATCGCCAAATGTGCAGATCGTCACGCCTTTTTCCAGTGCAAGCCACACTGCCTCATCGATAAAACCAACCGGTGTCACACAGACCGGACATCCCGGTCCTGAGATCAGTTCCACCTGCGGCGGCAGAAGCTTACGGATTCCCAGGCGAAAAATCTCATGTGTATGTGTTCCGCAGACTTCCATGATACGGACTGCCGGTCCGTCGTAATTCTCTATGATCTCTCTCGCTGTTCTTTTTTTCTCTTCTCCCATTACAGCAGTTCCTCCATCAGATGATCGGTTTCATCCTCATCTTCATCTGTGATCTTTGCGATTGCCACACCTGCATGAACCATTACATAATCGCCCGGTTCCAGATCCTCAAGAAGCTGGGCAGAAACCTCTCTTTTGGCTCCGCCGGCATCCACAACTGCTGTTCCTTCACTGATTTTTACTACTTTTGCTGATAATCCTACACACATGTAAATACCTCCCTGATTCTGTATACAAACAAGTCCCTCTCTCTGCCTTTCGCAGTTGAAGCAGAGAACTTACCTGCTTTGGTTAACTGGTCATTTGTTCCGTGATTTTCCTTCAAGATATGTCATCGCATACACGGCCTGTCCAAGTGCGATTCCGCCGTCATTTGGCGGAATAAGCTGGTGTTTCAGAACCTCAAATCCCCTGTCTCTCAGCATATGATCCGTAAGTTCCAGAAGCAGTCGGTTCTGGAAAACACCGCCGCTCAATGCAGCCTTATTGCAGCCTCTCTTCTCCCTGATCCGCACACAGATTTCTGTAATCTGACGGGCAAGTTCTTCATGAAAAAAGTATGCCAGCCTTCCCACTTCTTCTCCGTTTAGTCTTTGATCCAGGATAGTTCTGATCAGTCCTTCTGTATTAAGAAGCATCCTGTCATCTGTATCTGTTACTCTGTCGTCTTTTCTCTTCTGATATTGCGTTTCCTGCATACCAGATCGCATAGCATCCAACAAAAACTTCTCATTTTTCTGTATTTCAGGCAGTTTTTTTGCTCTGTATTCTTCCGCGGCAAATTCCAGTGCCATAGAAGCCTCCCCTTCAAAGGTAGATTTTCTGCGGATTCCAAGTATCGCACTCACTCCGTCAAAAAGTCTTCCTGCACTGGTGGATATCACTGTATTGATCCTGCGGTCTGCCATGATAAACTGTACATTCGCTTCCTGCTTCGTACAAAGTTCCAGCTTTTCTATGATCTCAGCCGCTTTTTCTCTGTCACCCATCAGGCCATAGATCAGCGATACCGCGATCCTCCAGCCTTCTTTGGAGGAAGCATCTCCACCAGGCTGAAGAAATGGCATCACGCTTCCCAGTCGCTCAAATCCATTCCTGTCTGACAGAAGGATTTCTCCTCCCCAGATTGTTCCGTCAGTTCCATATCCGGTGCCGTCAAAGGATACTCCAATCACCTGATCTGCACAATCATTCTCTACCATACAGGACAGAATGTGTGCATAGTGATGCTGCACTTTGAGCACCGGAACCCCCAGTTCTTCTGCAACCATCACTGAATTATACCGCGGGTGCATGTCACAGCAGACAATCTCCGGCTCCACCTCCAGAAGTGTTTCCAGCCGCCCGATGGTTTCTCTGAGTGCTTTGACTGTACGCAGATCTTCCAGATCTCCCACATAAGGTGATGGATAAAAGCGGTTATCCACCCCAATACAGAAAGAGTTTTTGAGTTCTCCACCGATGGCCAGCACCTGCCCCTGATATGGTGTGGAAACCATAAACGGAAGCGGTGCATACCCTCTGGAACGGCGGATCATATATGGTTTCTTTTCATAAAAATCCATCACGGAATCATCTGCCCGGATACGGATCTTACGGTCATGAGACAGCATACAGTCACAAAAACCAGAAAGCTCCGCCTCTGCCTCCTGGTCATCACGGCAGATCGGTGCACCAGAGGTATTTCCACTGGTCATCACTAGAAATTCCGGCATTTCGATTCCATCATCGTACTGAAAAAGCAGAAGCTGTACCGGTGCATACGGCAGCATCACGCCAACCTTTGGGTTCCCCGGTGCCACAGAGGGACAGAGGATTTCTGCATCTTTTCTTTTGTTCAGAAGCAGGATCGGTTTCTGATGACCATCCAGGATTTTCTCCTGTTCTTCTGTCATTTCGCATGCTTTTGTGACTGCTTTCAGATCCTTTGCCATCACCGCAAATGGCTTCATTGGCCTTCGTTTCAGCTGGCGAAGCCGACTGACTGCTGCTTCATTGGAAGCATCACAGCAGAGATGAAAACCTCCGATTCCCTTGACTGCAGCAATGCCACCCTCAGAAATCGTCTTTCTGACACAGGTAATTGCCTCTCTGCCACGCTCATCCCTGCCGATCAGATAAACTTCTGGTCCACATTCATTGCAGCATACCGGCTGTGCATCGTATCTTCTGGTCTTTGGATCGTGGTATTCTTCTGCACAGTCCGGACACATTGGAAACTCTTTCATGCTGGTCCGTTCACGGTCATACGGAAGCGAATCCAGGATTGTAAGTCTCGGTCCGCAGCAGGTACAGTTAATAAAAGGATGCAGATATCTCCGGTTCTTCGGATCAAACATCTCCTCCTTACATTCCTCACAAATTGCAATATCCGGCGAGACAAAGATCTCACCCTTTGTCTTTTCACTTTCGATAATATCAAACTGTGCATAGCTCTCCGGATTTTTTACGTTTTCCACATTTATCTTCAGGATTGCCGCCCTTTTTGGTGGACGATTCCGGATATCTGAGAGAAAACCCTCCACCGCTTCCTTTGGTCCCTGTGCATAGATTTCTACATAAGGACCTTTGTTGCAGACATTTCCGCGAACCTTTCTCTCTGCTGCATGGCGGCTGACTGTAGGCCGGAATCCTACCCCCTGCACAATCCCGTAAACACGGATCCGTCTGGTGATCTCACTTATCATATGCTCACTCCCACCTGATATATTTTTACCTTCCGATCAGTTTTCCGGAAACTGCAAAATGTCTCATATTCACAAACATTCCATCAAAATCCGCTGTCATCTGCTTCATACATTCATCTGCAAAAATAATATCAAAATCTCCGCTTCGCACCAGTTCTATATAGTCATCCTCATCTCGAAGTGCTATATCCCCCGCCTTGAGAAGTTCCTTTTTCATCATGAACCAGCCTGCTGTCTGAACACTTTCTGCCCCTCTGTTCTGCAGCTCCCTGCAGACAGAATCTGCGATCACCTGCTGATGTACGACCAGGATTTTTTTATTTGTATAATCCATCTCCGGAAGCAGTTCCTCCACCAGCGGATAAGCGATCTCATACGGCGTTCCGAATATTTTTTCCAGATATTGTGCCGTCGCGATCGCGGCCGGAGAGACAACGATATTTTTGCTCACTGAGGAGGCTTTTTTTACTTCTTCAAGACCGTCCCCCATACAATAACAGACTGCCTGCATATCCTGTTTCTGACGGAACAGGTCACGTATTTTATCTGCTGCCGCAAGATCACTTACATCCTGCGGTGTCATTCCGAGAATCCCAACCCTCTTCTCATCCACGGGATATTTTCGTACCGCAAAGGTCTTAAAAAGCTCCAGAAAAGCCTTCTCCTCACCTTTGTCATAAAGCTCCATTCCATCTGTATCTACAGTAAGAACCGGAATGTTTATCTTCCTTTCTGTCATGCGTTTAAGTGCAAGATAATCGGTTGCGATCACTGCCGGAACCGGTGTCCCGATCACTGCTGCAAACGTCGCATCTACTTTCTGCGCGGCATCTTCAAGCTTCGCAACCAGACGGTCATCTCTGCCCAGAATGGCATCCATATCCCGAAGTCCTGCACTGAAAATAGCACTTTTCTGTTCAAACCACCGCGGCTCATCAAAGCCGCAGACATTACCGGTGCATCCTCCAGCATCACAGATCACCACAATGCCTCCCAATTCAAAAAGCACTGATACTGCACCTGACTGATCCGGTGCAAACGGTGTCAGATATTTACGAAGTCCTCTCATTGTATTTCCCCCAATTTAAATCATTTCGAACAAGTCCCCGCAGAACAATCTTTACTCTTCCCAGAAGTTTATAATACGCTATAAAGCAAAAAGACTCCTCCACCGTCAGGGTAGAGAAGTCCTCTAATAATCATGATAACAACTATTCCTGCTTGGAGCTGCAATGACCTGTCCGGTCCTGTACATTTATCTTTCCTCGCCATCAGAGTCTGTTCTTTAGTATTTATAAAATTTGAACGTATCTGTGAATTCGCATTCAGGTAGAAAAATTCATCCTGTCTGCTGATATGTCTATTTTACTCCACAATGAAGCAGTCAGTCAACGCTAACAGCCATAAAAAACACCCCTACTCCAGATCCAGCTTCTCCAGACTTTCCAGTCGGGACTGATATTTTGAATCGGATGCTTCCTCAAATGCCGCTTCTTTTTTCATCTTATCCAGAGCTGCAGAAGCTTTTTTGATGGTCTGAATCGTACCGGCTCCAGCTACACAGCCGCCCGGGCAGGCCATTCCTTCCAGAAGATAGCCATTGTACTTGCCAAGCTTGGCCATCTGGAGCATTTTTTTGCAGTTCTGAAGTCCCTCTGCATTCACAACCTTCACTTCACGGTCAGGATCAATTCTCTTTACAGCATGAACAACTGCCTGTGCCACACCACCGCTTACTGCAAATCCACGACCATCCGCACTTGCACGGAAAAGCGGTTCTCCTTCTGGAATGTCCTTCCAGTCTACGCCTTTCGCATCAAACATTCCCGCAACCTCCTCAAAGGTCAGCACAAAATCCACATAACTGCGGATTGTCTTTCGGCTTGCCTCCAGCTTCTTGGCAGCACACGGTCCCACAAAAACAATCTTGCAGTCAGGCTCTTTCTGCTTGATCAGTCTCGCAGTCAGAACCATCGGAGTCAGTGCCATGGAGATGCACTTCGCCTGCTCCGGGAAAAGCTTCTTCGCCATCATAGACCAGGAAGGACAGCAGGATGTTGCCATAAACGGAAGCTCCTCCGGAACCTCTTTCAGGAAATCCTTGGCCTCCTCGATCGTACAGAGATCCGCTCCGATCGCTACTTCTCTGACATCTGTAAATCCAAGTGCCTGAAAAGCACCACGGATCTTTGTGTTTTCCAGACCCTCAAACTGACCTGCGATTGCCGGTGCAAGGATTGCATAAACCGGAGACTCACTCTTGAGTGCCATGATCGTCTGGAATATCTGTCCCTTATCAACGATCGCACTGAATGGACAGCTTACGAGACACTGTCCGCAGGATACACATTTGTCCTGGTCGATCTCAGCTCTTCCATACTCATCAGAACCGATGGCATTCATTCCACAGGCTTTTGTACACGGACGTTCCTGCTTGATGATCGCATTATATGGACAGGCTTCTACACATTTCCCACACTTGATGCACAGGGATTCATCAATATGAGAATGTCCATTTTCCATGTGCACGGCTTTCTTCGGACAGACCTCAACACATGGATGTTCCAGGCAGCCCTGGCATCCTTCTGTGACCATTACCTTCTTTTCCGCACAGGCATTACATGCAAATTTGATCACATTGATAAGCGGCGGCTCATAGTATTTCTCTTCGATCACACTCGCCTCTACGCCTTTGGAAAGTGGTGCATGCTCTGTGACCGGTCTTAATGACATTCCCATTGCCACACGAAGTCTCTCTCCTACTACTGCTCTTTCCAGAAAAATACTGTCACGGTAAGAAGCGACCTCTCCCGGAATGATCTTGAACGGAAGTTCCTCAATCATCTTCGGGTCGTCGCCCTCATATGCCATTCTGGCAATCTCTGTAAAAATTTTGTGTCTGATTTCTGTTTTGGATGAATACAGTCCTCTCATCATTACCTCCTGATTTTTTATGACATAACTATTTACCGCGATCATAGCTATAGTGTTTTGCATTATTGTTCCCTCTTGAGAAGATAATATCATTAAGTAAATCGAAACTCAACAAAGTATCTCAAAAGAAACAATTTTAAAACTTCCAACTGGAGAAATAGAACAGATTCTGATAAAATAATCATATCAAGGAGGACAGCAGAAATCCTTACAAACGATAAAACCACCAAAAATACCGAAGACATTTTCAGAACACAAATGAGGACTATACTTAATACATGAAAGAGGTGCCTCATGGCAAACACCAAGCACGAAGATGCAGTTATGAAGATGGGCTTCGACTATTTTCGGAATACTATCCTCAAAATGTTGGGAATTGATTATCAGTATGAAGAAATTGGCCCTACGGAGTTGGTAGAACTGACAATTCATTCCCTGTATATGGACTTTACCTTTCTGACTACTGGTGGATTCTATATACATATAGAATTTCAGACTACCGACAAAAAAGAGGTGGACTTACGCAGATTTCATGCGTATGATGCAGTGTACTCCAATCAGACAGGCAAAAAAGTTATCACTTATGTGATCTATTCCGGCGGAATTACGAATGTGAAATCAGAGCTGGACTGTGGATTATATACTTACAAAATACAGCCAATTTATCTGAAGGATAAAAATGCAGATGAAGTATTTCGAAAATTAAAACAGAAACAGGATAACGGTGAAGCTTTTACGGAAGATGATTATGCTGCTCTTTCCCTGACACCACTGATGTCCGGAAATATGAGCCGCAAGGATATGTTCAAAGAAGCAATTCGTCTGACAAAGCCAAATGTTGAACTGAGTGCCGACAAAGCAACAGCCATGTTATATGCACTGGCAGACAAATTTTTAAGTAAAACTGAGTTAGATGAGATTAAGGAGGTTATGAGCATGACCAGACTTGGACAGATGTTGATGGATGAGGGCATGGAAAAAGGTATCGAACTTACCCAGACTGCATCCATCAAAAAACTTATGAAAAATATGGGATGGACGATTGACCAGGCAATGGAGGCTCTGGATATCCCGGAGGAGAAACGTGAAAAATACCGCCAGGAGATCAACTGATTTCTCCTCATAGGAACATTACGGAATAAATTCCAGTAAAAAAACGCCGTCACTTCCAGCAAGGATGTGGCGGTATTTTTTGAATATTCTTAAGTTTCTCTTCAGTCAGTTCACACTTTTCTTTTATATCATATCTGCGATCGTAACTTCTTGTAATGAATTCTCATATATCTTTTGCACTTTTAAGAATGCTTTATGCACGCTGCAATAATCCGTGGCATTTCTGGAACAAAAGCCATCCTCCTCCAGGCAGCGGTTTATCTTCATAGTTACTTCTGTGGAGGCTATTATATCAAAGAGAGAAATCTCTTCTGGTTCTTTTATGAGCACATATCCACCTTTTAGACCTTCACAGGCTCTGACTATGTTTGCATCTTTTAATTTTTTTGTTATCTTTGGAATATAGCTTTCCGGAATTTTTAATGCTGCGGAAAGTTCCGCCGCCGTGACGATTTCTCTGTGCAAAGCCAGATAATACACAATCCTGACTGCATAATCCGTTGTACTCTTTAACTGCATATGCCCTCGCCTTTATTCAATATTTCTTTTTGTTTTTATTTCTGCGATTCTTCCTTTTTTCGTCTCTGGTTTTCATCTGTCAGAATGCCCAGACAAACAGCTGAGATAACCAGAAGTATCAAATATCCCATAACAGGACTGTCATCTCCTGTCTTCACCCGATCACTCTTATCAGAACTATGTGACTGTGGTGAATTGGAGGACTGTGATGAATTTGACGACTGTGATGAGTCTTCTTTATCTTCTCCTGTATAGCGGTTCTTAAATACGATTTTTTCCACTTTTTCGCCCTTTTGATTTTTGACAACCGCAACTACTTTTAACTGATCCGCCTCATCACAAAAAGCTTCAACAATTACATTATAGCAATTTTGATCATATCTATAATCGTCTTTTTTCTCTGTTGTCTGATAAAGCTTATACTGATACAGACCCGCTGTCTTTACCTTCATTATAATTTGAGCGTCTGCATTATTTTTCATAGTCCAAAAGTACTGCTGCCCCCTGCTGCCAGCCGGCATAGGAGCATTGTTCTGATCTGTTGTCATAACATAAGAAAATTCATCTGAAATATCTGAGACTTCACTATCCCAAACCTGTTTTACAGGAATTTTTACTGTAGTATGCCCAGCGGATGCCAAAACCGATACCTGACAACTCATGAAAATAGCCATGACCAGCAATACGATATTTGCCTTCTTTAAATCAATTATTTTCATGTTTTTTCTTTCCCCTCTTCCTCATTTTTACATCAATTATCAACAAAACAATAATAAGCAGAATCAGCCAGCAGATCATCGGTACCTGGGTCATTTTTTCCTTTAATTTATCAATTCCCGTGCCCAGATTCTTAGGTTTTTCTTTTTCCGGATAAACCTGATCTGTAAGCCTTCCTACCAGTATGTTCCTTCCATTTGTCATCTCTGAAGTACAGGTGATCAGCAGAACCAGATGATCCTCTTGCGTAAGCGTAAGCTCTCTTTTATTTAAAACATTTTTCTCTATTTCCTGCAGATACTCCTGCTTTGCATCCGGATCATCCGGGCATACAGTAAAAATCCTCTCATTATAAGCATCTGCCTGGATCAGTGCATAAAATTCTACCCCATGATCCTTGCCGTCAAAAAACAGATTTCCATATGGATGTTCGTCAAAATATGTCTTATCCGTAAACATTCCCACATCTCCAAACATTTTGTGCTTTTCCATATGGTGGCCATAGATCATCGTATTGAAATCCGAAAAATCCGGGTTGTTGACACAGTGCAGAAAGATCGCTCCACTTAAAGAATAGTTTCCTTCCGCATCTGTATTCATATAGGTATCATCATCTTCTGCCTGCAGCAGAGGATAATTGATATTTGTTTCATTTACCCGAATCCAGCCCAAGATATCGGGATTGATCTTTCGTAATTCCTCAAAAGATTTGGTATTTTTTTCTGTTGGTATATAGGCCTCATAATTTCTGGCATCTGCCGCCTGATATACCTGGTTCGAATCCCATAACATATAACAGGACAGGAACATTACCATAAGTATCAATAATAATGCCGTAAGATTTACCATATGGTCAATTATTCTGACTATAAACTTTGCTGCTTTTTTCATATGAATAATCCCGTACGGTCCTTTCCTGGTTGTAACGTTTTAGCTCTGTTATACATTTAGAACTTTATAACATCTGAGTTTATCTGTTATAAAGTTCTAAGCATATAACTATATATTTTTTACAAAAGGGAATGCGACGGAGTATCGCCGCACGCATTCCCTTATCTGTTTCTTTTATGCTTATAAAATTATCTCTGTGCTTTTTTGCGTTTGAAAGCTACGAAGGCTGTCAGAGCTGCACCACAAAGAGCGATCATCAGAACGTATGGAAGAGTGTTCATGATAATACCGGTTGTTGGTACGTTGTTGTATCTGTTGGTTACGTCAACAGTGTTCTTTTTCTGGCCGAGTTTCTTATTCTCTACTTTAATTTCTTCATTATACTTTGTTGCAGTAATAGCCGTCTGCTCAACACCATTGATTGTAACTTTAGCACTTCCCTTGTAGTTAGCTTTTGCTGCCTCAGTTACGGTAATCTTTGTTCCTACCGGAAGACCTGTGAATTTCATGTTCTCATTATGTCCAAGCTGGAATGTACATTGTCCATTTTTTAATGTAACGTCTGAGCCATTTCCTTTTACTCCACCAAGAGTAGCTGCATCTGTTCCTGCCGGGAATTCAAAATTTGCAGTGAAGTCGAATTTCTTAGTTGGAAGCTCTGCAGTATCTGTTACATTCTGAATGACCTTCTTGGATACGTTTAATGCGCCGTATTTAGTATAGTCAGGATCTGGTTTTGTAGGATCTGGTGTACCTGTACCAGCTTCCTGTACATAGGTGTTGACAAAGTTGAAACCATTCTTACCTGCATCGTCACCACCAATATCTACCTTACCACCATCTGCATCAGTTCCATCGTCATTTTTTGTCTTAGTTACAATGATCTTCTCGATGTTAAAGTTTCCGTCGTTATCCTCAACAACATATACATCCATTGTATACTCAGCCTTGGACATGATCAGTTTCTCGTAAGCACTATCAGTAACAGTTGGAACAGTAGTTGCACTCTCTTTTACAGTATATTCATACTTTCCTGCCTCAGTAAAGGCTCCAAAAGTAATTTTTTCACTAAGTTTTGTGTAAGTTCCTTCTCCAACATTTAAATCTGTTGATTCAAACTTAATACTTGGAATTGTACAAGTAAGATTATTCTTTACCAAATCTTCTCTTGTGCTTTCTACAACCTGTGTAGCCTCAAACTTGAACTCCATCGGTTTATTCACTTCTGTTTGATAGGTCTTACTGATATAGGCTTCCTTTGCATTATTTATTGTGTCTGGCGCTGTTGCTCCTTCTGCTGCCATTGCCGGCATTGCCATTCCCATTGTCATAGCTGCTGCTGCAACAATAGCGAGCATTTTTTTAGTGATTTTTTTCATGCTCATTGTAATTCCTCCCTTATAAATGTGTTTGATTTTTTATTTGATTAACGGACGAGATAATTAAATTCCTCTGCTCCGAATAACCGCAATAACCTTTCCTCTGACATCTTTACTATCCAGACAGCCATAGATACGGCTGTCTGATGCCTGTGGTCTGTTGTCTCCAAGTACAAATACCTGGCCTTCTCCGACTGTGATCGGGAAATCCACTCCGTTTTTGAACTGGGTGGTATCAAAGTATATATCCTGCGATATCTGTTCCGCATCGTTTATCTTGAGTCCGTTTTTGGTAATATCAACGGTATCTCCTGCTACTGCCACAACTCGTCCACAGGTTATCCTGCCATCGTTCTCAAATACCGCCACATCTCCGGATATGAACCTTTTGTCCAACCGGTAATACATGACCAGATCTCCGTCTTTGATCGCCGGTTTCATGGATACATCATTGATTCTTACAATTCCATAAAGAAAGGTAAAAATCAGAAATACTACCAGGACAATAAAAGCTATCTTCAGCAGCAGCTGAACAATATCCTGAACTATAGATGTTTCCTGTGCTGTATTCTTCGTTTTGTTTGATATCTCAGTTTCTTTCTCCATCCCTGTCCTATCTTATTCTCATTCTTCTGCCCAAAAGCAGGCCCGCGGCAATGCTTATGATAAGCAGCAGCCATACATGTCGGCTCTTTTGCAGATGAATTCCTGTTTCCGGTATCTTTTCTGTATTCTCATTTGTGATCTTGAGTTCTATTACATCCCCCCGTTTACCATTGATTGTCTGTTTCATACGGGCTTTATTTCCTCTCAGATCTGCCTCTGCCGGTTGCTCCTCTTTTTGCGAAATCCAGACCCTATATTTTGACGTATCAACGGTTTCTGTAATGATAATGTCAGAACCTATATCTACATGCTTCAACGTAATCTTATCGCCATTCTTCATGGAAGCTCTTACTGTCTTGCTACGCAGACTCTGTCCATCTTCCCAGTAAATAATATTCATGGCAAATGGCTTTCTGCGATTTCCAAGCGGACCTGTAACTTCCTTTGTAATCTCAACAGTCACGCCTCCTTTTTGAGGATGATTGACAATATGTCTGTCAGCAAGAGATTTCCAGCTGTTTTTCTGCGGATCTTTCTCATATAAGAACAAGATTTCATCTTCCACATCTACCATGTACAGTGACAGATTATCCTCATATTTCGTTTCTCCTTTATTCGGAGTAACTGATTCTACCATCCAGTACCTGCCATTTGGCATCCCTTCCGGTAATTGAAGCATTCCGTTTGCATCTGTTGTCAGAAGCACACTTGGCTCGCACGTCTGTCCATCCTTTTTCAGAACGATCGATCCGCTGTCCTGGTCTTTCTCTACCATATATCCCGCTTCATCCACATATTCATTGGTACTTTCATCAACCGGTACTTGATAGAACAAAAATCCCGCACCTTCAAGTCGGTTTCTTGGAAGATCATCTGTCTTTAAGAAGCTTCGTTCTGAAAGATTGAAATGCAGATTCTGCACTTCCAGTTCTATCCTGGAAACCTTCTGAAACTCTGTCTCATTCTTTGGTGAAAGTAAGTTGCCTTCTGAATCCTTGTACTGAATTTCAGGATAAATAACTTCGTAATACAGGAAGCCATCTCCAAATTCCGGAGAATAATGTGTCTTTCCGATTTCAACTTCTTCTATCTTATATTCCACCGGATTGCTGTCCTGAAACAAAGGAACCTTCTCCACTGTATATTCCCATCCGTTATCTGCATTTAACAGAAACTCCTGTCCTGTAGAAATCCCGTTCTGATACAATCGGATTTTTACCTGTTTTTCTGCCAGTGCATCATTTGGATTGCCCCATGTCTTTTTGATGTGAAGAGTACCTGTCTGAGCAAAATTTCGGATATTCAGGCTTGTATCACCTCGTTTGATCAGAACTGCTTTTCCATTTATCGTTCCATCGGCAGGTGCTGTTACAGCCTCCTGATCATCTCCGGCTGCTCTGTTCACCAGGTTTGCCTCTGTGATTTTGAAAGCTCCGTTCGCAATCTCCACCTTAATCTTTATATCTCCCGGATCCACATATCCCGTCGGTATATTTGTTTCCCGCAGCAGATAGGTTTCAGTTGCTGTTCGATTTTGTCCATCTTCATTCTGTAATGGAATACGAAGCTGAGCAATTCCGTATTTATCTGTTGTTACTGTTTCCTTCTCCTCACCATTCAAGCTGACAGCAAAGTTGATATTCTCCATTCCCTGTCCGGTAGACTCATCAAATTTATTCAATGTGAGTATTCCATCCTGCTGATAGCGATTCTCCAGCTCGATGGTAAGTGTCTCACCTCCACGGCCGATTCCACGACCCGTGAATTTAATTCCACTTTCCGGATATAACTCCCAGGACTTCACATTCTCGCCCTGCTCATGAGAATTGCTGACATTATACCAGCCTGAGAACTTCACATCCGGATTCTCTGGTTTATAGTTATATTCTTTTAAGGTGTATTTCCAGAAGGAATCCGCCTTGACGGTCCATGTACAGCTGGTATGTGTTTCATCATTCCACTCACCCTCAATCACTGTCGGAGCATCTTCTGCCTGCGAAGCTTCTGTATCAGGTGTCTGTCCACCTTCCGAAGGAAGCACAAGCTTCATGTGCTGATGGAATGCCGGAGGCTGTGGTCTTCCATCCAGAAGTTTTTCATCCATATCTACGCTGATGTAATAATTTTTCCTGATTGCTTCAATGACTTCCGGTGTTCCAACAAAATCCTTCTTCACCGTCAGATATCCGTTTTTGGCTACAATACGTCCGTCAATATGCCATCCGTCCGACATTTCACTCTTGAAAGAATACCAGTAAATAGTAAAAAATTCCGTATCTAATTTCGCCGGCGGGATTTCTCTGTCACCAATACGAATCATACGACCGCTTTCACGAATTGTCTGGAACACCTCCTCATCGGAAGGAATCTTGTCTATCTTATAGATGTAATCTCCATCTCCTATGTATCCCTTATCCGGTTTTGTTCCTCTAAGGAGTTCCTGCACTCGCTTATGTCCGTCCGCATAATGTTCCCACTTGGACGGATTCTTATTTCCAAGAACCGGCACATCGTGTACTATACTTGCCTTTACATTACAGTTTGCCACTGCAACAGCACTTGTATAATCGTCTTCCTTTACGGATGGTAATGCCACAGAACCATCTTCCGGCATCGCTGACTTACAGATATAAAACTGTACCTGTTTTCGATTTCGATTACTAACCTTACGCCACGCTGCATAGAGGGTGATTGGCTGTCTTGCATTCTTATTTATAAGATCAGAAATAGAATCTCCTGCGTTACATTCCTGCCACTTTCCGTCTTTGTTTCTGTAATCCCAATGATCGAATTCATACTGTTCCAACTCTTTGCTGTCATTATCTTCATGATCATAAACTAGCGGATATGGTGACTTAACGTTATGTTTTCCAGCTTCTAGTTCGTTCGCATAATCATCTGTATGTCTTGTCTTATTTCCAACCTGTGGTGTCAGCTTCGCTTCCTTTGGAAGTTTCTTCATATAACGTGTTGTATTATAGATAACCCTGACTGTCCCAGGAGCCAGCGGTTTGTCTGCAATCACCTCATAAGATGATTTAACAGACGGAATTTCAAATTTCACGATGTTGTCTCCGGACTCTTTCGGAAGAATCTCACTTGCATCCCTGTCATTAGATGTACAGCTCCAGACAATGCCCTTGTCATAATACTCGCCTTCTAAGCTTGCCTTCTTCGGTACTTCTACAGTATATGCTTCACCATTTCCTACATACTGCCTCTTAATCGCCTGTCTCTTTGTCAGGTTTAGTGGATCCAGCACCTCGATCAGATGAAAGCTTCCTTCTACACTGAAATGTCTTCCTACCACCCCAACCTGCGAAGAAAGTCCTGTTAAACGATCAAAATAATTCTCAATTTTGTCCGGATTCAATGGATTTGGCTGTGAGAAATAATAAACAGATACATCTTTCCCGTTTTTCAAGACAGGAATATACCATGTACCATCGTTGTCCTTATAAGGATGCTGTACAAATACTCGGCTGTCTGTTGCATAACCAAACAGGATTTTTTCTTTTCCATCTTTTTCTGGATTCAATTTCTCTGGCGTAAAGCCAAACTCTCTGTAAATTTGGGAAATCGTATCCTCTGGTTTCGCTCGCAGATAATAACGGCTGGCTCGTCCACTGTTCGCTTTGATTATGTAATGCTGCTCAGCATTGAGATTCTTTATCAGCTTATAATGTCCATCGATAAATACATAAAAACTGATATTTGCTTCTTTTACCGCAGCCGGCTTTTCTGTATTATCAGGAACAATCACATATGGTCGCACCGCTTCCTTTGGCTGAATTGTAAAGCTCATTGTGTGATCTGCAGCATTTTTGCTCGATACAACTGTCGAAAGTGTACCATCTTCCTCTCTACACTCCCAGTTAACTTCCTGCGTCTGTCCTTCTGTACGCGGCTTTGTGCTGACCGTTCTTGTAAGCGTTGAATCTCTTGCTACAAAATCCATTGCCGGAAGTTCACCTAATTCTGTCTTACTATAAACCTGTCCGTCTTCATCTTGCACTGTCACACTATAAAAACCGTTATATCTAGAATCATCATGTTCGAGTAAGGTCTTTGCACTCATGGTTACCAAAGTCTGCCCCTTTGGCAGATAATACACATCCATTGGTTCTCCGGTCTTTCCTATATAGATACATTCTTTTCCGCCTATCGTATAATTCCCTGCATTATGGATTGTATCGTAATCTCTTTTAGAGTAATAGAAACGTTCCCGGCTTTCTTTTTGAATAGAACCATCGTAATGAAATCGGTTTAATTTTTCCTTTAACACATCATTAGAAATATAATAGTAAACTGTTCCTGGCTTCGTTGTAGTATCTTTTATAACAGGAACCTCTTTATTATCTACGTTATATCTTTCATTATTTACAAAGGTATAAAATTTGATGTTTAAAGTCTCTGGTGCAAATGTATTGCTGGCAATGGTGTATGGCTGTTCAATCTTATCAATCGTGAATTCCAGTTTTTCTCCATTTTCAGTCGGATAAAGCGTCTTCTCTTCATCTTCACTGATACCAAGCCAGTCCTCTTTCTGCGTAGTGCCCTTCTCGACGGATGTTGTAACTTTAGAATCCTTCTTGTAGTAACGCATAGTTCTGTTTCCATCCGGATCAATCACTGTAACCGAATAGAAACTGTTCTTATTCTGCTTAATCTGGTCCGAATAATTATCTGGAACCTTTTCGCCATCAGATGCTCCCTTTGGCATATAATAAATATCTGTTGGTACAGTCGTTTCCTGATGATCCAGATTATAAGATACATATTGTTGTCCTTTATAAGTTGCCACCGTCGCAGGAGCTAATGTCTTCTCTCCATGGACTGCATACGGAAAATAAGACCCCTGCTGTACTCCTGTTTGATCCATGGCAAACTCTTTATATATCTCAGCCAGATCACTGACAGAAACATAAGACTTCCCTTGTCGATTCCATTTATATACCTTTTTTAACGAATCAGATGGCAGCTTGCGGACCTCGTTATCTGCATATACGTAAAACTGAAGGTCAAATACTGTCTGATCCGCTCTCTGGATCACATAAGACTGACTGATACTATTGATCGTAAAGCTTGTCTGATTTGTATCAGGATTTCGTACTCCATCTACCACCGCATCGTTTGTTCCAATGCAGGTCCATTCGATTCGATCTGTTGTCCCCTGCAGTTTCGGATCAAAATCAGATACTGTTTCCGCTGCCTTAGTTCCCGTCAAAGCATAATGGATACGATCCTGATCTTCACCTTTTACTTCTACTGAATAGAAAGTATTTTTACTAATTGCATAGTTTATTTTAGCAATAGTTCCCATTCCCTTTGGGAGATAATAAATATCTACTGCTACGCCTTGTTGATTTTCTCCATAATTATAAGAGACATATGTTTTGGAAGCTTCGTCTGTATAAACTTTTCCGTATTCTATCCCACTTTTTCCTCTATATGCAGATACGAACTTCTTATTTAACTCGGGATTCTGTCCGTCACTTCCTTTTACAAATCCAAACTCTTCATACACTGAGATTAAATCATCAAGGGAAACCCCATGATATGTCGTTTTTCTATCTTTCCATGTCTTAATTCCGGTAATGCCATTATGCTGAAGCTTTACTTTCTGTCCCTCTATGATAACATAAAAATCAATATCATATCCTTCTGCAACTTCCTGCGTATTTGGATCTACTTCTCTTACTTCCTGTTGCTCAAGAAATGTTTTATCTTCGGAAATACCTTCCTTTGGGATTTCTTCTGAGATAGTTTCTTCCGAAATGTTATTATCTTCCAAAACTTCCGTCTCTGAAACGCTTCCTGCCTCATCCATCGCTGTTGCAAAAGCAATGGTTCCCACGTTATTTATACATAGAATCACTAGAAGTGTTAAGGCAATCAACCGCAGCCATGTTTTTTTCTTTTTCACACTTTCCCCTCCCACATAATTAGTTTTCTTTCTTAGCAGACCTGTTATCTTCCGTTATTATTTCCTCTCAAAATTCCTTCACCACTCACTAAACTCGACCCATGAAGGGATTAGTTTGGATCAAATAAATATTCTGCCTATTGTATCTTTCATGATAGTCACTCTATTTTTCTTATAATGATATTTAATTATACACCTCCCTGCATTTTCATATAATGTACAAAATTTGAAATTTTTTGGCTCTTTCCTTGCTAAAAGTGTTCCATTGCATTAGAAAAAGAAGCTATTACACGCATTCAAACTCGTGTAATAACTCCTTTTTCTTACATTGCCTCGATGATTCGAAGAATGATCAATCCATTTCGAACTGCAAGCATCTCTGTCACATTATCAAAGTTCATTCCTGAAATCTCTACAATCTTTTTCATTCGATACGTAACAGTACGGTAATGCACAAACATCTCACTGGAGGTCTTTTTATAACTCTGATTATTATTCATGAAACACTCTAACGTATTGATCAATTCTTTATCTCTCTTTTTATCGTAATCATAAAGCATTTGCAAAGATTCCGGTATATAAGACCATAATTTATTCTTGTCCTTCATCTCTGCAAATATATGAAAGAAACCTAATTTAGAACAATCCACAACCGAACGATTTGAATCTCCTATAATTTTACGAATCACATTAATATAATCAAGTGCCTGCTTAGAGTCTTCAAAAGATTCCTTAATGTCCTGATAGCCGACCACACTTTTCCCAATGCCAACTACAAAATCAATTTCTGCATTTTTTTGATCTAAATGTTTTTGCACATCTTTCTGTAAAGCTTCAATTTTCTTACGAAATTCCTGTTTACTTTCCTGATCCTTTCTCTTATAAATATAGATGATCTGATTCGTGTTACGCATCACACAATCTTTCGGCAATCGATGCCAAAACATTTTTTCTGCTATATCAAGTCCTCTCCTTTGTTTGTCTGTAAATTTCCCTTCATCATTTTTCGGAATGACACGGAAAATAACAACACGTAATTCATCTGTTTTTTCAATCTTTAAAATCTTTGCCGCTTCTTCTTTTTCTAAATCGGAAAGCGACCCATTTAGCAGTCGATATTCTAGATCTTTATGATACTGTCTGGCGATATTTTCTTCCATCACACTTCCCATAATGATATGGCGTAATTCAACAATGATATTCTCAAGTGCAATAAAATCCAACGTTTCCACTTTTTTATTCCGTTCGGTAAGAACAAGATAAAAGGGTCGGTGACCAAACACATCAATTTTGTGAATGTACTCTGATTGTTCTCTTTTTTGATGCCAATATTGACACTTTGTAATAATATTAGGGACAAATTTTTCCGCATCCTCTTTCATCACAAACTCTGCTGGTTCTTTATCATTCGAATAAAGACATACATACTCTTCATCGTATAGAGTAATCGGATTTTCAAGCATAGGATAAACCAAATCAAAGAACTTCTCTACAGAATCTTTTCTCTCTACGAGATAAGTAGTGCTACCCCCCACAAGCTGTCGTGCGTTGTCTTAAAGTAAGTTAATTTTGCTGTCTCCATATCGTAAATGCAGGTTAAGACATGCTTTATGATTCCCCAGTAATGCATCGTCTTAGGAATTTCTATAACAGGGATTTGATGCGATTTTGCATATTCCAGTAAAATGGTAAGATAACTTCTTTGTAGCTCTGTTTTCTGATCTTCTCTTACTACAAACGCACTAATATGTTTTTTTGAAATTCCCTCTAAATGTTCTAGAAATTCTTGATACTCTACATTTTCGTATGTTCTCAAACTTGTTAATAAAATTTCTCCACCGCTCAAAAAAAGCTCCATATTTGGTACTTCCAGAATTCTAGCACCTTTTATCTCCCGATCGAGTTCAGATTCACCACTGATTAATTTCATCTCAGGAAATTGTTTTGATTCAAGCAAATCTTTTACTGTGTATTTCATAATTACTCTTTTTCACTTCCTCATAATCTAACAATTTATTTCATTGTTTCATCATCTTTTATCTATATAAGATCTGCAATCGTTACACTTTTCAATGCATCCTCGTATGTCTTTTGCACATTCAACAAAGCTTTATGTACGTTGCAATAATCCGTAGCATTTCTAGAGCAGAATCCATCCGGCTCCAGACAGCGATTGATTTTCATCGTCACCTCCATAGAAGATACAATATCAAACAGAGAAATCATTTCTGGCTTTTTCATCAATGCATACCCGCCTTTTATGCCCTCACAAGCTTGAACTATTTCCGCTGCTTTTAATTTTTTTGTTATCTTCGAAATATAATTTACAGGTATCTTTAGCACAGATGCCAATTCTGATGCTGTAATAGTTTCTTCTTTCAAAGCTAGGTAATACACTATCCTAATCGCATAATCTGTCGTAATATTTAATTGCATTTCATTTTTTACCTCTTGATCACATAAAGTCCCCTTTTTCTTTTATCAAAGGATCTGTTTTTTATCATTCTTATCTTATCATGCAGTCCAAATCGAAGCAAGACAAACTGCTTGCTCCATGACTTTGATTTTCTTTTTTGATATAAAATAAGAAGAATTATATCTTATCCTCAAACGATTAAATATAATTCTTCTTATTTATCAATGTTTTCTTTTCATTCTTTTAAAACATCCATAACCTACAATTCCAATCCCAAGTACAAGAACTGCTAATAGTACAAAACTGTTATTTTTCACACTTCTTCCTGTCACTGGAGGTGCCACTTTCGATGCATTAACAAACTTAATGTCTTCGCTTTCTTTGTCCATTATAAAAGATAACTTTCTTCCATCAACAGCCGACTCCTCGTTTCTTTGATATGTTGTTTTAAAATTTTCTCCCGGGTCTGCTTCTTCTACAGTATAGGTCCATCCCATTGGCAGACAACTGATCTCTACAGATTCTTTATCTTTCAATGTGAAAGTTGCTTTGTTATCTGTAAAATCAAGACTCTTTATACCATCTGATTTCTTGATGTAGATCTGTCCGGCTTGGATTGTGGATCCACTTGAGTCTGTTCCTGACGGTGCCTGTGCTTGAATCGTAAAAGTAAAGGCTTTATTGGCATCCAGCGTATAACCTTTTACTATCTTACTGACTGTTAATTGTGTCGGCTTATAATACAGATTTAACGTAATTGTATCTGCTGAAGCATTATTTGTCACTTCTTTTTCCAGTTCATTCCGAGAATCTTCTGTATCAAAAACATAACCTGGAAAAGTTCCATTTGCTTCTGGTTTTGCAAATACTTTAACACTCTCATTTTCTGTAGCAAAAGAAATAGTTCCTGGTGTTGTCTTTTCCAGTTTTTCTGTACTATTCGGTACCTTAAGCCAATGCTTCACTTCTACCCTTTTTGTATCGATTTTCTTCCACTGGGCTACAATCTGATATCCACTAAAATTTGTCCAAGAACATACTGGAAGATTTGTGTTATCTGCATATGCGTAATTATCTTCTGCAATTGTAAAAAGGTCTCCATGTTTGTATAGTGTATCACTTAGCTTTCCAGAACTGTTTTTTAACTTCCATCCCAGAAATTCATATCCTTCACAAGTCGGTTCTGGAAATTTCTCACCCATAACAAAGGTCGTTCCCATCCTTCTTGCACCTTTATACGTGGATGGATTTTTACCATAAGATTGCATCGGTTTATTTTGATTATTTGTTTCCTGATTATACGGAATGTTATTCACAAGGGCATCTTTAGGTAATACACCCTCACCTACGCCAGAATTATAATGTACATATAAATCTCTGGAAGCTGCTTCAAAACTTGCTGCATATAAAAACCATTTTTTATTACTTGGATCTGCTCCTCCCCAAGCTAGATATGTTGTATATCCAGCCTTTTTAGCAGCATCCTTTGCAGCTTTCCATTCCTTTGTATATATATAAAATTCGTTATTTCCTGATATAATCGACGTTTCTGTCATCGTATCTATCTTCCCTGCATTAACAGATGATTTACGGCCGCTCAAAAGACCTGTTTCATCACCATGTGGAAGACCATAACTCACGCCTGTGGAAGACGGAAGACCATTTGTTAGGACATAACCTGATTTTGGTTTTACAAAGAAAATTCTTACCTGTCGTCTGGATTTCCCGTCATATTTCACAGCATCCATATTTATGACATCATTATCTTTAACAGGCACAAGCTCCTTTTTTTCATAATCCCACATTACTACGTCCAAACCTTCACTGTTTCGCCTTTGGTCTGTATATAATCTTGCCGTTAACGCCTGCTTTCCAGTACTGTATGGTGCTAAATTAAAATTATAATCTTCTACATCTCCATTTCTGACTTTTAATCTCATTGCATAAGCATAAGAACAGTCTTTTTCATCACCTCTATTCGATGTATATTCATTCGTCATTTGAGTTATTATAGTCAGACTTCCTGGACTTGTGGACAACTCATTATTTGTTCCAGTAGAAGTAGGTACTTCTTTATAATACCCATTGGAACTAGAAGTCATTGTATAACCATTTACTGTCATATGAACCAAACGATAGCCTCTGTTTACATGAAATTCTGGCATACGTAAAAAATAATCACCATTACTAAAATCAGATTCTTTAAATGTCCACTCAATCTTATCCTGGTCTTCCAAGTAAGTCCAGCCATTCTTTTTACTATGAGGAATATTAATATACTCAACACCCGCATTATCCTTCGTATTAATCGTCACACGATAAACACCCTGATTCGTATATGAAATAATAACCGTGTCATCTTGATTAATTTCGATCTTATAGTTAGCCCCGTATTCATCTCCTGATGTTTGAGTTATTCCGGCACCTTTTTCTGTCGTAACTGATTCAATCTTAAATCTTTCTTTTTATCTGCATAGTTTGTTGGTTTATGATTGTCTTTACCAGGTGTAACAGAGATCACCCAATCTTCCCCTGCATTGACACGAATCTGTTTGTTCGTTTCAACTGGAATATTTTCACTACCTTTTTTCATCGCAATAGTACCCGGATCACAATTTGTCGGAAGCACTTCTTTAATCGTAACAAAGTAGTATTCCTGATAGGTCATTGTAAGATTCCGCCCGTCTTCCATCTTGATTGCAACAACACCATCCGTACTATAATATAGCACTCCGTTGTATTCCCCGATATACACACAATCTTTTCCATTTACCTTCGCACTAAGGAAATCAAAATGTCTGCCATCTATCGAAAGAGCCTTATGTTCAGAAATATTTCCATAAGCGATTGTAGTAGGTGCACCATTAATTGTAGTTCCCTTTGCATCTACGTACTCTACTCTGTTTGTGGAAGCTGCTTCTCCTCTTGCATCAATTTCCTGTACAGCTTCCTCTAAGCTCTGTACGGAAATCTCTTCCGGTACATCAGACACTATATTATCTGTGGAAGATTCCTCCGTAGACGTATTCTCGTTTGGTTCTAAAGCACTCTCAGAATCTGATTCTATGGATGAATCATTTTCCACAGGTATACTTTCTTCACCTTGCAAATCTGTCATTTCACTTTCTGAAGTTACAAAAGAGCGATTCTCAGCAAATACTAATGCTGTGTCTAAAGATGAGAAACACATAGATAAAATCAAAAGCCCGCTGCATATAATCTTCAAGTATTTATTCCATCTATTCTGCTTCATCCTGGCTCTCTCCTTTCTTTCTTCTCTGCTTTTCATAAAAGAAGATCACAAAACACAGTATGGAACTTACAAGTAATAAAATATATCCCCAAATTGTACTGTTATCTCCCGTTTTCACTTTTTCTTTTGCAACAGATTGTGATGTCTTATCTGATTGCTCTGTTTTGTTCAAGCGATTCAAAAAAGTAATCTGATCCGTTTTTTCCCCTTTTGGGTTTTTTACAACAGTTACCGTTTTTAACTGATTTGCTTCATTGTAAAATGCTTCCACACTTACATCAAAATGACTTTGGTCACATTCGTAAGCAGCTTTTTGTTCTGTCGTCTGATAAATCTGGTAGTGATAAGTTCCATCTGTCGTAATCGGAATGATAATCTTTGCAGTTTCCTTTTTCTTCATGCTCCAAACATACTGCTTCTCCTTGCTTCCTTTTGGCATCGGAGCCTCATTTTGATTTGTTGTCAGAACATAGGAGAACTCCGCAGCCTGATCTTGTGCTTCACCTTCAACGACCTGTTCCACAGGAATTTTCACTTCGGTTACAGGTTCAGATGCAAACACCGGTATCTGCATACTCAGGAAAAGAAGCATGCTAAGCACTATGATATTTATTTTCTTTAAATCAAGGATGTTCATCTTTTTTCTTTCCCTTCTTTTTTAGTTTTTGATCAAGTAACAATAAGATAAGAAGTAGCAACAAGAGCCAGAAAAGAATCGGCACGGATATGACCAGTTTTCGTATCTGGTCGATCCCAGTCCCCCAGTTTTTCGGTTTTCCCTTCTCTGGATAAATCTGCTCCGTAAGTCTTCCTACTAGTATATTTCTTCCATTTGTCATTTCAGAAGTACATGTTATTAGTAAAACCAAATGATCTTCTTCTGTAATGTCAAGATTTCTTTTATGTAAAGCATTGTCTGTAATTTCCTGCAGATATTCCTGTTTTGCTTCCGATGTTTCCGGACATACGCTAAAAAGTCGCTCATTATAAGCATCTGCCTGAAGTAATGCATAAAATTCGATTCCATGGTCTTTTCCATCAAAAAACAGATTTCCGTAGGGATGTTCATCAAAATACTTCTTCTCTGTAAAAAGTCCCACATCTCCAAACATCTTGTGTTTTTCCATGTGGTGCCCGTAGATCAGATTGTTAAAATCTGAAAAATCCGGTGCATTGGCACAATGTAAAAAAATCGAACCGCTTAAGGAATAATTTCCTTCTGCATCCGTATTCATATATGTATCATCATCTTCTGCCTGAAGCAGAGGATAATTGACATTTGTATCATTGATCCGAATCCAGCCAAAAACATCTGGATTGATTTTCTGTAACTCTTCAAATGATTTCGTATGGTTTTCACTTGGCATATAGGCTTCGTAGTTTTTTGCATCCGCTGCCTCAAATACCTGATTGGAATCCCACAACATATAACAGGACAAAAACATCAGCAAAAGGATCAGCATAAGTACGATAAAATTTACCATATGATCGATCCCGCTTATTATAACCTTTGCTAATCTTTTCATATCCGATTGTCCTTATCTTCCCTTCTTGTTAAGAAAGGGGATGCGACAGTGCCCTGCCGCACAGCATCCCCTTTTCTTATCAATTTAATTATCCTAATTATCTTCTGCGTTTGAAAGCAACAAATCCAAACAGTGCTGCACCGCAAAGAGCGATCATCAGAACATATGGAAGTGTGTTCATGATAATACCAGTTGTTGGTACATTGTTGTATCTGTTAGTTACATCAACTGTATTTTTATTCTGTCCAAGTTTATTCTGTCCAAGTTTATCGCCATTTACTGCTGTAAGAAGTTCATTGTACTTTGTTGTTGCAACAGTTGTTGCCTCTCCGCCATTAAGTACAACACTAGCACTTGCCTTGTAGTTCGCTTTTGCAGTCTCAGTTACAGTGATCTTTGTTCCAACCGGAAGACCTGTGAATTTCATATTTTCATTATGTCCAAGCTGGAAATTATAAGTTCCTTCTGTTAATGTGAGAGCTTCTCCATTTCCTTTTACTCCGCCAAGAGTAGTTGCATCTGTTCCTGCTGGGAATACAAATTTTACAGTAAAATCAAATTTTTCTGTTGGAATTGATGCAGTAGTATCTGCTGTATTCAGAATAACTTTCTTAGCTACGTTTAAGGAACCATATTTTGCATAATCATCTGGATCTGGGTTCGGATTTGTAGGATCTGTTCCTGTACCAGCTTCCTGTACATATGTATTAGTAAAATTGAAACCATTTTTACCTGCATCATCACCGATATCTACTTTTCCTGTTGTAGAATCGCTTTCGCCTTTATCATTCATTGTTTTAGTTACGATGATCTTCTCAATTTCAAATGTTCCGCCAGTTTTCTCAACAACGTAAACATCCATTGTATACACAGCCTTTGACATGATCAGCTTTTCATGGTCGCTATTATTAACAACTGGATCAGTAATTTCACTCTCTGTTACAGTATATTCATACTTTCCTGCCTCAGTAAAGTTGTCAAATGTAATCTCTCCACTAACCTTTTTATAGGATCCTGAATTACTATTGAAGTCGCTTTCTTTAAACTCAATGCTTGGAATTGTACATGCAACGCTTGTCTTTATCAAATCTTCTCTACCTTCAGCTGTAACCTGTGTTGCAGTAAAGTTAAATTTCATCTCTTTTTTAACTTCTGTTTGGTAAGTCTTGCTAACATAAGCTTTCTTTGCATTATTTTTGTTGTCTGGTGTCGTTGTTCCATCTGCAAATACTGGCATTGCCAGTCCCATTGTCATAGCACCTGCTGCGACAACAGCGAGCAGCTTTTTAGATAATTTTTTCATGCTCATAATTTTTTCCTCCCTTGTGAAATTTTAATACGTTTATATTGGATTAACGGATGAGGAACTTAGATTCCTCTGTTCCGAATAATCGCAATAACTTTGCCCCGGATGTCTTTTAGATCAATACATCCATAAATACGGCTGTCACTGGCCTTTGGTCTGTTATCTCCAAGTATAAAGACCTGACCTTCTTTTACCGTAAGTGGGAAATCGACTCCGCTTTTAAACTGTGTCGTATCAAAATAGATATCCTGTGAGATCTGTTCTGCACCGTTGATCTTAAGTCCGTCTTTTGTAATGTCAACGGTATCACCGGCAACCGCTACAACTCGTCCGGTCGTTGTTTTATCATCCTTTTCAAAAACAGCGACATCTCCGGATATAAATCTGTGGTCCAGTCGGTAATATACCACCAGATCTCCGTCCTTAATGGATGGTTTCATAGAGATATCATTAATTCTTACAATCCCATAAAGAAAAGTAAAAATGAGAAAAACCACCAGAATAAGAAGCACGATCTTTAATAATAACTGTACGAGATCTTGTGCTATAGTTGTCTCCTGCACGGTATTTATATCACTTTTTTGCCTGTCATTTCTTTTCTTCATGTTACGATTCCATCTCCAAACTTAAACTCTCAAAGTTTTAGTTTGTATATAATTATACCCTCTTCTTTTGTTCTTTCAATGCATTGAACTTATAAATCTTTCCACACTACTTTATCATTTTTGTTCCATACCTGAACTATTCTTTTGATTTCAATCTGCTTTTTCTGTCCATTCTCGTTTCATTGACGCTTTTTGAAAACATTGAAGTAGTTGTTTTGAAAACGCTCCGCATGCTCCATCTAAAATCATATTTACTGCTTCTTTTGATGTGATTTTTCTCTTATAAGGACGTACACTAACCAGGGCATCATAGGCATCTGCAAGTCCGACCACCTGTGCACAAAGTGGGATTTCCTCCCCTTTTAATCCATCCGGATAACCAAAACCGTCATAACGTTCATGGTGATGTCTGCAGATTTCATAACTATATTGATTCAGCTGTTTAGTTTCGCTTCCCTTCGGGAACCATTTTGTCATTTCCGCACCAACAAGAGGATGCTGTCTGATAATATTCCACTCTTCCTCTGTAAGTTTCCCTTCTTTATTTAAGATTTCTATCGGAACACGGATCTTCCCGATATCATGGATCGGTGCCAGATGAGCGATTGTCTCGATTTCTTCGTCTGTGATTCCATATTCCGGATAGTCTTTTTGTAACTGCCGGTAGATTTGTTTTGTATAATATCCGATCCTGTTGGTCTGCTTCTTTTAACTGATTGTGTTCTAAAACATTACTTAGTAAAGAGACTGTATCCCAGTACTGTCTGGTAATTGCTTTTTCTTTTTTATCCAGTTCCTGTTTCATGCTTAAAATTCTTGGATAAACGCCTTGCTCCTGATGTAACGTGATCATTGCCGTATGTTCATTTTCATCGATATGTCTGATTGCCTTCACCCAAACATATGCATCCGATTGTTGGGACTCCACTCTTCGATAGAAGAGCTCTTCTTCCATACATCCGCCTGACAATCGACTGTTTTGGAACTCAATGGATAAGAATTCCTTCACTTTTTTCGATCAAACTCATAAACATACGCTGTCACATACTGATTGATAAACACATCATACGAGTCTGCCTTTTTTACTTCCTCATAAATTACCTGATCTTGTAAATAGACACAGTCGCACTTCTTTTCTTACATGTAATGTACATCAGTGATAATTTCCTTTTCTCTTCTTTATACTTCATATAACAAAAGAGCGATCGCCTGTAATTAGGTTTTCGCTCTCTTGTAGTAATAAAGCCTATATTATTCACGGCTATGCCGTGTGAAGTGGCTGAAAGCCACATGATTACTGTATTTTAATTGAATACTGCTGTTTCACCTATCAAATGAATAAAAAAAGAGCATCCATTCGTGGTAAAATTAAGGTGTCGAATCTTAAATAATAACCCAAAGGAGCCATTTATGAGTAAAGTAAACACCTTATCACTAGAAAGCAATAGACAGATTGTGTAAGCCGTAGCCAGTTCCAGCGTTTCACCTTTTGCTCCAAATAAAACCATGAGCGGTTGCAGAAAAATCAGCGTAACGACCATCAAAATGATACCACTAATAGTTAATGCCATTAAACTGTTTCCAACAGCTTTTCCTGCACTTTCATTTTCTCCGGCTCCTTGAAGCAGGCTGAATTTAGAGGAACCACCGCTTCCAATCGTTACATAGACCGTAACCATAAGAAGAACAAGGGGGAAAGCTATATTCGTTGCAGCATTTCCTACAGTCCCCAGTTTTTGCCCTATAAAAATTTGATCAGCAATATTGTAAAGCGAACCAACAAGGTTAGATAAAATTGCTGGCAACGCAAATTTATGAACCAATGTTGGCACCGATGTGTTTTCAAGTAAAGTATTTGTTGAATCTGCCATAATAAAAACGTATCCTTCCTCACACATGATATTGTACTTTTGCCCTGTGTGTATCTTGCATTCTTCATTTTATCATGGTATTATTTGGGCTACAATCATCAATATTTGTACTTGTGTTGAAATAATAAAAGGGGAGATAAAAATTGAACACAAAAAATAATCAAAGATACAGAGATATGGATATTTGCATGAAAGCAGCCATGTTGGAACTTATGCAGAAAATACCTTTTGAGAAAATAACAGTAAAGAGCATCTGTCAACGTGCCGGGGTAAATCGTGGAACTTTTTATTCTCACTATACAGATATGGAAGGAATGATGAATGACCTTGAGGAATACCTAAGCGGAGAGTTACTTCAAGTTGTGGAAGAATGGATTAAGTACAACGGAAGCAAATCCATTTTTCTTCCCTATCTGCGTTACATTAAAGAGCACCAATATGTTTATCAAGTAACATTATCCAATCGAAAAGCACTGCCGATCAAAAAAAGTTTCCAGCCTTTGTTAGAACACCTTATCTTACCCATCTGCCGTACCGCACAAATAACCGATGAGGAAGAGTTGCTTTACTATAATGTCTATTTCCAATCCGGAATTACTATGGTACTAAAATGCTGGATTGAAAACGGGTGCAAAAAAAGCGACGAGGAAATGAATGTAATTCTCATGAATTGCGTTCCTATGATTTCTGAATGTCAACGAACAATAGATGTTTCCGAAAATATTTAATAATTGCATCAAAACGGCTTGCCCCATACCAGTTCTATTTTTCTTTTAATGCCAGCATAACTGCCGCTTTGTATAGCTTAAACAATTTGGCACTTAACAGGACACCACCTACGATATCCGTGAACCAATGTACTCCGGAAACCAATCTCCATCCTTCCTTCTATTAAAATTGGTCTGTAGTTGATCGGGATCATTTCCAAAATCGCATATGCCAGGAACACAATGACAAAAGCTCTTTCACATACGTGATACAATTCGTATCATTCCCGCAAATGCTTGTTTTTCAATGTATTCTTCTGATTATCTATATTTGCAGCTTCTATTGATTCGGACACTCCGCCTGCTCCAATAATGGGAAACATCTCGTGGTTTTAATACCTATTTAGCTGCCATTAGCACTATCAACATACTAAAAACAAACATACATACAATAAAACCAAGCATGCAACTAATAATCCCTGATATCCATAGTGCAGGATGTATTTTTCGAGTCTTTCGTGTAATAATAGAAATCACGATACCAATAAACGAGCATAATGGTCCCCAAAATATGACATCAATATAGGTATACGGTGCATGATTTGCGCTGTAAAAGTAAAGCACAAATGAAAATAATGAGAGTATACCAAACACAAGTGATGTCGAAGCCAATATTTTGTTGGTAGATATTTTCTCTTTCATTGCATAAATTTCTCCTTCAACTTCCGATTTTATAAAACACATCCGTTTCATATAGACACTTCATCCCACACTTACCGTACATATACAATATCTATACTGCTGCTTTCAGTTAGAATTGCTGTGAAGAGTTTCTACTTTAGTTAAACGTGTAACCCACCACAAAATTCTCATTCGCTTTTTGTGATATTTCCACATATTTCAGATTACAACACAAGTTGCTTCATCAGCCCATTTTCTCATCTGTGGCATAACAGATGCCTCCTTCCCCCACTGTAATGCAACCAAATCAGAGTGCTTGTAACGGTTATCGTCTGTCTTTACCATCTGGCAGCAATGTAACCACATAGTAAATAATTCCAAATACAGCTATGCTTCCCATCATAATGCCAATCATCTGATTTACACTTACCACATTTCCATGAAATACCGGATTGCAATCAAGAGTGTCTCTTATCGCTTCAACCATTTCATCCGGATAATGTTTTCTCTCCATCTCCCTGAAAACTCCGTGAAGCATATGATTCTTAATCAATGAAGTGGCATATGTACTCGGAAGAT
>OGQO01000527.1_pt1 | contig 40137 bp, 28 predicted proteins | sample 1553241 | NCBI WGS metagenome assembly OGQO01 (sample SAMEA2579933, study PRJEB22360) | human gut metagenome | biome: human gut; feature: human-associated habitat; material: faeces | place: Denmark | collected 2008/2010
GCATCGAAGACACCAAACAGCTGTCACTATTCTAAGGGCAAAACAACTTCTTTCAGCCTTCTGTTATTACCCACTCCTAATGGTATGGGGAGGAGGCGTTTTCACGCTGCATTTATATTGTATAAAACACTCGGTTATCCCAAACTGGGGTAACCTCTACAAAACCATAGGTTACGACACCATCGCCTTGGCCTTCATGCTTCAGGTCACTCATACCGAGTGTGGCGGCAGTGTAATCAACAACCGCGGATGGCGTGACGAGGACGACGAGGAGAAGATGATGACGAGCGATGCTCCAATCCTTACCGTAAGCAGTAATAGCGCATGCTTGACGTAACGTAACGATAGGCGGTTAGCCCACAATACGGCTAACCACCTAATTATATATGATAAGGTGTAATCTGTTCGAATTATCATGTTAACCAAACACCGACTTGCTTAACATGTTGCATGCAACGTGTTAAGGAAATGGCGTTTTGCTTAACACGTTCTTTCTATCATGTTATGTCGTTGGACTTATGCTCACCGGACTGATTGATGAAAAGATCCACCAATTTTGTATTGATGTAGTAGTTCTCTTTTCCCATTTTTATCTTTTGCAGCAGACCGGTTTGAGTTATCATGTCCAGATACTTACTCGCGGTTTGACGTGAAACCATCATGTCGCGCTCCACAAACTCAATCTTCGTATAAGGGTGATTGAACAGGTTGTTGAGCAGCTCGTGCTTGTACTGTTTTACAAACAGCGGACGAAGCACTTGCTTATACTGATTCATCAAGTTGGAAATTTGCTTGATAAGACTGATGGTATTATCAGCTGTCTCCTCTATGCCCTTCAGAATGAACAACACCCACTGCTCCCATTCATTCGCATTGTCGTCAGACTTATCCCTAATGGCCTGTATGAGTTGATAGTAAGAGCCTTTGTTGTGAGTGATATAGCGACTTAAGTACAAAATTGGCAAGTCAAGCAAATCATAGATGACCAACAACAGGATGTTGATGATACGTCCCGTTCTGCCGTTACCATCATAGAATGGGTGAATGCTTTCAAATTGGTGGTGCACGATGGCTACTTTCACCAGTGGGTCGATGTCGGTAAGAGTGTCGTTGTTGATAAAATCTTCCAGGTTGTCCATCAGTTGCCGCACCTCATCACCCGTCTGAGGCGGAGTATATACCACCTCACCATCACCGCGCTTGAGCATCGTTCCTGGCAATGCACGGAAACCGGCACGGTTGTGCTCAAGTTCTTGCTGTATTTGGCAGATGATATTGCATGTCAGGATTTTCTTGCTTCGCACCAGATCAAATCCGCGCAATATGGCAGCACGATAATCGAGCACCTCTTTAGCAGAAGCATTTGTCACGGTCTGCTGTAGCCCTGACTCTTCTTTGTAAAGGTCGTCCTGCGTCGTAACGATATTCTCAACCAACGAACTGTCTTTTGCTTCCTGCAAGGTCAGCGTGCTTATAAGTATATTCTCATTGGGAATGGTTTGGGCCACACCTCTGAGCTCCGCCAATTTGCGGTTGGCGGAAATCAACTGTTTCATCACTGCCTTTGTCTCAATGTCAAAAGGCAGTGGAAGATGCGGAATGTGATAACGGTGTTCCATTTCGTTGTCGTTAATTCAAAACTATTCTAAGCCCCAAGCCCAGGGCTGCGCTCACCTTTTCAAGGAAAGCCTTCTTCATCTTGTTGTTGCAGTGGGTCATGAGGAACCAACCATTGCCGAGGTCTCTTTGAGCCCGGCCATACTTGGTGTCGCGACGGTTGGAGATGACGGGCACCTTGCACATCACCAACCCTTGTGCTTCCACCACTTGGCGCACTCTTACCACGCCTATTTTGCGAACTACTTTCTCCAACGTATCTTTGGCGTGTTCCTCTGCAATCATCGTGCCATCGGGGAAGAAAACTGCCATATCAGTTGGAGAAGAACGCTCAATCTTTTCCTGCTTGATCTTTCTCTCTCCATGCTCCACGATGGGGTCTTGCACAATTTCCTTGGCATCGGAAATTTCTGCCGTGAAGTTGCGCTTGCGGCTTAGATGGACGCTTATAGGCTGACCGGGCTGATAGTCAACGACCAGTACAAGCTCGCGCTTCACCTGCTGAAGGGCAGGCTCAATGTTCTGCGTCAAGATGGGGAGAATCTCTTTCTTGATGATATCCTCCTCTGCTTGACTCACCTTCTCTTCCAGGTCGTCCGTTGAAACGCCTTCTTTGCGAAGCGTCTCGATGGCATCGTATAGTTTGCTTAATCTACTCATAATCAACTTATATTATAGATTTGTCTTTTGCTAACACATTCATGGCATCTTTGCTCAATGTTATGAGCTTGGCCAAAGATTTTATAAAGGTCAGCGATTTGCTCAGGATGGTTTCCGCATTAATATCTGCCATAAACGTCATGAGGTCTGTAAGGCGAAACTCCTTATTCTGTCGGATATGCACATAACCCTGTCGGATGTTTTCCACCACTTTGTCCTGCATGATGGCTTTCATGGCAACTTCTACTTTTACCAAATCTATCGCATGTTTTGATTCGTCCTCCAACGGTTTGCGAATATACTTGTTCCAGAGAGAACCGTCATCACCGTCAAACAGTTTCTTATGGGCCTCATACATAATAAGGTACATTCTTGTCAGATGCCAAAGCCTTTCTATTCTGCTTTCGGCACAGAGAAACCCTTTCATGGCAACACTTATGTCAATATAGAAAAAATGAACCAAGACGCCAGGCTTACACCAATCTATTGTTTTATTGATTTGGTTAATCGCATCGTCGTTTAATCCAAACGATTCATTTGCTGCCAACAATTCAGGTATGCAGCACAACTTCATTATTCTATCTAAGGTTTGGGTGAAGTGAATGATGTTGGAGTCTAATTGAGTTAGGACATCTTTCAAGGCATTGAGTAACGTATTCTCTCGTGCTGACGCTTTAAACAAAGGCTCATTCTGCCCCATTATGTCGCAAGGCAACAAAACATTCAGCAACAAACGATTGATTGGAGCCGCAATAGCAAGAAAGGAATTGGTCATCTGCGTCAATTCTTCTTCATAGACGGCCACCGTTGTTTGGTATAATTGGAGCAAATTTTCGTCGTAATGCACAAAAGCATCGCGCTTTTCCTTAGAGTCTTGAGTAAAGTATTTCTTCGTGTAGATCTGTATGTTATCTTCGATGGACTTTAGTTGGTCGGTCAGATTCTCATCGTTAGAGTCAGCTATGAGTTCGATTGCCTTATCCCATATTCTCTTTCCTTTCTTTCCTAGGAACAAAGATTTATAGAATTCGTGGATAACGAAGACCAAATACTTCAAGTTCTCTCTCTTCTCAGCGTTCTGCTTGGAGCGTAGGTCGGCACGCATAACGGTGGCCACCTCGATGATGGCATAGAGAACCGTCAGATGAACTTCCAACAATAGCTTATCGCGGTTGAGATGTTCATCAGAACCGGTGGGCTCTTGCATCATGCGCAATATGATGGCACGCTTCTCCAATAGAGGACAACAATCCTCTATCAAAGCGCCCATTTCCTCATATAGATTCTGACGCCCAGATTCTGAAAGAGGTTTATTCTCCTTTGGCATATTCCTCCTCTGTTATCGTGGTTTCAGGGTCCACAACTTTCACTTCATCGTAGGTCAAGTTGTAAAGCTTATAGACCATCAGGTTCATTTCGTTTATTTCTTTCACGCAATTATCTCCTTCTTTGCGCATTGAAACTATTTTTTTTACCAATGAATTGAAGTAATCATCATTGATTTTTATAATGGGGAGCAGCTCGATGTAGCTTCCTTTTATCTTTGGAAATGCTTTACGTTTATCCTCGAATTTTTTAGACCAATAATATTTCAGAACCTTAGAATTTAGTAAACCCAATAATGCATAATGGTTTATGCTGTGTGCAATAACCATGAATGCGCTATTCAGTACTGCATATCCATTAACGTCTATACCACAAACAGGGATAGCTCCAACTTGTCTTATAAGAATTTTTACCTTAGCATTTTGTACTGATTCGTCCCAACAACCACCACATTTAGCCTCTCTGTTGAAATAGCAATAACGGTTATTATAGACCGAATAACATTCCATTATATCTTTTCCTGTTAAGCACTTTCTATGAAAAGGAGTCAGTTCTTCACAGTCTGGATTTGTTATCACATCTGTCGGATAAATCTTACGGTTTCGTAATTGCATTCCAAACTTCACTAAAGCGTAATTTTTCAATGGTGCGCTGTTATCCTCAATTTTGGACATTATGAGGTTATCATCATAATTACCCATAGGCTGTATTATACATAAATTAGCATGCAAATATTCTATTTGGGGGCAAATTGACAGTTCTGATGCAATAAAATTAGGTTTTAAAACGCCTTTATAATATACCAGCTCGTTTGACGCGGATCGATCTCTAGCCATACCGATTATGCAGGTATTTACACAAGCCTCAAATACGCTGTCTTCGATATTTACGATGAAGCTTACAGAAAAACCATCTAACATAAATTGTCTGAGCTTTTCTGTATATGTATTTGTTAAAAATGTAGAAGATGTGATATAGCATAAGAAGCCATTTTTATCAAGAAGTTTACCTCCTCTTTCAATAAAAAGATGATACAAATCGACTTTATATTGAGCAACACAATATGTCTCTTTTAGATTATTTTGAGTCTCAATACTTATATCACTATTCTGCAACAAGACATAAGGTGGATTGGCAATCACGATATCGAATCCCTCCTTTACGTCAAACATCCATTGAGGATCAAAGAATGACGAGGATGCATTTTGGTCGAACATATCCCAAGATGCAAGTTGTCGAGCTTCCTCACAGCCTACCGCTCCAGTTTTCTCCATCATATTGGCGAGTTCATGACGCAAGTCTTTCACCAGTTGGCGATACTTGCGCTTAGTGCGAATCGTCTTAGCCGAGAAGATCTTGTGCTTGGCGAGTTTGAGCGCCTGTTCTTTTTCTTTAATGGCATCAGTATCGAAGAGCGTGGCATCTTTCTTAGCAAGGCCAATGAGGGTGTTAGCCGCAACGAACTTGGCCTCCAGGTTAGGCAATGGGCGAATGCCGAAGTTGTCGGCAGGGTCGATATTCGTGCGCTGATCCACGACAAGCGAGATGAAGAAGCGCAACTTGCTTATCTGGATGGCAATGGGCTGAATATCTACTCCGTAGATACAATGCTCTATGAGGTAGAGTTTGCGAGCGTAGTCGGGACGGTTGATGTTTTCGTCAAAGCTGCGTTCGATGTCGGCAAGGAGTTCCTGACGCTCCTCTTTGCTATCGGCCTGGAATGCCTCGGTTGTCTCACCCACAGCCATGTCCATCATCATCTTCTTCCACTCCACATTCTCCGGGTCGATGCGACCGAGAATGTGCACCATCTGTTGAAGCATACCCATGGGAAATGCGCCAGAACCGCAGGCAGGGTCGAGGATGCGGCACTCATAGAGCGATTGCATGATGGACTTACGCTGCTCTGGTGACAGGTCAACAGGGTCGTCGGTGTATTGCAGCAGACGGCGGAACTCCGGCTCTATGTCTTCGCCCACAATGCGCTTGACATGAGCCACAAGACTCTCGTCCACCATGTATTGCACAATCTCGCGCGGTGTATAGAATGAGCCGGTCTGCTTGCGTGCTGTTGATTGTGTCTCGGGATTGTAGGCTGCCAACAGGTTCTCAAACACCTTACCCAAAAGCTCTGGATCGAGCGAGACCTCCTTGTCGAAGGGCGTATTTTCCTCGACGGTGAAGTTATAGCGTTTCAGGATGTCTATGATACCACGGGCCGAAACACGCTTCTTTCTCTTGTCACCATAAAATTCGGAGAGGTCGATATTCTTTCCTGCCTCTTCTCCAAAGAAGAGGTAGTCTGGGAATATGAGTTTACTGCCGACCTCCTTGCGGTCAGAGAATCCATCGTAGTATATGCCTTTATCCTTGTCGTCAAGGCAGTCGAAGAGACCGCCATTGAGGAACGGCACGGTACTATTTGCCAAGTCAACAAAGAGCTGTGGATTCAAGAAGTAGCGCTCGTAGCGCATCAACTTGTTGTTGTCGTAGTCGCCACGGCCATTGCGGAAACGACGCTCCGTCGGCTTAGTGCTGCCCTCCTTCGTAATAGGGCTATTGAGCATGGCAAAGGACAAGTTCTGCAAGATGGCCTTATAATAGACGCTTTCATGCGACTTAAAGCCGAAGAGACCGTCCTTCTGGTGAGGACAGAAGTTCTCTATAAGGTTGTTGGCAATATACTCCTGGTCGAAGAACTCGTCAGGTATCGGATGGCGTTGTTTCAGGAACCAAACGAAAATAAGGCGCGTGATAAGGCGGATGGCACTCTCGTGGTTATACTTGTCGTCGTCCTTCTCGTCCTTAATATTGTTGGGGAAACGGATAATCTTAATGGCCCAGGCATACCAGTCGCTCAACTCGCGATAGAAATCCTGCGTCAGCGTCTCAACAGAGAATCGGGCACGGAGGTCGTCATCGTCAACGACACGCCCCTTCTCGTTTAGATACTTATTAGGCGTATAGTAGGCAATGCCTTCACCGAGCAGAAAACTGTAGCGGTGAGGATTGCTGTAGGTGCGCATGATGTGCGTCTCGTCCTTGAGACCGAAACTAATCTCAATGAATGAGAAACGATAATTGGCTGCATTGTCTTCTGGGACGAAAGCCACCAGGGCACGTTCCTGCATCTCATCGGCCAGCAATCGGAAAGCCTCTTTTGACAATGCCACGCGCGCATCGTGGCGTGATGTGTGGCGCACCTCATAGGCCACAAGGTCGAGCGAGTCGCAAGTGCCCAGTTTCGTAGCCGTGGTTGTATATTTGGTGGCAGTAGCGAGCGGCACATCCTCCACCAGCGGCACAAAGTCTTCCGGAAGGAAGTTGTTTCGCAGGAAACTCACAAACTCCTGCCGATTGTATGCTTTGTTAAATTCCATCTGTTCTATTTTTGAAGTTCTTCACTCAAAATCAAAGTCTCCTCTCCTTCATCCACGCTGTTCTGTGTAATGATGATGCGAGCCAGATACTCAGTTGGTATCTTTTTAGGCAGCTCATTGACATTCTTCACAGACAACTGATTGATGTATCTTATCTCATGACCAGACAAGGCATCTGCCTTTACCACGATGAGGAGATCGTCGAGATAATCCTTATTCAGCAGTTTTGCTTTGGCAAATACCTTAATCTTAGCCAGAGCATTCAGAACATCCTTCTCGTTGTGGTCATTAGCTCCGCCCTTGAACAGGCTGATCTTCACTTTCTGGTAGGTCGCATCAAAGAACTCACTCAACTCTACAGGTTTTTCAGACGGTTGTGCAGAGAAGAGTTTAAGTGCATCCTCAGCTGAGAGCATCTTTGGAGACTCTTCTTCATTGCAAATTTTGAACACAAAGTCGTTACCTTTACGTCCGAACATTAGTACACCATAATCCGCCTTCTCAATCTTGCGCGCAGTGCGGGCACGATGGGGTATTTCAAGAGCCTTTTGATATGCCTCAGTGCCTTTCACTTCGTTGAGAAGTTTCCGGTAAGGCGTGTCCCATGAACTTTCTTCATTCTTCTGGATCTCCTTACGGTAACGCTCCTTGAAATAGGCCTGCACCTCTTCGTCCTTTGTCAGTGCCTTGGTATCTTCCCCCATGATGGCATGAATCATGGCCATTTTGAGTGTGGAGATTTCCTTTGTACGTGTCTCAGCTTCACCCACATCCGATGGGAAATAGTTGTAGATAAAGAGCTCGTCAAACACCTTGCGGTTAATACGATTGATACGACCGATACGCTGTATGACACGTGTGGGGTTGTATGGAATGTCATAGTTGAAGATAGCGCCAGCACGGTGCAGGTTGTAACCTTCAGAGATGGCATCAGTGGCCACAAGTATCTTATAGTCGTCGCGCTGAAGTTCTTTCTTCAATCCGGCATCAAAATTGGCGCGTATGCGCTCTTTATTGTTGGGAGATGCGTCGGCCGAAGTGTATTTCATTACAGGAAGACCTGCCTCCACCAATTTCTTACCGAGATAATCGACGGTGTCGGCATACTCAGAGAAGACTATAAGCTTACGCTCAGGCTCTTGCTCCAATTTTTTCTTCGCTATTTCAATAAATGAATCAAGTTTTGGATCTTGCTTAATGACATTCTCTTTACCGAACCACTCTTCGCGAAGGCTTTGAAGCAGATGGATGTCGGTCTTTACATCTTCGATAAAGTTGTCCTCTACATACTTCATATCAATCTCAAAGAAACCGCGACTCTCATATTTATCGAAAGTCTCCTGAATCTCTTCCATGCCGTCGTCGGTATAGAAATCATCCACTTCTGGGAGATTGCCTTTTTTATATACCGGTATCTTATGACGTTTGTCAATCCATGTCAAAAGATGCTCGGCAGACTGAATCATGTAGCCAAGCGACGTTTGGAAGGCTGCCATGGAACTCTCAAAACGAGACACCAGCAAGTGGCGCATGAAGCTCGACACGTTGGTCTGACGTCCAATGAGGAGTCCAAACTTGATACCCGTCTTCTCTTCCAGTTCTTGGGCAAGCTGCTCCCTCATGTCCTTTTTGACATAGAGCACGGGTGAGTAACGAGCTGCCTTAAAGCGTGTGATATTATCGGTGCTGCCTTCTGATTTACTGATACGGTCAAGTGTATTGAGATACAGGTCTTTCATCTGACTTAGGTCATAAGTCAGTTCCTCAGGATCATTGGGAATGACGAGTTGTATCTTCTGCTGTTTCAAGTCTTTGGCATAGTCGGGTATGTCTTGCAAGTCGAGGCGTGAACGACGTACCACTAACGGACCGATGATGGAACGAATGGCCTTTGATATATTATTGACTGTAAGTTTAACCTCATCCTCTTCTATTTGTCCCTTGCGTTGTGCTTCGCGCAGTTCTCGATAGCAGTCGATAAGCTGCTTGAATGCTGCGCCAAGGTTCTCCACCGTCTTCAATGTGGAATGGGTGGGTATCTGGAACAACTTGATCAGCGAGTAGATGTCGGCAGGCTGGTTGTTGAAGGGGGTTGCTGTAAGGAGCAGCACCTTGTTACCGATACAGAGATTGTGAAGCAAAGCATAATCCAAGGTGTATTCGTTGCGGAAACGATGTGCCTCGTCGAGGATGATAAGGAACTTTTCGTCGGGCTTCTTCAATTCCTGATAATGTAGCAGTGCCTCTTCAATCTTTCCTGCACTGAATACCGATGCCGTAAAACCGAACTCATCACGATACCCTTCCCATTGCTTGCAAAGGTGAGGTGGACACACGATAATGGTGCGAAGGTGCAGGTTGCGCGCCACCGTTGCTGCAATAACACTCTTGCCCAAGCCCACTACATCGGCTATAATAGCACCACTATGGTTTTCCAAAGAGCGAAGAGCTAACTGCACTGCATCAGTCTGATATTTCAGATTGGAATACCTGCCATCCGTAATGTCGTAAGGAGTGAGAAGGTTCTCTTTTGTTGGAATATTGAAATACTCATGGAGCACACGGATAAACATGAGGTATGGAGAGAAGAGCGTGTCATACCAAATGTGTGCCATAACCTTGTTGTTCCATTCGTCAACATTAGTCTGGTCGGCAATGACAACTGCATCGCGCCACAACTCCTCAAAAATCTCGTGTCCCTCATCATAGTCGGCCTTGTCATTGAAGCGCGCATTGAGTTCCAAGCGGCCCTGCATACCTTGGTATGACAGATTGCTTGAACCTGTTATCATCACGCCTGGCAGTTCCCCACCCTTGTTCATCGACTCATTATAGACAAAGAGATACATCTTTGAATGGCAAGGGTCAAGCGTCTTGCGGATTTCCAACGTGCCATCAAGTATCTTGGCATAGAACATCTTAAACTGTTCTATCTTCTCTGCAGTATCAAGAAAATCGGTATCATTAAACGCTTTGACAAACTCGCTATAGTATTGTTCCTTCAATACGCCACGTGAAAGAAACTTCTGCCGGAAGTTCTCAACCTCACAAACATGTTTGGAAATTTGAATCTCTATGTCAAGGCCGACAAGGATGCGGATGTGCTTGCTCTTCAAATTTTCAGAGAGTTGCACATAGCCGGAATAGTAAAAGTAGCCCACAAGGAAATCTACGGCATCTGTTTTGGGAAGAATGCCGTTTATGATGTCCGAGAGGAACTTGTCTTTATTTGTAATGAAGCTGTTGCTCATATTCTTCTATTGCTTAACGAATCTTACAAATTTTGTATGTCATCGTTTTTGGATGAGTTTAGAAGGTCTTTTACATCGACGTTAAGACACTCTGCTATTTGGTAAAGTGTTTCAAGAGTCTCCGCCCAAACCACCTTTATGCTGTTCATATCCCTACTCATCGTGCTTTGATTTAGACTGTTTGGCTACAAAGTTACATAATTATGCCCAAAAATCAGTAGAAACCAACAAAACGTTTGATGTTTTTAAGGTTCATCGTCAATTTAGGTGGTAATATCTCTTGCCAATCAATCGACGCAAAGTAATTTTGCCCCCAAGACATCAGGTTACAGGCTGTTCAACATACTACTATCGGATACTAAATAATTACATAAATTTGTAACTTATAATATTACTCACTAATAAGCTGACAGAAAAGTATTTAGCACACTTTTAAGCATTGTTTTTACCACCTAAATTGACGAAGAACCGTTTTTAAACCAAAAATCAGAAGAAAAGCATTACTTCTGTGCACAAAACAAACCGAATGAGAGACCTTAGTAAATTCCTCGATAATCTGCTGCAATGGATTCGCTACTTGATTATGGCGATATTGGCTTTGTTGGTCATTCTCAAAGCCATGTTGATGTGTGGACAAATGCACATCGGAATCATTCCGTGTGTTTTCATTGCTATAGGTCTTTTTGCTATTACGCATGGCTTGTATCGCTTGTGCTTCTATTATGGCGGCAAACTTTCTTGTACATAAGCAATATGCGTTCGTCGTCGGCAAACTCAAACAGATAGTCAAGCATCCGGCCTACTTCATTTGCAGTTGCGTGTTTCCTCGCACAGAACTCCTCCACAATGGGAGCATACTCTATGGCTGCTCTCTAACGAATTTGCAAAAGTCCCTTTGCCAATTCTTTTATTCCTGCAAAGAATTCCTGATAATCCTTGTCCTTACTTATATCATCCATGCCATGTCTTTTTTAATCTTTCAAACAAGCAAGCGGTATTACTTTTACTCCGTCTGGGCGTGTGTAAGCCATGCTGCCGCCTGTCATGACAATCATCAGGTCGGGTTCGCGCAACGGCACCTGCTTTTCTGTCTCATTATGCACTTGAATGAGTCGTTTGATTTTCAAAAGATGTTTGGCTCCTTCTTCTATCTCACGGCTGCCAAGTTTGCACTCTATCAGAGCATAGCGTCCATCGTCAAGATGAAGCACCAAGTCGGCTTCCAGTCCGTAGCGGTCGCGGTAATATGATAGATGATTGCCAAACCCTGGAGTATAAGCCCGAAGGTCTCGTGCACACATCTGCTCAAATATGAAACCAAAGGTCTTAAGTTGTGTTTCCAAAGCTTCTGCATTCACGCCTAATGCTGCCACAGCGATTGACGGATCTGAAAAACCTCTCTTTGGCATACTGCGGATTGCTGTCTTACTTCGTATGGCAGGACACCAAGCGTCAATATCATTGATTACAAACAATTTCTCCAAAGCACTAATATAATCATCAAGGGTGTCAGAGGATATGCTTATATCTCCTGAGGCTGCGACATCTGCAAGAATGTTTGTCTTTTTGGCTATAGTGCTAATATTACGAGCGTAGGAACGTAATATTTGCCGTGCTATTTTAGAATTTCTCTGTCTTTTATCTATTGACGAGATGTCTATTCCGCATACAGAATTGACATAGTCGTTTGCTACAAGCATACTTGCTTTTTCTGGCATTTGAAGTGTTACCGGCCAACCTCCACGGCATGCGACTCTAATAAGCTCTGGAATTTCCAGTTTACTCATTATTCCGTCAATGTCATAATTCGGGTTGTCAAAAAGTTCTTTTAAGGAAATTTCGCCAGACGAATCTTTGGATTCCCACAAACTCATTGGATACATATTCATTCGAGATATGCGTCCTATTCCAGTATGACAGATTTTGTCTTGGTTAACCGTATTACTCCCAGTTAAGATGTATTGTCCAGGCTTTCCACCTGAATTATCAACTGCAATGCGTACTGCATCCCAAAGTTTTGGAGCATCCTGCCATTCGTCTATTAAGCGAGGTTGTTTTCCTTTTAGCAACAAAGACGGCATGGTTTCGGCTGTAGTAAGTTTCTCTTCTCTCCTATCAGGGTCTTGCAATTTAAGAACGCTCTGTGCTTGTTGCTGAGCTGTTGTGGTTTTGCCAGTCCACTTTGGTCCTTCAATGAGTACAGCACCAAAGGCTTCAAGCCTTTCCTTCAGTACTATGTCTGCTATTCTTGGTAGATACTCCATATTGTTACATTTTTTATGATGCAAAAGTAATGACTTTTGTTTAAACCACAAAACTATTCGGTATTTTTGTGGTAATCCATTCTGTATTTTTGTGGTAATTCATTCGATGTTTTTGTGGTAATTCATTCGACGTTTTTGTGGTGAGTCATTCGGTGTTTTTGTGGTGAGTCATTCGGCATTTTTGTGATTGACTTATTTTGGTTCTAAAGAAAATGTTCATTTCTTTAAGGCATTTACAAGTAAAAATACTACCTTTGCAGCAGTTGAGTGCGTATTTGCTTATCGTTGTTTATTTCCATATTTGCAGCACATTTGCAGCACGCTCACGCAAATAGCTTGTTTATAGACAGTGTGCATTTCGAGGAGGTAAAATAATAACTTAGTGCGATTTGAGTGAGAAATGCAACATCCCAATAAGGTGTCAACTTCATCTAAAGATATGAGGCTCAAATCATACCAATCTATTTTTTCACCGTCACTAAAACAATTGTTTTCTTCTTGGTGTTAGAAATAGTGTGTATATTTGCATGACAAATAGAAACATACAAAAAAAACATCTTGCCATGAGTACAGTAATATATCCATCACCGATTTTCGGACCGATACACAGTCGCCGACTCGGTGTTTCTTTAGGTATCAACCTTATGCCAGCCGACGGAAAGGTGTGCACATTCGACTGCATCTACTGCGAATGCGGCTTCAATGCCGACCACCGCCCCACCCTGCCACGCCCCACTCGCGAGGAAGTGGCTGCCGCCCTGGAAGCCAAGCTGAAGGAGATGGCAGAAAACGGACCGAAGCCCGATGTGCTGACATTTGCCGGCAACGGTGAACCTACGGCGCATCCGCATTTCGCCGAAATCATTGACGACACTATAAGACTGCGCGACAAATACTGTCCGCAGGCAAAGGTATCGGTATTGAGCAACAGCACCATGCTCCACCACAAGCAGGTGCACGAGGCACTGATGCGCGTTGACAACAACATACTGAAACTCGACACCGTAAGCATAGAATACATCAAGAAGGTGGACCGTCCGCAGCAGCCGAGCTACAACGTGGAGGACATCATCGAGAGTCTCTCCGCCTTCAAAGGCCATGTCATAATCCAGACGATGTTCATGAAAGGACAAGCAGACGGTGTGGACATGAGCAACGTGAAGGAGGAATACATCGAACCGTGGCTCAAGGCTGTGGAGCGCATCAAGCCAATGGAGGTGATGGTATACACCATCGACCGCGAAACTCCGGCAAAGGGCCTGCTAAAGGCTACCCACGAGGAGCTTGACGGCATTCGCGACCGCGTGACAGCCATGGGAATCCCATGCACGGCATCATATTAAATCCCAATTAAAACCCAAACACAATCATGAACAGTCTATTCCTCGCCGCCACCTCGACCATCAAGGAAATCGAGAAGGTTCCCGAACACTCCGTGAAGGAGCTGCTCGACAAGTCTCATATGAACATCCGACTCGAAGACGCCATAATCTTCGGCATAAAGCTCGTTGTGATATACATCATCGTAAGAGTGCTCTCGGCGATAGCCAAATACCTGTTCCGCCATACGATGCGCAAACAGGCGGAGAAGGGAATGGACGTGACGAAGGTGATGTTTCTCAGGCAGATAGTAGTCACGGCGATATACATCATCGGATGCGCCTCATTTCTCTCGCTCATACCGGGAATGGAGAAGATAAGCAACTCCATACTTGCCAGTGCAGGAATCCTCGCCATGGCGGTGGGTCTTGCATCACAAGAGGCACTGTCGAACATCGTAGGCGGACTGTTCATCATCTTCACCCGCCCGTTCAAGGTGGGGGATTTCATACGGGTTGACGACGACGTGGTGGGGACGGTAATCGAGATAACGCTGCGCCACACCATAATACGCAACGTGGAGAACCGCATGATTCTGATTCCTAACAGCAAGATAAACTCTGCCACGATAATAAACTCCTCGTATGGCGACAGTTCCACCTGTGCGTTCATCGACATCGGCGTGTCTTACGACACCAACCTGGACGGGGCAATCGACGTGATGCGGCAGGAGATAATGAAGCACCCGCTGCTTTTAGACCACCGCACGGAGGAAGAGAAGAAGGCGGACGTGCCTGAGGTGGTGATACGCGTGGTGAATCTCGGCGACTCTGCCATAACGCTGCGTGCATGGGCATGGGCGGCAACGGCTGTAAACGCCACGGTGATGAAATACGACCTCTTAAAGAGCATCAAGGAGCGCTTCGACAAGGAGGGCATCGAAATACCATATCCTTACTACAACCAGATAGTAAAAACGAATTGACGGGCAGACTCTTTACTCGTCTACCCGTCAATCCGTATACTTGCCAAAATGCCTTGCAAAATACAAAAGGCTGCAAGCAGTTATAAAAAAAAACGGTCTAATGTCGATAGGGGATTATTCCCAATCGGTCATTAGGCCGTTTAGGTTTTACTTCATATCCACATAGGGATTACTTCATTTCCACATAAGGTATCTTGTCCATGTCGCCATAGTCAAGATTCTCTCCGCCCATGCCCCAGACGAACATATAGTTGCTTGTGGCAGAAGCGCAGTGTACGCTCCACTCCGGAGACATCACAGCCTGCTCATTGTGCAGCCATATTACGCGAGTCTCCTGTGGCTCTCCCATGAAATGGGCGATGGAGTTACCCTCAGGCAGATTGAAATAATAGTATGCCTCCACACGACGGCCGTGGGTATGGGCTGGCATAGTGTTCCATACTGAACCTGGAGCCAACTCGGTGAGTCCCATCTGCAACTGGCATGGACCGCCCTTGCCGCCGTTCTTCTCAGAGAGCACGTTGTTTACAATCAGCTGGTTGATGACGCGGTCGTTGCTCTCTTCCATTTTTCCGGCATGGAAGCTGTTTGAGTTCAAGCACTTCAGTTTCTTGGCGCGAGCTGCATCGTTGCATACAATCATCTGTGTAGGATATGCCTTGTGGGCAGTAGTGGAATTGATATAGAACTTGGCTGGGTTCTGTGCGTCCTTGCTTGCGAAGGTGATTTCCTTTGAACCGCGGCCCACATAGAGAGCATCCTTGAAATGCAGTTCATACTGCTTGCCGTCAACGGTCACCACACCAACACCCTTGCTGGTATTGATGATTCCCACCTCACGGTTGTAGCAGAAATATGGTGCCTTCAGAGGGTCGATGGCTTCGAGCTTCAGCACTTCGCCTACTGGCACTGCTCCTCCGAAAACGAGACGGTCGTACATTGAATATGTGAGGTGGATCTTGTTTGCCTCCATCACATTCTGCATTGTGAATGCACTGCGCAAGCGGTCGGTGTCGTATGTCTTCACGTCCAATGGATTGCAAGCCGTCTGGATAGAATAGTCTGTCTGTGCATTGGCACACAGAGTAGTAGCCGCAAGGGCTGTAGACAACAATAGTTTCTTCATTATCTTGATAGTTTTTTGATTTGTATTATATGCAGATCTGCCACATTGTATGGCATACCCACCTGCTTCAATTAGTCTTTCTTTGCCTCTCTGTCTTCCTTCACGATTCGTCTGTTGTTTATGAACATGAGGGCAAGGGTTATCACCGTCAATACTCCCATACCGAGATACTGCAGCTTGATGCCACGATAGATTACCCAACCGAAGAGAGAAGAGGCGAAATCAAGCGCACCGCCGGAGAATCCTTCCGGTATCTCGGCTGCCTTGTCGCCAGTGGCATCAAACACATGCTTTGCTGCCATTGTGAAGTCGGGTGCCATGTCGGTAACGAAATACAGGCCGATGACGAGAGCCACGAGTCCGATGATGAGCGTCTTCACCACATTGCCCTTGGTGAACGGCAATACCATCGGGAAGAGGTAGAACATTCCGGCGAGCGATGCCAGCGGCAGGAATTGGTTGCCGGGCAGGAACACTGCCAAAGCGAGAATCACGGGAATGAGGATTATAGACACCACGAGAGTCGTGGGATGCCCGATAACAAGAGCCGGACTCATGCCGATATGCACCTTCTTGCCATTGAACTTGGTCTTCACCAGCTCTTGTGTCTTCTCTGAAATAGGCTTCAGTCCTTCGATGAAAAGCGAGGTGATACGGGGGATGAGTTCCATCACGGCTCCCATGGTGACGCCAAGGAAGAGTATCTTCTTGATGTCGAGCTGTGCTGCCCATCCGATGAGCATACCCACGATCACTCCCAGGACGAGGGGCTCGCCGAGCACACCGAACTTCTTCTTCAGTCCTTCTGCGTCGATATCGAGTTTTGAGAAGCCCGGGATGAGGTTGAGCAACTTGTCAAACACGATGGCGAAGGGCATTAAGCTCTGGCAGAACGGCTGAGGAATGGAGATTCCTTCGAGGTCGTAGTATTTCTGGAATTTCTCTGCCGTCAGGTCTGCGCATACCAAAGTGATGATATAGCAAACGATGGCAGCGAAATATCCCCAAAGCAGACTCTCGCCCATCACGAAATAAGCCACGGCTCCGATAAAGGCGAAATGCCAGTAGTTCCAGAGGTCGATGTTCACCGTGCATGTGGTCTTGGTAATGACCATCAGGAAGTTCACTCCCAAACAGATAGGGATGATGAGCGCTCCCACGGCGGTGTTGTATGCCACGGCAGCTGCTGCCGGCCAACCCATATCAAAAACGTTGAGCTGCAGGTGATAGATGTCTGAGATTCCCTTCAGCGGGTCGTTGAAATTGGTGGTCAGCAATGCCGTCACCACTCCCAGTCCTACGAATCCCACACCGACAAAGAGCCCCGACTTGAGCGCCTTGCCGAATTTCATACCGATACACAGTCCGATGATGGTGAAGATGATAGGCATCATCACACTTGCACCCAGACTGATAATGTAGCCGAATACTTGTTCCATTGTATTTTCCTGTTTATGCTTTTTTGATTAGCTTGTTAGTAGATATAAATAGTTCGGGGCAAAGTTAGGCAAAATATTTGAATAAGCATCTTTATTATTGTAAAAAGTAACATTAATGCATAAAGAGCGTACAAGAACGACGGCAAAAGGTAAATGACGTTAAAAGATAAGAGTATACAGTTCTGAATCTGTCGGAACACATGACAAGCAAAACGGGCATGGGTCAGAGCATAAAAAAACATAGCCCCTGCCATCACGGTAGAGACTATGCACATTTTTATTGCTTATGATCGGCGAAATCTCAAAAAGTCATATAGCCGATTTTTCTTTTCGCATGTTTAAACCTTACCTTTAATTCCTTATTGTCATTTATCATTCATCGTCATTTATTTGTTGATCTTCATTGTCTTCACACCGTCTGCCGTGCGGATGGAGATGATGTTCACGCCCTTGGCGAGTGGCAGCGTTGCTGTGTCACCGGCATTGAGTCTTGCCTCGGCGAGACACATTCCGCTTGGTGTGCATACACTGACGTTGCCTGCCATACCGCCCACTACGATGGCGTTGCCCTCAACACGGAATTTCATGTCTGCATTGGCAGCGGCGATAGAAGCCGACTCTCCGTTGTAAACTCTCACGTTGTCGATTGCCATGTGCTGTGCGAGCTTGCCCTTATACTGCCATGCGAGATATACCGGCGTGGTGTCATCAGTGAAGCATTTGGTGATGTCGTATACCTTATGTTCCGGTTTCGTTGTCTCACCGTCAGCAAGGTCTTCGGCGGTATATCCCTTCAGTGTTTCGATTGGTGCCCATTCCACTGCGTTGTATGAATAGTATACTCCAGCCTCAGTGCTCTTCTTTGTTGTGGCGTTGTAGTCGATGTCAAACTCCAGGAATGTCTTCTCACCGTCTTTCAGTTCTCCGCGAACGAGTGGTGGTGTGTCGAGAACTGCCCATACCAGTGTGTATCCTGCCACTGCTGATGATATTGAAGCGAAGTCTCCTTCGAAGTTGCCGCTTGTGACAGGAATCTCATACCAGTTGTCGAAGCGCCACAGATACTGGTCCTGCATCTTGCCGTCGAGTTTCTCGATAATCCAGTTTTCAGGTGTCAGTCCGCCGGTGAAGTCTTCTGAGAACGGCAGCGAATATGTCGGTCTGTTGCCCTTTGCCATTGTCTCAACTGCCGGCAGCGACTCAACGCCGTCTGCATATACAGCCTTCACGGCATAGTCGTAGTAACCGTCGGGTGACTGCTGCTCGGTGAATGTAGTTCCGTCAGTCTCTCCCAACTTGGTGTTGCCACGGTATACGGCATAGTTCTTGAGAGCGAATTCTGACTCTACCGGTGCATCCCATGTCATTGTGAGATCGCCATTGTCTTCGTATTTCGCCGTCAGTCCTGTTGCAGGGAAGCGAGTGCCTATTGCCACACAGGCAGTTGCCAGCTCTCTGTCTGAGATGCCTGTCGGATATTCATAGTTTGCCACCACCTGGTATGTGTAAGCGCCCTTAGGTTTGCCGGTCTGCTCCAGGCTCATCTCTTCCATAAATCCTGCCACCATGGCATTGTTGCAATATACGGTGTAGTTCACCGGTTTGCGCTCGCCTTCCGGTGCCTTCCATGAGATTGCCACGTTATACTTGCCGGGAGTGTCGCTCTCTGAATACGACAGCTTCACGTTGGTTGGAGGATTGATGGTAGGAGTCTTGATGTCTACATTGATTTCTGCCTTTTCTGAAGTCAGGTTCTCTGTATTCGACACTGCCTCTACAGCATACACGTGGTTGCCAGGCAACTTGTCTGAAAGGTCGGTGAAAGTAGTGGCATGCAGGTTTTCGGCGATACGCTCGTCATCAAGATACACGTTGTATGCCTCAGCTGGCGCTGAATTCTTGTCACCGACGCTCTTTGAGAGCTCTATATCATCGATGGCCCAGGCGAAGAAGAGTCCGGTATCGGGGTTATCAAGGTCGCTAACTCCCTGGAAAGCAACGATAGGATCGCCCTTGGAAGCATCGCCGAGATATACCTTCACTTTCTGGAAACCGTTCTGGCTCACCATGTCTGTGGTAGCGTCCCAAAGGATTTCCCAAGTGGCACCGTCGTCGTGGCTCACTTTTACATAGTAGTGGTCGGGGAATGTCTCATCCTCTGCATATTCGAGGAGCATCGGGTCGATATACGAATAGAAGGTGAGATATTCTGCTCCGGGTGTCTTTGGCAAATACAGCCATTCGTCCTGCACAGCCGAAGATTCGTCTTCATGAGGTGCGTTCATGTCCATATAGAGCACAGCGCTCTTCTTGCCGCTATGCACGAACATGTATCTTGATTCATCGTCGATTCCCTCTTCTTCCATCTCTGCTGACGGGAACTGGAACCAGGTGTTCATATAATAATCGGTGTTGGTGGTTTTCTGGCTCCATCCCTCCGAAGGGAAAGCCTCGCCCTCGAAGCCCTCGGTGAGCAGAGTCTGGGTCTGCACAGGGTCTTCCCAAGTGAGCACCACCTTATTATATACGGCGTCAGCCTTGAAGTTAACCGGCTTCTGGGGCGCAGAAGTCTGTGCCGAAGCGGCGAGAGTGAATGCCATTGCCGAAGTGAGGGCAAAGGAGCGCAACCAAGTGGCTGCTGTGTGTGAGTAGAAGTTGTGTTCCATAATCCCAACTGTTTAGGTTATTAATTTATTGTTATGTTGCAAATATACAACTTACAACTTAAAATCAACGGATTATGGAGGCTTTTCGGTTACTAATTCCCGAAATAGTAACCGAAAAGTGAATAAAATGAAAGTTTTCGCTACTCCTTAGATAACTTTTGATAGATTGAAGGCTTCATTCCTGTCACTTTAGTAAAGACAGAAATGAAGTTTGCCTGCGACTTGTATCCTACGCTTTCTGATATCGCCTTGATGGTGTACCCGCCATAATGTTCAACATCCGCAAGGCGGCGCATGGCTTCCTTTATCCGATATTCATTGAGGAAAGAACGGAAATTCTTGCCGTATCCCTCGTTTATGGCTGCCGAAACATAGCGGGAGTTGGACCCTACGAGCGATGCAAGGGTCTCGATGCCGAACTCACTGTTGCAATATTCCTTTGTATCGCCCATCACCCGTTCTATCTCCTGCAACAGGGAGATGCGTTGGTCGGTGGTGAGCAGATGTGTCACTTCCTTTTCTGCGTCGTGCATCGAGCCGTCACCATCTGGTTGTGCAGCACTGATAGCCATTTCTCCCGGCTTGGCATTGAGATACTCCTGACTGCGGTTATAGAGTTCAAGATAGGCAGTGCGCAAGAGTGCCTTTTGCCGGTAAAGAACCACCATTAGCACTATTACAATAAGGGATGTCAATATAAGGGTCAATATCCACCGCCACTGCATCTGGATCATCTCCTCACGGTTCTTTTTCTCCTGGGTGAGCAAGGAAATCTTACTACTGTTAGCCTCTGCCTCGTATAAAAACTGTGCGTTTTTCATTGCATTGAACTCTCCTTTGCTGTAAATCGAGTCGCGAAGCTCCACATAGCGTGTCTTATAGCGCATCGCTTTGGCAACGTCTCCCTTCTGCCGATAGGCTTCAGAAAGATTGTGGAGAGACTCAGCCAACAGGTCTGTATTTCCTGTTCGCACCGATTTATCCGCATTTTCTTCAAGATAGAAGATTGCAGAGTCAGGCTGATGGATATCAAGGAAAATCTGTGCCATACAGGAGTTCACAGCCTCAAGACAGGCATCACCGAGCTTGTTCCTGCCCGCATAGGAGAGAGCTGAGCGATAATAATCCAAGGCTTTCTGATGGAATCCCTTGAAATTGAGGATGAGACCTTTACACATCAACTCGTTGAAATGATATTCTGGAGTATTTTCCTTGTTCTGCTGCAACGCCAGAAGATATTTCTCGGCTTCTGATATTCTGCCTACGAAGCAGGTGGCACCGATAAGATTGTTGAGCACGCGGTTTCTCACCACCTTTGCCTTGACAGAAGAGCAGGCGATGCTGTCTGCCTGCTTATAGAAACGGATGCCCATCTCATAGTCGCCGTTTGAACTGTATAGATTGCCGATACCCATATATATCTGGGTGGTGAGCAGTGGATAGGAATGTCTCTCGCTTAGCTTCAACGCTTCGAGATACTGCTTCATGGCAAGGGAATACAGCCTGTCGGAATAGTATATCTCTGCTGAATGGTATAGAGCATCGGCACACTTGCGCTTGTCTGGCTCAGAGATGTCGGCGGCATAGCGACAAGCCACAGCAGAGTATGCGGCAAGAGCCTTTGTCTTGTCGCCTTTCGTTTCGTATGCCTGTGCCACGGCAAATGCCTGCATCATGGATTTGCCGTAAAGCTGACGATAGACATCTGACTTTACGGAGGTATTTGCAAGACACGCACAATGCGCCAGCGCAAGGACCAGGAGCAATGCGAAACGGTGTTTATTCTGCGGTAGATAAATGATCATTCTCATTTCAATGGGCTAAATTACGAAATATATTACAAATACCAAGTGTTTTTCTGAAGGATTTTCATCCCGAACGGTCATTAAGCGCTTTGTGGAAGCATTTTATGACCGACAGCTATCCGGACAAGAGAAGCCCGGCATACCTCAATACTACGAAAATAGGGAACTAACCTCGCGGCCAATTCCCTACAAAAACCATGCTATGAAAAAATATTAGGTATGATTTACATTTTACTTATAATTCCGATCTTAGATGCTTCAAGGAAAGCAACTATAGATTCAATCTCCTTGCCTGGCGGCACCTGTTCCTTGATCTGGTTTATGGCATCAAACACGCTTGTCTGTCCGTGGAACACGAGGCGATAGGCATTGGCGATATGACCTACCACCTTTGGTTCGATGCCCGAATTGTGGAGAAGGGTCTCGTTTACTCCTCCGTAGCGCACTGGGTTGTCGGTGGCTACGATAAACGGAGGTACGTCTTTGCTGATGCGCACACCGCCGGTGACCATCGAGGCTCCACCCACACGCACATTGGCGTTTACGATAACACCGGAAGAGAAGATTACAGCACTGTGGATTTCGCAGTCGCCGGCAACCTTCGTACCATATCCGAATGTGCAGTAGTCGTCAACCTTTGTGTCGTGAGACACGTGGACACCCTCCATGAAGAAGTTACGGTTGCCGATACGTGTCTCGCCGGTCTTGAATGTGGCACGGTTGATGACAACATTCTCACGGAAGATGTTCTCGTCGCCAATAATCAGCGGTGTGTCGTCACCACTGAAATTGAAGTCCTGTGGCTCAGCGCCGAGCACGGTGTTCTGATAAACCTTGTTGCCCTTTCCCATCCGTGTGCCCTTCATGATGCTCACGTAAGGATAAATCACGCAGTCGTCGCCGATGACAACGTCGTCCTCGATATAGGCGAAAGGATAGACAGTGACATTCTTGCCCAACTTTGCGCCCGGGGCTATATATGCTTTTTCACTTATCATGATATACAAGTTTAAATGGTGTGTAACTTTAGTTTCTTCCTCCGCCGAGAGCGTAGTAGAGGTTCACAACAGCCTGCATCTTGTAGAAATCATCTGCCACCTTGGAGAGCTGCGCATTGAGCAGGCTCTGCTGTGCGGTGATTACCTCAAGATAGGTGCTGCTGCCCTCGTTGAAGAGAAGCTTGGTGTATTCCACGTTCTTGGTGAGACTTTCCACCTGCTTCTGCTCCAGCTTCGACTTCTCGTCAGAAGAGTTGTAGAGCACCAGGGCATTGCTCACCTCACTGCCGGCAGAGAGCACGGCATTCTGCCATGTGTTGTATGCCTGTTCCTGCTTTGCCTTGGCCACCTTGAGTCCTGCCACGAGCTGACCGTGGGCAAAGATAGGCTGCACGAGGCTACCTATGGCATTCCACAACATCTTGCCAGGGTTCACGATACCTCCACCCCCGCTGTTGGTATATGCACCAGAACCGCTGATTGTGATGCTTGGATAGAAGCGCGAACGAGCCTGGTTGGTGTCGTAGAAGCACTGTGCGAGCGACATCTCGGCGTAATGCACGTCGGGACGGTTGCTCAGGAGCTGTATGCCGATGCCGGTAGAGAATTCCGAAGGCAACGACTGCTCGTCGAGCTTTCCGCGGCTGATTGTCTGTGCCGGCTGACCAAGCAAGAGGGAGAGGGAATTCTCCACTTCACGAATCTGGCGCTTCAGGTCGGCTGCCTGTGCCTGCACCGAATAGTAGTTAGACTCGGCGCTCTGCACGCCAGTCTCCTTCACACGTCCCAATTCCTTCTGGAGCTTCATGATTTCCCATGTCTCCTTGGTGAGGTTTGTCATGTTGTCAACAAGTTCCAACTGCTTGTCGAGCATCATGAGAGTATAGTACATGTTGGCGATGTTTGAAATCAGACCAGTCTGCACCACGAGCTGATAATCCTTGGTGGCGAGCAGCGACATCTGTGCGCTGCGCTTCACGTTCAGCAGATTGCCGAAGAGGTCGATGCTCCAGCTTGCCTGCACTGGCAGTGAATATGTCTTCGTTGCCTTGTTGCCGTCCCACGAAGATATCACTCCCTGTGGCGAGAACGTGAACGATGGCACAAAAGCGAGCTTTGCCACCATGAGCTGGTCCTCCACCATCTTCACGTTGAGAGCAGCGTTGAGCATGTTGGTGTTGTGAGTCAGTCCCTGCTCGATGAGCGACTGCAGCTGAGGATCGGTGAAGACGCTGCGCCAAGGCAGGTTGCCGAAGCTCGTAGTGTCGCTTACGGCGAGAGTGTCGGCGATGGAAGCGGAGTCGCGCACCAGGCCCTTCACATTCACGTCGGGACGCTCGTATTTATTGTATATTCCGCAGCTGCCAAGCAACAGACCGGCAGAGGCGAAAGCTATAATACTCTTGATCTTCATATAGATAATGTATTTTTATAATCCCAGACCCAAAGGAGGTGAGTTTCTCCGATGGGACTGGATATATTATTTTATTTCTTTGAGTTCTTGTCGATCTGTGCCTGCAGCGCACCAGCCACATATGGGTTGGTATACTGTTTCACCTCAGAGTCAACAGAAGCATTGTCGCCCTCAAACTCAATAGGCTTGATCTTCTCCTGCAATGTCTGGAAGATGTAGAACAACGCCGGAACGACCATAATCTGGCAGAGCATACCGATGAGCATACCACCTACGGCTGCCGCTCCGAGTGTCATGTTTCCGTTGTAGCCTACGCCCCATGGCATGAGCAATGGCAACAGACCGATGATCATGGCGAGCGAAGTCATCAGGATAGGACGCAGACGGGCAGAAGCTCCGAGCACTGCCGACCATGAGATGGCCATACCCGTGCGGCGGCGTTCAAGGGCGAACTGCACGATAAGGATGGCGTTCTTGGCGAGAAGTCCCATAAGCATGATGAGCGCGATCTGCATGTAGATGTCGTTGTTCTTACCAAACATGTTGGTGAAGAGGAACGCTCCGGCAAGACCAAACGGAATAGAGAGGATTACCGAAAGCGGCAGTACATACGACTCATACTGTGCCGAGAGAATCAGGTATACGAAGGTGAGACACAACGCGAAGATTATCGCTGTGGAGTTGCTTGACTCCTGCTCTGTACGTGTCAGACCTGAGAACTCGTATGTGTAACCGGCTGGCAATGTGGTCTTTGCCACCTCGTCCATAGCCTTGATGGCATCACCGGTAGAATATCCGTCGGCAGCAGAAGCGTTCACGTTGATAGAGGTAAACAGGTTGAAACGGTCGATTTCCTGTGGACCATATACACGCTCCAGGTTTACATACTCCTGGATAGGAGCCATCTGACCAGACTGAGTGCGCACGTAGATGTTTGCAAGACTCTTCAGGTCGGCACGGTCTTTCGGCTCTGACTGGATATACACACGGTAGAGCTTACCGTATGAGTTGAAGTTGCTTGCATACATACCTCCGTAGTATCCCTGCATGGTGGTGAGCACCGTGCTTGGGTCGATACCGCTCTGCTTACACTTTGCCACATCGACATCAATCTTATACTGTGGATATTTAGTGTTGTATGATGTCATGGCATTGCTGATTTCAGGACGCTTGTTGAGCTCACCGATGAACTTCTGGGTGATGTCATAGAACTTGTTCACATCGCCACCGGTGCGGTCCTGCATAGAGAATGTCATACCGTTGGTAGCTGAGAATCCCTGCACCATAGGCGGCTGGAAGGCAAGAATCTGCGCTCCCTTGATGGCTGCCGTCTGCTTGTATATCATACCGAGCACCATACCGGAACCGAGGTTGTGCACACCGATATACTTCAGCGGACCCTCAAGTTTCTGACGCTCCTCGAATGACTTCAGCTTGATGATGAACGTACCCTGGTTTGATCCCTGACCGGCGATGAAGTTGTAACCCGTGATACGCATACGGCTGGCGATTGCCGGGTTGGTGGCGAGCATACGGTCCACCTCGTCCATCACCTCGTTGGTCTTCTTCATTGAAGTTCCTGGAGGAGTGGAAACGGTACAGAATACAGTACCTGTATCTTCGTCAGGCACAAGACCTGTCTTTGTGGTTGACATGAGTACTGCCATTACTGCGATACCGACAATGACAGAACCTATTGCGATAACCGGACGCTCAACCAAGCGACGCACGCCCTTGGTGTACTTAGCCTGCACCTTTCCATAGGCTGCGTTGAACGAAGCATGGAAACGGTCTACCATCGACATCTTGCGCTCTGAACCGTCCTCGTTCTTAGGCTTCAGCAACATTGCACAAAGCGCAGGAGAAAGAGTCAAGGCGTTGAGGGCTGAAATGATGATGGAGATGGCCATCGTTATACCAAACTCACGATAGAAGGCTCCTGACGTACCACCCATGAAAGACACCGGCACAAACACTGATGCCATAACGAGGGTGATGGAGATGATGGCGCCCGAAATCTCGTTCATGGCATCGATAGAAGCTGTCGTCGCCGACTTGTATCCAAGGTCGAGCTTTGCATGGACAGCCTCGACCACCACGATGGCGTCATCGACCACGATGGCGATGGCAAGCACGAGGGCGGCGAGCGTCAAGAGGTTCAGCGAGAAGCCGAACACATACAGGAAGAAGAAGGTACCGATCAACGACACTGGCACGGCAATAAGCGGGATGAGCGTCGAACGGGTGTCCTGCAAGAAGATATACACCACGATGAACACGAGCACGAATGCCTCGAAGAGAGTCTTGATGAGGTCTTCGATAGAAGCGAAGAGGAACTCGGTAACGTCCTGCATGATATCGAAGTGGATGCCAGGAGGCATTGTTGCTTCCTGCTCCTTCAGCAGCTTCTTGATGTTTGTAGCAATCTCTGTAGCGTTAGAACCGGCAGTCTGTGTCACCATCATGGTTACAGACGGCTTGCCGTTGTTCTTTGACTCCACGGTGTATGAGAGGGCTCCCATCTCCACGCGTGCCACGTCCTTCACACGGATTGTCTGTCCGTCTTGTGTAGACTTTATAATCATGTCGCCGAACTCCTCTGGAGTCTTCAGACGACCTTTGTAACGGAAGGTGTACTGATACTGGTTGTCAGACGATTCGCCCACAGAACCAGGAGCTGCCTCGATGTTCTGCTGAGCCAGCACTCCTGTGAGGTCGGCAGGAATCAGTCCGTAGCTTTTCATCTTCACCGGGTCTATCCAGAGACGCATGGTGTAGTCTTTCTGGGAGAAACACTGACACTCACCCACACCGTTCACACGCTTGATGGCAGGAACGACGTTGATGTTGGCATAGTTGGTGAGAAACTTGTCGTCGTAGCGGTCGTCGTCGGCAGTAAGACCGAAAAGAATCACCGTTGACGACTGGCGCTTCATCACCGTCACACCGGCCTTGGTAACCTCGGCTGGCAGAAGAGCTGACGCCTGTGACACACGGTTCTGAACGTTCACCTGACACATGTCGGCATTCATTCCCTGCTTGAAGAACACTGTGATGGAAGCCGAACCGTCGTTTGTTGCAGAAGAGGTCATGTATGTCATTCCCTCCACACCGTTGATTGACTCCTCCAAAGGAGCAAGCACGGAATTAAGCACTGTCTGCGAGTTGGCACCCGTATATGAGGCACGCACCATGATGGTAGGAGGCGCCATGTTTGGGTACTGCTCGATTGGCAGCGAAATGAGTCCGATGACACCGAGAATCACTATCAGGATAGAGATCACGGTGGAGAGCACCGGGCGTTTGATAAATGTATCTAATCTCATTGTTGTAATTTTATTTAGGTTGACGAGTTGACAAGTAGACAAGCTGACAAGTCAGTCGGAGATCCGACAGACCGGCTTATCTGCAAGAAGCATTACATCAACTGCCTGTCAGCAATCATGGCTGCCTCAATCATCCCCTACCCTTTTTGACGGGTCATGCGAGGACTCCTTGACATTTCGTCTCTTCTCTACTTGTTTATTTTCCGAAAGCCTTCTTCAGCTTGCTCAGGTCGCCCTGGTCAGCGCCCAGAGCCTCGGTCTTCTTCAGTTTCTCCTGATATTGTGCCTCTGTGAGAGGAGTGATCTTCTGTCCGTCGGTAAGACCTGAGATACCGTTCATCACGATACGGTCGCCTGCCTTCAGGCCACTCTCGATGATGTAGTTCTTGCCGTCGTTGTTAGGATTTACAGTCACAGGGGTGTATTTCACCTTGTTGCCCTCGCCAACTACGTATACGAAGAACTTGTCCTGAACCTGAGATACGGCATCCTGCGGGATGATAATAGCCGAAGAAGACACATGTGGCACCACGATGCTGCCAGAAGCGCCGCTCTTGAGCAGATGCTCAGGGTTAGGGAAGTCGGCACGCATAGAAACGGTACCTGTAGTAGGGTCGATCACGCCGCTCACTGTAGCCACATGTCCGTCGTGGTTGTATACAGTTCCGTCAGCGAGCTGCAGCTTCACGGCTGGATAATCCTTGATTGCAGCATTGATACCGCCAACGCCCTTTGTCATGTCCAGAAGGTCTTTCTCTGTTACTGAGAAATACACCTGCATAGTGCCGATGCTCGACACAGTGGTGAGAGGCTGCTGGCTTGAAGCGCTCACCAATGCGCCCACACGGTATGGCAGATCGCCTACGACACCGTTGGCTGGACTGGTGATATAGCAGAAGTCGAGGTTCTGCTTGGCTGATACATAAGCTGCTTGGGCCTGTGCCACGGCAGCATAGGCTGCCTCGAGATTGTTCTTTGAAGACTGAAGCTCGTAAGTACCGATAACATTGTTCTTAAAGAGTTTCTCGTTGTTTGAGTATGTCAGCTTGGCTGTGTTGAGCTGAGCCTTTGCTGTGTTCACGGCTGCCCTTGCCTGGCGCACGGCTGCCTGGTAGGTCTCGTTGTCGATGACGAAGAGGAGCTGGCCTTTCTTCACTGCCTGGCCTTCATGCACACACAACTTGGTGATGAATCCAGACACCTTAGGACGGATCTCCACGTCCTGCACTCCCTTTATCGTAGCAGGATAGGTGGTCTGCAGCTCTGCTGACTGCGCACCTACTGTCCTTACCGCATATTCGTCGTCGCCGAAATCCGGTTTTCCACTTTTCTTGCCTCCGCCGCATGACACGAGCACTGCGGCAAGCAACAGAATAAATAAATTACTCTTTTTCTTCATACCTATTTATAATATTAATGATTTCTATGTATGTAAAATTATATATGTAATGATTTGTATATTATATATGTAAAACTACCTAATATTTCTTCCTTCATCTCTCCGCCCCGGCTGCTGATGGCATTCACATGCTAAAGCAAATTTCCAGCGGATCATTTGTAGAAAACCCGAATACAGGTTTCAGTTTTCATGTGCAAAATTAGCCATTATTCTTCATACAATGATGGCATGTCAATGATTATTGTTTTGTTTTAACTAAATTTTAAGGAAAACGGAAAAGCCATCAGTCACAATGGTCACGCCACAAGAACTTTGGAACACTGGCAGCAGAAAACTGCATCAAGCCATAATGACCGTTTGTGGGTTGAAATCCAAACAAATATTTCAATAAATGGGCAACATGCTTGCCCATGTTGGGTAAGCACCGTTCTCAAGTGGGGCAAGCACCTTGCCCCTGGTGGGCAGATTTCACGCTCAACCGCTGCCCGATATTCTTATTTATTGACATTCATGGCTTCAGGAATTGTCCAGCGCATATAAGCATCCGTATACACTGGCGGCACGGATACGCTTACGTTTCCTGTTGATTGTTGAAAAGGCACAAGCTCATGGCTTCACTTAAACAAAAATCAGTCATTAGAACGTTTAATGGCATTTTACATGCACCGCTTGTTCTAATGACCGATTTTGAAAAAATGTGTCGAGAGTTTATAATCTGATACCACTCAATGTAGCAGAAAGGACTCAGCACAGTCCCATAGCCTTCGCCTTTTCCATCAGCAGCTGCATCAGCGGCTCTCGCTCGTTAGCCACTTTGTTGTCGAGTACGGCATTCTTCAGCGTCTGCTTCAGCGTGCCCACCTCTCTCGATGGTTTGAGATGGAACATCTCCATTATCTCGTTGCCGTCGATTACCGGTTGCAGCAAGCGCTTGAAGTCCTTTTCCTTAAGGTCAGTGAGTTTCTCGCGCACCATACGGAAATTCTCGAGGAACTGCTGCTTGCGCACCTGGTTCTTGCTCGTGATGTCTGCCTCGCAGAGAATCATCAAGTCGTCGATATCGTCGCCGGCATCATTGATGAGTCGGCGCACGGCGCTGTCGGTCACCACATCGTCGGCGATGGCGATGGGACGCATGTGCAGGTCGACGAGTTTCTGCACGTATTTCATCTTGGCATCCATCGGAAGCTTCATCCTGCGGAATATCTCCGGCACCATCTTGGCACCGATGAAGTTGTGGTTGTGGAATGTCCATCCGGCAATGGGGTCCCAGCGCTTGCTGCGCGCTTTTCCGATATCGTGCATGAGGGCTGCCCAGCGCAGCCACAGATTATCGCTCCGGCGGCTAACGTTGTCGAGCACCTCAAGTGTGTGATAGAAGTTATTCTTGTGTGCCCTGCCGTTTTTGGTCTCTATGATATCGAGAGCGCTAAGCTCCGGCATTATCAGCGGCAGCAGTCCGCAACGCTGCAGGTCAACGAACCCCTTGCTCGGTGTCTTTGTCATCATTATCTTGTTCAGCTCCTCTTCCACTCTCTCTCCGCTAATGATCTTTATCCTGTCGGCATTGCGCTGCAGCGCGTCGAAGGTCTCTTCTTCTATAAAGAAGTTGAGCTGTGTAGCGAAACGTATGCAGCGCAGCATGCGCAGCGGGTCGTCGGAGAATGTGATGTCGGGATCGAGGGGTGTGCGTATGATGCCGTCTTCCATGTCGTATACTCCGTCGAAGGGATCCACGAGCTCGCCGAAGCGGTCTTTGTTCAGGCATACGGCAAGTGCATTGATGGTGAAGTCGCGACGGTTCTGGTCGTCTTCGAGCGTACCGTCTTCGACTATCGGCTTTCGTGACCCACGGGTGTAGCTCTCACGGCGGGCGCCTACGAACTCCACTTCCGTTCCCTTGTATTTCACCTGTGCCGTTCCGAAATTGCGGAACACGGAGATATGAGCCTTCCTGCCGAGCGACCGCCTCAGTGCGTCGGCCACCTTTATTCCACTGCCCACCACCACGACGTCAATGTCGTTTGACGGGCGCTCAAGAAAGAGGTCGCGCACGTAGCCCCCCACTACATAGCACTCCAGTCCGAGGGAGTCGGCTGCATCTGAAATTTTATGGAATATTTCTTTGTCAAGTATTTGTGCCAGTTCGGCGTCACTCAATAGTCTCATATACTGTATATAAATAAAAGCGGCTGCAAAGTTAATGATTTTGTATAAGATTATGAAATTTAGCCAATGACAAAATACAGACAGGTGGCATTTTAACCCAAATCGGCCATTAGGGCTTGCTTGGATTTTGTTTTTTTAGAGAATGGATTGGGGAAACAAAAAAAACTGCCGCAGCCAGTGACTATCCATGTAGTCAACCTGCTGCGGCAGTATATCTCATGTCTGCAATATGCTTTTATTTCTCTCCGTTGAACTCGAAGATGAGATCCTGGAGTTCTGTTCCGGTAGAGTTGTTGTCGTAGAGAGTCTTTCCGTCGAGGAGTTTGTCCTTGCCGTTATCGTCCTTACCGTCGTAGATGGCAGCCTCGTAGATCTGGATATAGTTCTTGTTGGAACTGTAGATACCTCTTGTCATGCTGATGAAGGCGATGGCAATGTCGTGTGATGCGCCACCGAAGTTGAGCGTCATTCTTACGGGGTTTGGAGCCACATAGTAATACAAGAAGCTGTTCTTGGCGGTGAAGATGCTGAAGTTCATCTTCAGATCCATCGTTCCCACTTCCTCAGCAGACTTCACGATTTCGTCGTTGCGCTTCAGCTTGGCGAGTTCGTCGGCAGAGAGTTCTGCGAGCTGCTGCTCGGTATAGTTCTTCGTTACAGGCAATGACTTGAAGAAGAGCTTCACAGGGAAGTCGTAGATGGTGATGGTGTTGTCGAGCGACATCTTTGTGGTGACAACGAGCGAGTCAACCTGCTTGGGGTATTTCGTCTTGTCGATGTTCTTGTCAAACCAGTACAACTTTCCGCTGTATGTTCCGGCTGCGTTCATAAGCCAGTTCTGCTTCTCCTTGTCTGAGAGCTGTTCATCGTCGTTGCTGTCGAGACATGACACCATTGTCATAGAGACCATCAATGCCATAAGCATCAATGGCAGTAGTTTTCTTAGTTTCTTCATATTACAAATAATTTTTATTCATTTTTTTACCTGTAAAACTCCGATGATGTCATTTCATTGCATGGCGACGGTATATTTTTTCGGTCTGGCATGGAGGATATTCCACCGAGCCTCACTGCCAGCACCGGCTGCAGGGCATCACTTATGGATGAGGTTCATGAACTCCTGACGGGTCTTTGCCTGTTCGAAGGCACCGCAGAAATCGCTTGTTGTGGTGATGGAGTTCTGTTTCTCCACGCCTCTCATCTGCATGCACATGTGTTTAGCCTCAACCACCACGATTACGCCCTGTGGATGCAAAGTCTCGTTGATGCAGTCTTTTATCTGCTGCGTCATTCTCTCCTGCACCTGCAGACGATGGCTGAAGATGTCTACCACGCGCGCTATCTTGCTCAGTCCGGTGATGTATCCGTTGGGGATATACGCCACGTGCACCTTTCCATAGAACGGCAGCATGTGGTGCTCGCAGAGCGAGAAGAAGTCGATGTCCTTCACGATTACCATCTGGTTGTATTCTTCCTTGAAGAGTGCGTCGGTAAGCACTTTGTGTGCGTCCTGCGTATATCCGCGTGTCAGCACTTGCATCGCCTTGGCTACGCGCATCGGCGTCTTGAGCAATCCCTCACGCTCCGTGTCTTCACCGAGCAGGTTAAGAATGCTCTTGTAGTTCTCCGCCAGCTGGTCGAGCCCGGGGCGGAATTCTGTTTCGGGATTCATTATATTGTTTTATTTTAGTTTACTGATTAACGATGTGTAATACCCTCGTTGTGGGGAGTAAAGGCGGGAACTGACTTTTCTCAGCCGACGGGACAGATCAGTATGCCACTGTAATCTTTCCCTTCACGATGCAAGCCTGTTTGTAGCCCATCGCCTTGATGCCTCTGAGAATCTGTTCCGCCTCTCCGTATGACCGGAAGTTGCCCACCCGGCATATCCATCGTGGAGAATAGAAATGCACGTAGACTGGCTGGTCGGGGTATTTCATCTTTATGTCGTTGCCTATGCGATTTGCCTTCTCGCGGTCGGCTCTAGAATTTCCTCCTGAATATGCCTGGATGCGATAGCCGGTCACCTTGCGGCTGTTGCGCATCATCTTCTTGCTGGTGTCTACAGGCTGCTGACTGTCAACAGGCTGGCGGTCCTGGCTTCTGTGTGTGTTGTTTGCTTCGGCAGAAGGGTTCTTGTGCTCCGTGGAGTCTCCACGGTGATGCTCTCCTGCAGTATTCTTGTTGGGAGCCGCGGTGTGGTTTTCTTTCTTTTCCGTGGCAGCCGTATGGTGGTCTTTCTTGTCGGCAGGAACATGGGTCTTGTTTTTCTTGTCTTTGTCGTCCTGAGGCACGACGTTCTGACCTGCCTTCTGCTTAGAGGCCTGTTCCTGTGCGTATTTCAGTTTGGCGTTGTTCACCAAGTTGTCTATATCGGCACTTTGCGTCACGGTAATCTTTCCCTCTCCCGGCTTGGATTTCTGCAGGTCGTTGAGGAATGTCTGTGCCTTGGCGCTGGTGGCGAGGCATACCGTGAATACTAATATAGCGATGAACTGTTTCATGTTTGTCTTTTTGCTTTAATATAAAAAGGAGAGTCCTCTGCCGCCAATGCCGTTTGCAGGCATTCTGCGACAGGGGATGCTCTCGTATTCAATTATTATCGTGCGTCGATGATACCCTTGAAGTCGGCAGCCTTCAGAGAAGCTCCACCGATGAGTCCACCGTCGATGTCTGGCTTTGCAAACAGCTCTGGAGCGTTGCTTGCCTTGCAGCTTCCACCATAGAGGATGGTAGTGTCGTCGGCTACTTCCTTGCCATACTTGTCGGCAATCACGCTGCGGATGTATGCGTGGATCTCCTCTGCCTGGTCGGCAGTGGCGGTCTTGCCTGTACCGATAGCCCAGATTGGCTCGTAGGCAACGATGATGTTCTTGAATTCCTCTGCTGAGAGGTTGAACACACTTCCTTCGAGTTCAGCCTTCACAACCTCGTTCTGCTTGTTTGCCTCACGCTCCTCAAGGCTCTCGCCGATGCAGAAGATTACCTTCAGACCGTTTTTCAGCGCCAGGAGCACTTTCTCCTTCAGCACCTCTGGAGTATCATTGTAATAGCCTCTGCGCTCTGAGTGACCGATGATGACATACTGTGCACCGGTGCTCTTCACCATCTCTGCTGACACCTCGCCGGTGTATGCGCCCTTCTCCTTGTCGGCGCAGTTTTCGGCTCCAAGACCGATTACGCTCTGATCGAGGAACTGTGCGATGCTTGCCAGATGAATGAATGGAGTGCAGATTATCACTCCGCAGTTTGGCTTCTGTGCTGTCAGTGTGTCGTTAAGCTCCTTTGCCAGAGCTACTCCGTCTTGCAGGTTCATGTTCATCTTCCAGTTTCCTGCTACAATTTTCTTTCTCATTTCCTTTTACTTTTGCTAATAATTAAAATGATGTTATCCCTCGTCTGCGACGGGGGTGTTGTTGTCTTTGTCAGTAGAATCACTTCCGTCCGTCTGTCCTGTCGCCGACTTCTGTTTCCTGAAGCGGCGCGTCCATGCCCATGTTCTGTCGGCAAGCGACAGGATGAACAGCGGAAGGAAGAACCACAGCAGCGACAGGCATATCTTCTTGCCCAGCGATGTGACTGAGAGCGTGCCCTCGGGCAGTTTGTCGAGCGGCGCCGACTCGTCGTCGAGCTGCGGCAGTTGGTTGTGGCTCCATTTGCCTATCACCACTCCGTCTTTCAGCAACAGCAGTCCGGGATTGCTTCTGACGATTGTCTTCAGCGTGGTCTCGTCGGTGAAGAGGAACGGGTATTCGGCTCCCGTCATGTCCCGCCAGCGGTCTATCGCCTTGGCGTTGCTTGCCGTGAGGCAGTAGAAGCGGTATTTATGCGCCTGGGCATAGTCGTAGAGTTGGTTCATGTTGCCGAAGTATGAGTCGTTGGCATTCTCCAGATGTGGCGACACGAGCAGGAAGGTGTATCCCTTGGAGGATATCACGTCGTCTGTCATGTCGTCGCCCGTCGTCATGTCTTCCATGCTGAAGTCATGTATCGGCGGTACGTATCCCTCGCTCGTCTGCACGGTCTTGCTGTCTACGAAGGTCCATGTGGAGTCGGGATAGTTTTCGAGGGTGAACTCCTTGGCCTGTCCGTTTTTCTTCAGTATGAAGGTGGTCTCAAACTGTGGCTGCTCTGCTCCGGGCGGTATTTCCATCCCCTTGCGTATGTCGGCACCGATGTGGTATGGACGGAAGTCGAATACCGGCAGTGCATACAGGCAATATGTACTTGTGGCTATGCTATACAGTATGGTATAGTTGATGGCTATCCACTGGTTTGCCTTGCCTATGAACCTCACCATGGCGCACGGCCATTTACACACGACGATGGAGGCGGCGAGCAGCACGATGTTCTTGAGGAGCGTCTCACCGTTGGTGAGTTTCAATGCATCGCCGAAACATCCGCAGTCTTTCACGGGATCGGCTATAGCTATCCATACCGTTATGGCGGTCATCACCGTCATGAAGGCGAGTATCAGCTTAGACACGAGCCTGCGGCGGATGGCAAAGAGCAGGAGGATTCCAAGCGACAGTTCCACGGCAGCCAGCAGCACCGAGGCGCTGAGCGTGAGATAGTCGGGAACGGCCCCTTCGAGATTCACGGCGGCAAGATAGTCGTTCAGCTTATATTGCGTTCCGATGGGGTCTACCGCCTTCACGTAGCCTGAGAACACGAATGTCAGTGCCACCACGAAGCGGCACACGTTGACTCCGATATCTTTTATCGTCTCCTTGTTCATCAGCCTCTTTGTCACTCCCCGTATGTCAGTTTTATCACTCCGAACACGGAGTAGTTTATGATGTCCATATAGTTTGCGTCGATTCCTTCAGAAACGAGGGTTCCTCCGCCAAGGTTCTCTATCTCTTTCACTCGTTCTATCTTTGTCAGGATGAAATCGGTATAGCTGCTCACGCGCATCATGCGCCACGCCTCGTCGTAGTCGTGGTTCTTGCGGAGCATGAGCTGCAGGGCCTCAGAGGCATATTTGTCGTATAGCGCCAGGGCCTCATCGTTGGTGATGTCCACGCTGTCGGCAAATCCTTTCTCGAGCTGTATCAGTCCTACAATGCCATAGTTTATCAGCGCCACGAATTCCGAACGTATGTCGTCTTCAACCATAGCCTTGCCCTTCACCTCGATGCTGCGTATGCGGCGCGCCTTGATGAGGAGCTGGTCGGTGAGCGACGATGGTCGGAGCATTCGCCATGACGCATTGTAGTCGTGTAGCTTCTTCGCAAAGAGCGTGCGACAGCCTTCGAGTGTTTCCTTGAACTGCTTTTCCGTTTCTGGGTTTTCCTTAGCCATTGTATGATGCTCTGTTTATGGGTCTTATTTTATTTTTAAATGACTTACCAGAAGTCAATATTGGGGCAAAGTTACACATTAATATTGACAATCAAGTGATTTGGAAAGTTTTTTAACCCAAATCGGTGATTTGAGCTACTATAAGCAATCTCCATTTGTCATTGCCACAGCATTTTCTCCCCTTTTTCCTTTCCGCATACAGACTATCCCTTGCGTTTCTCTCTTATCAGTCTGACCATGGCACACTGGGTGTCGAACGCCACCTGAAGGGAGTCTCTCTGCTGGCGCAGTCTGGCGAGCTTGTCGAGGGCTGCATCGCCGTTGCTTCCGGAATGCGAATCCACCACTGCCGCCATACTGTCAAGGCGGCACTGTGCAGCCTGCAGTTGCATATCGAGACGGGCTATTTCCGACTGTGCGAGTTTTTCGGATGCGTCCTGATAGAGTGTCAGCGCCTGACGCCTCTCTTCCACTGCTTCGGGATGAGAGCGGCGGAGGGAGTCAACAAGCCGCAACGACTCTTTGTAGTTCCCTTTGTCATATTGTCCCTGGGCCTCTGTGAGAATGCGCCGGGCATCTTCCTTGCCATTGTCAGCACATGCCGAAAACAGCGCCAGCGCCAAGGCAAAGCAAATTATCTTTTTCATTTCTTCTTGTTTTTTGCGGACAAAGGTAATGCAAATTCAAGAGCAATGCAAAACAAAAGCGGTTTGATTTCACTTTGTCCCTTCCTTACCCAATCCGGGACAAGTGTATAAAGCCCGAATCGGCCATTGGGACTTGCTTGGATTTTGACTTTTCAGAAGACACCTTTCACCTGCTTGAAAGAAAAGGTACGAAGCTACGCTCTAATTTCACACACGCATCAAAGACAATTATCAGATAATAAAAACAGGAATCATCCCAAGAAAAGAGAAATCAGGCAAGAATTTCAACATATTATATAATAATGGCATTTAAACCACAAAATAAGTTGCACATCTTAATTTAGATTTGTAACTTTGCGAGCTGAATGCGCTATTATAACGCTATAATAGCGGATTTTCAACATAAAAAAGGACACAACAGAACAAACAGTTATTTATGAAGAATATAGCTCTTATTACAGGCATCACGGGCCAGGACGGCTCGTTTTTGGCAGAATTCCTGCTCGGTAAAGGATATGAAGTACACGGTACGATACGCCGTTCATCGGTTGACTTCCGTGAGCGCATCGCCCATCTCGAGGGACAGCCACACTTCCATCTGCATTATGCCGATATGGGAGATTCCATGAGCCTCATACAGGTGGTGAGCAAGGTGCGACCCACAGAGATATACAACCTCGCGGCACAGAGCCACGTGCAGGTGAGCTTCGACTCACCGGAGTTCACAGCCGACGTTGACGCAACCGGAGTGCTCAGAGTGCTCGAGGCTGTGCGCCAGTGCGGACTTGCCGACACATGCCGAATATATCAGGCATCGACATCGGAGCTATACGGAAAGGTGGAGGAAGTGCCACAGAACGAAAACACTCCGTTCCATCCATATAGCCCATACGCCGTGGCAAAGCTCTACGGATACTGGATTGTGAAGGAATACCGCGAGGCTTACAATATGTTCTGCTGCTCGGGAATCCTTTTCAACCATGAGAGCGAGCGCAGAGGCGAGACGTTCGTGACACGCAAGATAACACTCGCGGCAGCACGCATCGCACAGGGAAAACAGGAAAAGCTTTACCTGGGCAACCTTTCTTCGCTGCGCGACTGGGGATACGCCAAGGACTACGTGGAGTGTATGTGGCTCATCCTGCAGCACGACAAACCGGAGGACTTCGTCATCGCTACCGGAGTGCAGCACTCAGTGCGTGACTTCTGCTATCTGGCATTCAAGCATGTCGGCATAGAACTGGAATTCAAGGGCGAAGGCGAAAACGAGAAGGGTATCGACAAGAAGACGGGCAAGGTAATCATCGAGGTGTCAAAGGACTTCTACCGCCCTACCGACGTGGTGAATCTTTGGGGAGACCCCACCAAGGCAAAGGCAAAGTTGGGATGGGACCCGGGCAAGACATCGTTTGAGAAGCTCGTCAAAATAATGGTTGACGCCGACATGGCAAAGGTGGCAGTGGAACGCGCCGGAGAGAAGGTGAAGACAAACCTCGCCGAATATCTTGAGAAGGGTATCGTGAAATAACGACACCGATATAGGAATACAAAACACTAATAAAACATGTCATTAGACAAAAGCAGCAAAATCTACATCGCCGGTCACCACGGACTCGTGGGGTCGGCGATATGGAACAATCTTAAGGCAAGGGGATACGAAAACCTGGTGGGACGTTCACACAAAGAGCTGGACCTCACAGACCAATACGCAGTGGAGAAATTCTTCGACGAGGAGAAGCCGGACGCAGTGGTGCTCGCAGCAGCCTTCGTAGGCGGAATAATGGCGAACTCGCTATACCGCGCCGACTTCATCATGCAGAACATGAAGATGCAGTGCAACGTGATAAGCAACGCATATTCGCACGGGGTGAAGAAACTGCTCTTCCTCGGTTCAACTTGCATCTATCCGAAGGATGCGCCACAACCGATGAAGGAGGACGCACTGCTCACATCACCACTGGAATACACCAACGAGGAATATGCAATAGCAAAGATTGCCGGACTGAAAATGTGTGAGAGCTACAACCTGCAGTATGGCACGAACTATATCGCCGTGATGCCGACGAACCTATATGGACCGAACGACAACTTCCATCTGGAGAACAGCCACGTGATGCCTGCGATGATGCGCAAGATATATCTGGCAAAGCTCATCCACGACGGAGCATGGGACATGATCGAGAAGGACATGGACAAACGGCCGATCAACCCCGACGACAAGCTGCGCCAGACTATCGGCGAAGGGAACGTGGACGGAAAGAACCCGAAGGACCGCATACTCAAGGCTCTGGAATACTACGGGATATACGACAACAAAGTGGTGCTCTGGGGTACCGGCAAGCCGCTACGCGAATTCCTGTGGAGCGAAGACATGGCTGACGCCAGCGTACACGTGCTGCTCAACGTGGACTTCAAAGACATCATAGGCATAGAGAAATACAGTTCGGTGTTCTATGGAGCAAAAGTTGACGGAACAGTTGACCGCAACAACAGCGAGGGACGAGGAGGTGCGATACCACAGCTCGGCGAAATAAGAAACTGCCATATCAACGTTGGCACAGGCAAGGAACTGACAATCAAGGAATTGTCTGAGCTTGTTGTAAAGGCAGTAGGATTCGAAGGAACAGTGGAATTCGACGCAAGCAAGCCGGACGGCACACCACGCAAACTCATAGACGTAAGCAAGCTGCACAGTCTGGGATGGACCCACAAGGTGGAGATAGAAGACGGAGTGGAGAAGCTGTTCAAATGGTATAAGGAAGGAATCAGCTGACACACGCTCGCGAGTATGCGACAACAAAGGCGCAACGACTCTGAAAAAGGGAAGGGGAAAAGACTAAATGACGACTGGGGAGAGACAATCCCGACTCGCCGACAATCAGGGGACAATGCATGTCAAAACCTGCATTGCCCCTGACAAAGACGAGAAAGAGATGCCATGAAAAAAAGAAACATCCTTTCTATCAGACTATACCGACTTAAGATAAAAAGAGCAAAGCTCTCTAATAAAAAACAAGTTTTGAACTACGCATATGGAATGG
>OGQO01000531.1_pt1 | contig 40021 bp, 68 predicted proteins | sample 1553241 | NCBI WGS metagenome assembly OGQO01 (sample SAMEA2579933, study PRJEB22360) | human gut metagenome | biome: human gut; feature: human-associated habitat; material: faeces | place: Denmark | collected 2008/2010
TCCTGCGCGGATACAGCGGCAAGACGATTTTTGAGAACAACACCAACAACACCGGCAAAAAGGCGTTTGAAGCCGTAGAGGAGGGCATGAGAGATGGCGATTCCGCTTAGAGCTGGTTCCGCAGGGTCTCCGTGGGGCGGAGGAAGTAATTGGTCATCGGCCACCGGTGTGAAAAAGTATTCTGCAAAAGAACGCAGAGAAATGTATAAAACTGGAAATTTCATGAGAGCGCAAAGTGATGCAAACACGCAACACGGATATGTTTTGATAGAAAAACCGCATAGCAGGTTCTCGCAATCCAGTTCTGAAATCGTCCGTTTCGTAAGCCCAATGAGCGAGTACAACAAATATAAAAAATATCTCAAAGGGAGGAAATGACAAATGGCACTTAGTGGAAGCGTATGGACAGGACGTGCGGGCAACAGCAACAGCGCCAAAAACAGGCGCAAGCTGTACGTTGCAAACCGCCGGGATATCCGGTGGTACAATCGCCGAACGGGTAAAGCGAAGCGGTATTCGAAGCCCGGCACACGGGATCTGGAGTTCTGAGAGGAGTAAGGCATGGCACGGCGTAGGATAGACCCGGAGGTGGGACGTGCCACGCAGTTCAAAACAGGCGGTAAACAGGCACAAACCGCAAAAAATGGCGGTATTGCAAGCGGCGTGGCAAAACGGCAGGCAAAGACCCTATCCTCCATTGCATCACAGATCGCCGCTGCACCCATCACCAACAAGAAAAACCTCAAACAGCTTGAGACGTTGGGCGTGGACCCGGCAGAGGGCGTGACAAACAATGCGCTGATCTCTGCCGGTGTTTACATGGCAGCCGCCAGCGGCGACATGAAAGCCGTGGAGAAGTGGGAGGAATGGACAGAAGCCAGCAGCGCCGCCGGGGAAAGCAGCTTTGAACTGCCCGCCAGGTGCATCGGTAAAGCGTTTGTTGACCTAAACCGCCACATAGAGCCAAACGGCTCCTATATCCTCAACGGCGGACGCGGATCCACAAAATCCTCTTTTGTGAGCCTGAAGATTATCGAGACCATGCGCCGAAACCCGGAGATGCACGCTTGTGTCTGCCGCAAAGTTGGCGGCACAATGCGGGACAGTGTGTATGCACAGATCAAGTGGGCGATACATGAGCTGCGGCAAGATAGTCGGTACAGCTGCAAGGTATCGCCTATGGAGATCACCGACAACGTGACCGGGCAGATCATCTACTTCCGAGGGCTGGACGACGAGACAAAAATCAAGTCCATCAAGCCTCCATTTGGCGCAATCGGCATCCTGTGGGTGGAGGAAGCAGACCAGATGGACGGCGCAGAGCAGTTGCGAAGCGTCCGGCAGTCCGTTCTGCGCGGAGGCGGCGACACCTACGAGTTCATGAGTTACAACCCACCGGCGGCTGCCCGCAACTGGATGAACCGCTTTGTGCTGGAGCCGCACCCGAACACCGTGGTGCACCACTCTTGCTATCTGGATGCCCCGCCTGAGTGGCTGGGCGAACGATTCTTACAGGACGCCGAAGCCCTGAAGGAAAACAACGAGATTGCCTACAAGCACGAGTATCTTGGAGAGGTGACCGGCTGCGGCAAGGAAGTCTTTACAAATATCCGGGCAGAAAAGATAGACCCAGCCAAGTTTGAGCGCAAATATCACGGCATTGACTGGGGATGGTATCCTGACCCCTTTGCATATAACTGCGTGAGTTACGACGCAGCCCGCAAGACCCTGTATATCTATGACGAGATCACCGTGCGGCGCACCCGCAACGAGGACACGTTCAAGATGCTGCAAGACCGGCACGTTATGGAGCACCCAGAGAGCGAGCGCCTGACCGGTGACAGCGCCGAGCCAAAGAGCTGCACTGACTATACTGCATGGGGAATGAAGTGCTTGCCAGCTATAAAAGGCCCCAACAGCGTTGGGCAGGGCGTGAAGTGGCTGCAAAGCCTGACCGCCATCGTGATAGACCCGGTGCGCTGCCCGGACACCCTGAAGGAGTTTACCGAGTACGAGTATGACGCGGACAAGAACGGCGAGCCGCTGCCCGGATACCCAGACCACGATAACCACCACATAGACGCAACACGATACGCCATGGAGCTTGTGTGGCACAAGCCCGGAAAATAAGGAGCGAAGCAAGTGAGAACATTCCAAGACCTTGAAGCGGTGCAGAACGACCCCGCAGCCAAAACCGCTTTTGTGCAAAGCTTTATTGCCGAGCACGTCACAAGCGCCCCGGTGCGTACCGCTGAAAAGGCTGACAAGTACGACAGGCAGCTCAACACCGGCGTGGATGACTTTTTGGATGCGCTTGCAGATATCGACTACAAGCTCAACGGCATCACCAAGAGAGCCCGCCCGGAGACCGTGAAAAGCAACTCCTTCCACCGGCTTAACGTGCAGCGTGTGGCGTATAGCCTTGCAAACGGCATCACCCTGCCGGGCGAGGACAACGCAAAGGAAAATCTGGGCGAAAACTTTGACGAGCAGCTTTACCGGCTGGGTTACCTTGCCTGCATCCACGGCGAAAGCTTTGGCTTTTGGAACAACGACCACTTGGACGTGTTCAAGCTGACCGAGTTTGCGCCCCTGTATGATGAGCAGGATGGCACCCTGCGGGCTGGTATCCGGTTCTGGCGCTTGCAGCCAGACAAGCCCATGCACGCAGTTTTGTACGAGGAGAGCGGCTACACTCGCTACACCGAGGACAGCAAGGGCGAGCGCCTGTTGCATCAGGACGGCGAGCAGCAGCCCTACAAGACTACCACGACAACAACCCCCGCCGGGGACGAGATTGTGGAGGGCGAGGGCTACGGAACGCTGCCCATTGTTCCGCTGTGGGGCAGCAGCGCCAAGCAAAGCACGCTGGTAAACCTAAAAGGCTATATCGACAACATTGACCTGATCGTCAACGGCTTTTGCGATGATCTGCGCGAATGTGCGCAGGTCTATTGGCTGATCTCAAACTACGGCGGCATGAACGATTCTGACTTGCGCCGGTTCATGCAGCGGCTGCGGTTCAACCACGCCGCAAACATAGACAACGCCGGGGACAACGGCGGCAGTGTGCAGCCCTACACGCAGGAAATCCCCACACAGGCGCGGGAGACCCTGTTGCAGCGGCTACACAGTTCCCTGTATGAGGATTTCGGCGGTCTGGACGTGCATTGCGTGAGCGCTGACAGCACCAACGACCATCTGGAAGCCGCCTATCAGCCACTGGACGAGAACGCCCGCGACTTTGAACAGCAGGTCACCAAGTTTGTGCGTCAGGTGCTCAAGATCGCCGGTCTGCCGGACGCAAAGCCGCAGTACACCCATGTGCGCATCTCCAACACCAAAGAACAGGTGGATATGGCACTTGCAGAAGCGACCATCATTGGAAACGAGATGGCAATAGAACTACTGCCCAACCTGACGCAGGAGCAGAAGGAACAGGCCAAGGCTGCGCTGATGGCAGAGAGCGCAACGCGGGAGACCGTGGACGAGGACGAGGAGGACGAAGATGGAACAGATGAAGCGTGATATTTGCGCCGCGGTTTTTGGCTTTTTCTTCGGCTGCGGAGTAAGCTCGTTTATCATTAACGTTGCAAAGCTTGTGATGCGCTTATGACCGACCTTGACCGCATCTCCACCCGGCAGCTGAACAGGCTGCGCCGCCGCATTTTGCGGGTATACGGCACCGCACGCCGGGAAATGACCGAGCAGCTGACCGAGTTTCTGGAGCGCTACCAGAAGCTGGACACCTACAAGCGGGGGCAGCTGGAAGCTGGGAAGATCACCGAGAGCGACTACCGCACATGGCTGCGGAATCAGGTGTTTCAGTCCGAGATGATGCACCAGAAGCTGGACAACATCACCCAGACGTGCACAACAGCCCAGCAAACGGCATACAAGCTGGCGCGAGATGAACAGTACGATATCTTTGCCCTTGGCGCAAACTGGGCGTTCTACGAGCTGGAACAGGCCGCAGGCGTGGCGTTCAACCTGACCTTGTACAACACCGAAGCGGTCAAGCGGCTGCTGCTGGAGAATCCCAAGCTGGTGCCAAACAAGCGCATCAAGAGCGAGAGCAACCGCACCTACGACGCCCGTGTGTTCAACCGGTACGTCATGCAGGGCATCATTCAGGGAAAAAGCGTCCATGACATCGCCACACAGGCCGTGAAAGGCATGGCAGATACCGAGGTGCACTGGGCGATGAACAACGCCATCACAGCCCTGACAGGCGCACAGAACGCCGGGACAATGCAGCAGCTGCGCAACGCCCAAGCCATTGGCATTGAGGTGCAGAAGCGCTGGAACAGCACACTGGACTACCGTACCCGCGAGATGCACCGGCTGCTGGATCAGGAGACCGCCGATCTAGACAAGCCTTTCAAGGTGCATGGCTACGAGATACAGTACCCCGGAGACCCCAACGCAGCTCCGGAAATGGTTTATCACTGCCGCTGCAAGGTGACCGGGGCGCTTGTAAAGTACCCCCGGCAGAACGCTATGCGGCGGGACAACACGACAAAAGAGGTCACATCTGACCTGACCTATACCGAGTGGTACAAGGCAAAGGGCGGCACTGAAAAAGAGCAAATGTGGTGGGCAGAAGAGAGAAAACGGAGAAAGAAGAGCGCAAAGCATGAAAAATAAGAAGTTTGGGATTGTTGTAATCAACGATGACTTTTTCTTGAACTTTTGCCGTGATTTTAAGCCCCCGTGTGGTTACATTAAGCCAAAACACGCGCGGCCTTCCTACGGAAATGGCGAAAAGCCGCATGAAGCACACAAACGCCTTATTAGGACAATGGAAGGATTCAGAAAATGAATGTTTTAATGTCTGACGCAAAATATGCGCCGTGGCTTATGGACGCACTCAAGCTGATTGAGGAAGAAAAAGTCGAAAAGCTTGCGGTGGTAGGAATTACAGCCAAAGGTGAGGTCATGACCGGTTATTATAACATGGAAATGTCCGATAAAGCTCTTGTTTCTGCTCATATGCAGGCTGATGCTGTACTGGATTCGGTTTGTTCCAACGGAGAGCTGATCCAAAGACGTTGGGCAGAGCAGGAGGAAGAAGGGGAAGATGCCGATGAAATTTGAATACGACATCAAAGTCACTGACAACACCCCGCGGCTGCTTGAAGCGCTGGAAGACTGGGCAGAGCGGGTGCTGACCATCTGGGGCATGAAGGTGCAGGACTATGCACAGCTACTTGTGCCCACCGGCACGGCAGACAGCACCGGAATAGAGGGCTATGTTGGCGGTGCGCTGAAAGCATCAATTACCTACGTTGTATCAGTGGCACAAAAGATTGTGACCATCGGCTCAAACCTGTTTTACAGTGTGCCTGTGGAGTTAGGCACCGGTATTTTTGCAGAGAAGGGCAACGGACGCAAAACGCCGTGGGTCTGGAAGGACTTCAACGGCAAATGGCACTTTACCCGTGGCATGGCTCCCCGCCCATTCCTGCGCCCGGCGGTGGAGGATCATATCAAAGAACTGCAAGAGATCGCAGTTCGAGAAGCACAGGATGGCTAAAACTCAATATTCAGCGGTTGGCGCACAGCGTCAGCCGCTTTTTTATGCCGCTATAGCTCAATCTGGCAGAGCCGCCGTCTTGTAATCGGCAGGTCGTAGGTTCAAATCCTACTGGCGGCACCACACCGGCAGCACGTCCGGCAAAATAACCTGATCGCCAAGCATGGCAGCCCAAGCAAGGGCAGAAAGGACACACACATGGCACTCAAAAGAGCAGATATCCGCAAGATCCTGGAAAACGCCGAAACCTCCAACGATGACAAGGCGAAAGCCATTCTGGACGCCTTGCACGAGGAGACCGATGCCCTCCGGGACGAGCTGGATACCGAGAAAAACGCCCGCGTTGCAGCGGAAAAGGAACGGGACGCAGCCAACAGCGGTAAGCAGACCGCGGAGCAGGCGCTGACCGACTACAAGACCCAGCAGACCCAGAAGGACGCCCATGCAGCCAAGGAAGCAAAGTTCCGGGAGCAGCTCAAGGCCGCAGGTGTGCTGGAAAAGTACTTTGACCGCATCGTGCGCTTGTCTGGCGAGGACATCGACAAGATGGAACTGGACAGCAAGGGCAACGTGAAGAACGCGGACAAGCTGGCTGAGAGCCTGAAAACCGATTGGAGCGATTATGTGGGCAGCACCTCCACCAAGGGCGCACCGGTGGACAACCCGCCCGCAAACACCGGCTCCAAAATGACCAAAGACCAGATTTTTGCAATCAAGGACGCAGGCGAACGCCAGGCGGCGATTGCAGCAAATGCCGACCTGTTTACAGGCGGCGGGAAGGAATAACCTATGGCAGCAAAAGAAAATCTGATTACCACCACCGAGATCACCGTCAACCCCCGCGAGATCGACTTCGTGACCCGCTTCCAGCGCAACTGGGATCATCTGCGGGAGATCATGGGCATCATGCGCCCCATCCGTATGCAGCCCGGCACTGTGCTGAAGAGCAAGTATGCACAGGGCACCCTGCAGAGTGGCACCGTGGCAGAGGGCGAGGAGATCCCTTACAGCCAGTACACCGTCAAGGAGAAGGATTACGGCAAGATCACCATCGAGAAGTACGCCAAGGCCGTCTCCCTGGAAGCGATCCAGAACTATGGCTACGACGTCGCTGTGCAGAAGACCGACGACGAGTTCCTGTACGACCTGACCGCGAAGGTGACCGACAAGTTCTACAAGTACCTGAACACCGGCAGCCTGAAGGGCACCCCCAAGACCTTCCAGATGGCGCTGGCGATGGCAAAGGGCAGCGTGGAGAACAAGTTCAAGAACATGCACCGCACCGTCACCGGCGTGGTGGGCTTCGTGAACGTCATGGATGTGGCCGAGTATCTGGGCACCGCAAACATCACCATCCAGAACCAGTACGGATTCCAGTACATCAAGGACTTCATGGGCTACAACACCATCTTCCTGCTGTCCGACGGCGAGATCGCAAAGGGCAAGGTCATTGCCACCCCTGTTGACAACATCGTGATGTACTACGTTGACCCCTCCGACAGCGACTATGCCAAGGCTGGTCTGGTGTACACCACCGCGGGCGAGGCAAGCAACCTGATCGGCTTCCATACCCAGGGTAACTACACCACCGCCGTGTCCGAGAGCTTTGCCATCACCGGCGTTACCCTGTTTGCCGAGTATCTGGACGGCATCTCTGTCCAGACCATTACACCGGGCGAATCGGTCTGACCTGCAAGGAGGTGACCCCGCATGACTGTGCCAGAACTATGCGTGTACACGCGAAACTTCTTTGACCGGTACGATGACCCCACCGCTGGGGAATTTACCTTCACGGCAGATACTGTCCCAGCCGGGGTGTCCGCCGGGCAGTATTTCCTTGTGTGCGGGTCTGTTTTCAATGACGGAGTGCACAAGGCGGGAGACGGAGACCTGACCGCCGAAACATTCACCGGCACGGTGCAGCCTATGCGCGTTCCTTCTGATTTTGTGGCGCTTGCCCAGAAAATCACCGACTACGATGCAGCCACCCCCAGCGGCGGACGCTATGTTTCCCAGTCCTTCAACGGCTGGAGCGGCACCATGGCCACCGGCACGGACGGCTTGCCCGCAGACGGCTGTACCCGCTACCGCCGGGAAATCAACCAATGGAGGAAACTGTAATGCCTGTAAACGATTTCACAAAATCCACCGTGATGGAGAATTTCACCAAGAAGTTCTGCTTCATGGTCAAAAAGCTGGTATCGGACGGTCTGTTTGGCTCTACCACCACATGGGAGGACGGAATGGAGTTCCTCGCCATCGAGCGCCACGACCAGACCATTGAAGCGCAACAGGCAGAGCAGCAGGGCACGGCGTCCACCTACTCACTCTATGTGGATAAGGGCATCAAGCTGGCCCCCTTCGACTGCATCAAGCGGCTGGAGGACGGCCAGACCTATGAGGTGACGACCGCGAGCAGCGACAAGATTTCCCCCGCCGAAAGCGGGATGAACCTTGCCGTTGTGCAGTGCAAAAAGGTGGTGCTTTCCTGATGGGCGCAGAAGAAGCCATTACCACGGCGCTGAACAGCTTTTTCACCCTGTTCAGCATCCCTGTATATCCGGAGGATTTCGTGCCGCAGGGCGCTTCTTTGCCCTATCTCACGGTGCGGCCGGTCATCCCAAAGGGGCTTGACGAGAGCAGCACATTCCATGCCCGGCTGTGGTATCCGGTGGACGGCGGCAAACTCCCCATCATTCGTAAGACCGATGAACTCCGCGCGGCCCTTGGCGATGGACTGACCATCGAGTGCGAGGGCGGCGCGGTCCTTTTATGCGCAGGCAGTCCGTGGGCGCAGCCAATGGACAACCCACCGGAAAAATACCTGTGCACATACCTTAACTTTGACGTCACATCCTTCGTGGTGTGAGAAAGGATGAACCATGAACAAAATGTTCACGCCCGTTTCGGCAGATGAGTTCAAGAAGCTTCAGTTCCAGGCGGGTGCCCTGCTGAAGACCTTTGACCCCGCCGGGACAAAAGCAATCGCTGCCGAAGACCGCATCTGCCTGACTTCCGGCGGCATCACCATCACCTGCAAGCCCAACACCGTGGATTTCGGCGAGGGCATCGACGAAGTACCCGAAAACACCTATCAGCTCAAGCATATCACGAGATGGGATTGCGGCCTGTCCACCACCTGCCTGACCGTCAGTGCAGACACCATCAAGCTGAACCTCGGTGCGGCAGACGTTGAAGCAAACAAGATCACGGTGCGCGAGGACTACAAGGAAGAGGATTTTCAGGATGTCTGGTGGTATGGCCAGCTGATCGGCGGCGGATACGCAGCCTGCAAGCTGTCGAAGGCCGCCAGTGACGGCGGTCTGGAACTCAAGACCAGCAAGGACGGCAAGGGCAATCTGTCCCTGAGCCTGAAGGGGCACTATGATATCGCCGACACCAGCAAGGTGCCGATGGAATTTTATGTGAAGACGACCGGAGGCGAAGTATGATCCTGACCATCAATCTGGACCCTGTGGAGTCCATCCCCAAGCTGTATGATGCCATCGACAGCATCACCCGCATGGTGATGGATGCCAAGGACAATGTGGACAACCCGGAGATCAAAGCGGCCCGGCAGGCCATCGTGGACAACGCCATGAAGCTGCTGGGCGCACCGGTCGAGCCCCAGGCGGAGAAGAAAAAGCTCACCCCGCGTGAGTTTGCCCTTGCCGCGCTGGACTTTGCCAAGCCGCTGATGAAGCTGGACCCGAAGCGCACGGTGGATGCACTGCACCAGCTGTACACGCTGGAAGAGGGCGAATCGGACAACATCATGAAAGCGCTGGACGCTCTGGTGCAGACTCTGATGCAGCCCGATGTGCTGGGTTTTACCAAATCGCTCGGCATGTTGAACGCGACCGATTTTGGGTTCTGATCGGCCGGGCGAGCCTCGAACATCTGCGGGCCTATGGCCTGCGGTATTTCAACAATTATGCACTGTATCTGCTCAAAGAAGACTACAAACGAAACGCTTACCGCGACTATATGTCCTCGCTGATCCGCCTTTGCGCAAAAGGGGTAGGCGTCGAGGTGGAAACCACCTATTCCGACGTCGTGGCCGAGGTGGAGCCTCAGAGGACGACCCGGCGCGAGACCACGCTGGCCGAAGCAGAGGCGTTTTGGGAACAGGCATTGGAAGACAGCCGCCGCATGGTGGAAGAGAACGGAGGTGAGGGACCCTGAATCTTTTTAATTTGATGGCAACGCTGGGCCTGGACACCTCGGCCTATGAGCGGGGCATCGAGCAGGCCAGAAAAGAGACGCAAAGCGCCGCAAATTCGCTGAACCGCAGCGCAAACACCGCCGGGAGCGGCGTTGCAGGAATGGCAAGCCAGTTTGCAGCAGCCAGCGCAAAAGCCAACATCCTTGCAGGTATGCTTGCCTCGCTTGGGACAAAAGCAGCCGGACTCGCAAAAAACCTTGTAGAGACAGGCGTTTCTTACAATGCACAGATAGAAAAGTACACCACGGGCTTTACCAATATGCTGGGCAGCGCACAGGCCGCACAGAAAGCTATGCAGGCTATTCAGGAAGATGCAGCCCGCACACCGTTTGACGTTGCATCTCTGACGCAGGCAAACCAGCTGCTCATCAGCGCAGGCGAAAACGCTGGCCGTTCTCGTAAGGTCATTATGGCTCTGGGCGATGCTGTATCTGCTACCGGCGGCGGAAACGATGAGCTTTCCCGTATGGCCGCAAACCTTCAGCAGATCGCCAATGTTGGAAAGGCTAGCGCAGTAGACATTAAGCAGTTTGCTTTTGCTGGAATCAACATCTACCAGGTGCTGGCCGACTACACGGGAAAAACGGTGGAAGAAGTCCAGAATATGACGGTCAGCTACGACCTGCTGTCTAGCGCGTTAATCGCTGCCAGCGAGGAGGGCGGGCGTTACTATAACGCTATGGACACCCAAAGCCAGACCATGAATGGCAGGATTTCCACACTGAAAGATAATGTTTCCCAACTGGCGGGGCTTATGACGGGCGACCTCTCAAGCGGCATCGGCGTTGTTATTGGCAACCTGAATGATATGGTCGTTGCGGCACAGGAAGCCTACAAACAAGATGGTTGGCTCGGACTTGCTGGTGCCATTACTGGCTTAAGTGGGCCGATTGATTCCGCAAAACAAAAGTTTAACGAACTTGGGAGCGCCGCGATTACAGCTCTGGACAAAGCAAGTTATTGGCTGAATCATGATGTTCTAAAAAAGGATGCCTATTCTGACTATGACAGCTACGAAGAGTACAGAGACGCGCAAGACCATCAAAGCAACCGTGACCGCCGCCGACAAGAAGCACTTGCCGGAAAAGGCATCTATAACAAAAGTTGGACGGAACGGCAGGCTGAAGAAAAGGAAGGAAGCGGCATAACCAGCGGCGGCGACGGCGACGGCGACGGAGGCACGGACAAGAACAAGAACAAGACCGTCACAAAGACCGTCCTTTCCGCCCTGACCGACGCGGCCACGTCCTACTCCTCCAACGAGTACGGGCAGATCACGAAATCCGTCACCGAGCTGACCGAGCACATCAAGGACAGCACCGGCAAGGTCTATGACCAGCTGACCCGCACCACCACCGAGTCCGGCAAGGAGCTGGTGAACGGCGTGGTGAAGAACTACAAGCTGGTCACCAAAGAAGTCACGGACGAGAACGGCAAGGTCACCACCACGACCCAGAAGACCTATGAGGACGCCTCGAAGTCGCTGGTCTCGACCCTGACGCAGACCGCGCAGACGCTGAAGAACGGCATCTCCACGACCATCGAGTCGGTGACGAAGAAATACCAGGACAACTCCGAGCACATCGAGCAGACGGCCACTGAGACCGGCACCCGCATCGTCAACGGGGCGTTGGAGACCTACACGAAGGTCAAGACCCTGATGGACGGCGTGGAGACCGACAGCAAGGAGACCTCGCAGGCCGTGGTCAGCCAGTACGACACCCTGACCAGCAACTACGGCGCTGCCGCCGAAAGGGTGGCCCAGCTGCAGGCCGCTTACAACGAGTCCGCAGCCAGCACCGGGGAGTTCTCGGAGCAGACGCTGAAGATCGGTTATCTGCTCACAGAAGAAGAGGAAAAGCTCGACGCTGCAAGCAAAGCGTTAAAGGAATACCAGAAGAACAACAACCGCGCGAACGCCCAGGCAAATAAGTTCAAGAACATTATCAGTGAGTCCAATGCGGCGTTTTCGGATTTTGGCAGCTCTCTGACCAGCCTGGGCGAGTTCTTCGACAGCGAGGTATTGCAGAACGCCGGGGACTTTTTCACGACCATCACCAACGGTGTGTCGCAGGCCCTCAATTTTGCCGCAAGCGTTGAAACGCTGGTCACGACGCTGCAGACCCTGAAGACCGCCATCGAGGCCGTCAATGCAACCGGCGGCATCTCCAGCGTGGTCTCCGGCATCGGCAAGCTCATCGGGGCAGGCGGCGCAACGGTTGCTGCGGGAACTGCCGGGGCTGCAACGGCAGGCACTGGGGTGGCCGCACTTGGTCTGTCCATCCCGCAGATCGGCCTCATCGTGGCCGGTGTGCTGGCGGTGGGTGCTGTGGGCTACGGCATCTACAAGTGGGCAACGAAGGACAAGGACCAGACCGAGAAAAAGGCCAGCTCCAGCTCAAAGCTGTCCTACAAGGACATTCAGGACGCCTACTGGTACGGCAACGAGCGGGCCTTTGCGGGCTACGACTACCGCACAGACCCTTACACCTTCCGCCAGCAGCCCTCGATGAGCGACTACCAGAACAAGATGCAGGCCGAGCTTGCCCGCATCGGCGAGTTCGTTGAAAAGTATCTGCCGGAGACCGGCAAGGGCGTCGTCGCGCTGGACGGCGAAGAGGTGGCCCGCATCATCACACCGAGCGTCAACGCAAATCTGGGCCAGCTGGCCGTTTTGAGCGGAAGGGGGAACTGAAACAATGTACGAGATTTACGGCTATCCCTACGGCAACCCGGACGCGGAGCTGCTCATCTATCAGCCGGGCAACAAAAACGGCACGGTCCTCAGCCCGAAACTGACCCGCGAGGTCAGCAAGGGCGGGAGCCTGACCTTCACTATGACCCGTGAACATCCGATGTACGAGATGCTGCAAAAGATGTCCACGGTGGTCGTGGTGAAGCAGGACGGAAAGGAGACCTGGCGCGGGCGCATCTTCAGCCATGAGGCGGACTGGTACAACAACCGGGCTGTCTACTGCGAAGGTGCGCTATCGTTTTTCAACGATTCCTGCGTGACGCCGTTCAACTATGAGGGAACCCTGAAGGAGTTCCTTCAGCACCTCATCGACGTGCACAACGCGCAGGTTGGCCAGAAGATGAAGATGTTCGAGCTGGGCACTGTGACGGCAGCCCTGGGCGACCAGGTGGTCCACTTCGGAGACGCAGACCAATACGGCGTGGGCGAAGACTACGGAAAGGTCTGGGACATCATCGACAAGCTGGTGCTCAAGGTCTTCGGCGGGTACGCCTACTGCACGTTTGACGCAGCGACGGGTTACAATGTCCTGAACTATTGCGACCAGGCAGTGGAAGAAAAGCGGGTGACGGCCCAAAAGATTGAGTACGGCGTCAACCTGCTCGACCTGACCGAAAAGACCGACACGAACGGCTTATACACCCGAATCTATCCGGTGGGCAACAAACACACCGTGAAGGAGACCCGGTGGAAGTATAAGTTCAAGTGGCTCCCCGGCGGGCTGGGAAAATACACGGATGAGCACGAGGAGCGCTACGGCATCATGGATACCGACTCCGCGACCATCCAGAAATATCTGCCGCAGTCCGGATACCGGTACGATCTGGAGGATGGCTACATTGAGAACACCGACGCCGTCAAGAAGTTCGGCGTCATCGCCCGCATTGTGGAGTTCGACACCGACAGCGCCAACGATACCTTCGCCGCCGGTGTGCAGGCGCTGCAGCAGAACCATCTGATGGTTACGAGCTACACCATCAAGGCCGTGGACCTTGTGGACGCAGGCGAGGCCACCGAGCGCCTGACCTTCGCCTGTTATGCCCACATCCTGAGCGCTCCGCACAGCGTCGATGCCGTCATGCTCTGCTCCAAGCTGACCGAGCCGCTCGACCACCCCGAAAAGAAAGAGTACAGCTTCGGCATGACCCGCCGCACCCTGACCGACCGGCATGTGGAAAACCTCGGCAAGACGAACCTGCTGGATGAGAGCAACGCAGCTTCCGAGAGCTATAACCAGCAGCTCATCGAGCATCTGAAGAAAACGGACAAAAACGTGACGGAAGCCGCCAAGACCGCGACGAACTTTCTGGAATGGAGCGAGGCAGACGGCCTGATCGTCCGGCATGAGTCCCTGCCCGGCAAGCGGGTGCAGATTACCCATGACGGCGTAAAGGTCCTCAACGATTCCAGCATGGTCAACATCCAATCGGACAGCATCTCAATCACCGACGGCAACGGAAGCTGCACCATCAATTCCGGAAAGATTACATTCTACGGCATTCGACAAGACAAAATTTGGGAAAACGGCGACCCCGACAGCGGTATGGGCGATGGCGCTGTAATCTGCAACGATGGCCGATTGCGTCCGTATTCCGCCATCGTGATTGGGTTCGGCGAATATTACACCGGTTTGGACGGCAGCGGAGTGAACGGAAGCGACTTGCAGTATACCGTTTTTCCCATCAATGGTATTTGGTCGATTGCAAGCCGCGTGTGGGACTATCCGAGAGTCCGAAGAGTCTATGTTTCATCCAGCGGGATCACGTTTGGGCAGGGCGGATACTATACGCAAAAGGCATCCGGTGTTGGCGTGAAATTCAACAAGCACGATACCTGCTGCGTCCCATGTGCTGTTTACGGATTGATGTAAGGAGTCGTTGAAATGTACATGATTACCTATCAAGAGGACGGAACCATTATGAGCGTCGGAAGCGTTGACCCGGCATACAACGCACATCCAACTCCGGACGGCGTCTTGTATATGGAAAGCATCCCGGATGGGCGACCTTTCCGGAAAACCTACAAAGTCCGGGACGGTCAGCTGGTCTACGACCCGGCACCGGATGAAGAGGAGGCTGCGGGTGAATGAACTTTTATGATTCGATCCATGCCGCAGCGGAGAAGAACCCTCGTCTGAATGACGTTCATGTGTTTCTTGAAGGGGAAGAAACATCGCTCCGGTCCCGGTTTGGCTTGTGGCTCAACAAAAGCTATCCACAGATCGGAAAAGCACAAACGGAATCGAACCTCGTTTATGTTCCGGCATCTGATAAACCGTTAAATCTGACACGTGCGCTTGACGGTAAGATCCACTACAAACAGCGCACGATCCAGATGCAGTTTACGGTCATGCAGCCCAAAGCCATGTGGGAAACGATTCGAAGCAAACTGGAAACAGCGCTGCAAGGGCAATGGCTGAAATTTCTTTTTACAAAAGACCCATCCTGGACATGGACAGGTCTTTTTGATGTAGAACTCACGCCGGGAGAGTACCAGGCGACCGCGACGATCACAGTAACAGCTTGCCCGTATAAAACCAGCGTGACCGCGGCGGCCGGTTCGGATTGGCTGTGGGATACGTTCAACTTTGAAACCGACACAATTTACGACACATCGACGGAGGTGGGCAGATTATGAAGCCTTGGAAAGAAGTCATCGACGGAATCCGCAACGCAGTTCTTGGCAAGGAAGTGCGCGAAGATCTCGCCCAGATGGGCGAGTACGTGGAGCAGTTTGCAAATACGGCAGGCGAAAACATCCAGAAAGCCATCGACCCCACCCTTTCCATCTCCGGCAAGGCGGCGGATGCGGCGAAGGTGGGAGAAGCGGTCGGTCAGATAAAGGAAGATTTAGTTAGCAATGCAAAAAGGAATCGGGTTAATTTGGGTGCACAAAAAGTTGTACGAGGCAGTTATTATTTGGACAGAGGCTTTTCTCAAACGGACTATTATACATGGTATTTCGATTTGTCTCCATATAATACGGGTAGGTATATTGTAACAGCGTCTTCTCCTGCATATACGAATTTTGTGACGTTCCTTGATGAAAGCATGAATACTGTTGGATATGTGAAAAACAGTTCCTCAGACGAAGTTGTCAAATCTGAAATGTATGTCACCAAGCCAGAAAATGCAAAATACATCGCAATCACAACGGGTATTCCAACTCTAGACCGGAGAGGACTGTTGGTTAGTGCGTGTATATCAATTGATGAAATTCAAGGAGTCCCATTTTATACCAATGATAACGGAGAGGATGCTGATGTATATCCAATAATTATCCTAAAAGGTACAGTCAATAATGGAAAATTGGATTCATCTTACGTCCCAAATACCACAAAAAGAGCGGCACTATACTGCCCAAAATCAAATTGTGACATCAAAATCAAATGCGTAGGAAAATTTAATATTTCATACAAAAACGTATGGACTAAAGAAGCAATGATCCGTAAGGAAGATACTGGGTTTTGGCTATCCATACAAAATGATAAAAATACCGTTTTTGAAGATGTTCCAACTGGCGAAGATATTATGATGGTTGCCTTGAGCAAAAAATTGCATGACGTTGTTGCTAATCCGTATTGCATTGATATAACGAATAAATTTACTTACAATCAAGCGTCAAATTCTACTATTCCTTTTAAGCCATCGGATATTCGAGTTGTTACAAGTTTATTCAACCCTCCGCAAAAAGAAACGATTATGATTTCTGTTCCTGACACAATTGACGTAATAGTCGAAGAATTTATATTAGAAGATGGCGTATACTCTAAGAAATATATGTATAAAGACTTCGCAGCAAATATTAACGTATGGCTTGATGGAACATTTTATTGCAATGTGTATCCAGAGAGATATTATACGATTTTAATTCGGAACAAAGATAATTCCCCTATATCTGCGGGCCAAGTGTATAAATATCTCCATGTTTATGTGGCTGATAATCGGTTTCATATACCCGAATATTATAGAGATTATATGTCTCAGAAAGAAAAAGAAATTCTTGAAAATATTGATAGCTTTAACAGCTTTGCATTTGCATTTATCACAGACATTCACATTCAGCGGAACACAAAACATTCACCGGCTCTTATGAGACGAATCAAAACATCGTGTGCGATAAAAACCATTCTCGGAGGAGGCGACTGGCAGACTGCATGGAACTCAGACGAGCAAGGTAAAAACGCTATTGTCGATGACATGATAGAGATTCGCAATTTGTTCTTTGACTTGCCAATGATAAAAACTATAGGAAATCATGAATGGGCATACGGTGGAAACAATCAATACAATATTTCCACCGATGAAGCGTATAATATTTATTATCGCTCTGATGAAGAAAAGGCAAAATCTGAAATTGTGTATCCTGAAAACGGAAATGGGACGTATTTTTATTCCGATGATAAAACCAATAAAATCCGTTATATTTCCGTGAACTGTATGGATTATGCTGACGACTTGGATATATCCAAATATAACAAAGAGTGGTATTTTTCCATAAGCGAAGAACAAATTGCATGGCTCAAAAGCTCCTTAAATCTGCCCTCCAATGATTGGTTATGTGTTGTTTTCTCTCATGTGCCACTATGGACATCCTCAGAACGGCCTTTTGGGACAAGTACACTGGTTGTAAATGCTGAAAAAATTGGGAAAGTCATAAGCGGATACACGTCAAAAACGGAAGAATTCTCTGCACACAAAGGCACACTTGTGTGTTGGCTTGCTGGACATACGCACAGAGATGCACTTATTGAGTGGCATGGCACACACATGGTCGTGACTAACGCCGACTGCTTCATCCGAGGAGAAGGCGCGCAGACGAGAACGCTTGGGACTACAAGCGAACAGTGCTTTGACGTTTTCTGCATTAATAAAAAAGAAAGAAATGTAAAAATTGTACGCATTGGAGCAGGCGAAAATAGAGAATTCGCCTATTAACTAAAGGATGCTTTATCCCACTAACAGAAAGGACGTGACATGATGGCAAAAACAATTTTAGACGTTTCCCGCTGGCAGGGAAACATCAACTGGGATGCGGTCAAGGCCAGCGGAAAGATTGATGGTGTGATGCTCAAGACGGTATCCACCAACCGCAAACTGAGCAAGCGCAAGGACGGGCTATACATTGACCCGACCTTTGAACGCAACTATGCCGAGTGCAAGCGGCTGGGGATCCCGGTGGGCGTGTACTACTACACCTACGCCGTCTCGCATACCAGTGCCGATGCAGAGCTTGCCCTGCTCAAGACTGCGCTGACCGGCAAGACTTTTGAGCTGCCGATCTGCGTGGATGTGGAGGACAACAAGCTCCGCAAGCTTGGCAAGCAGGCGTTGACCGACCTGACCGCGTATGCGCTGGCGACCATCGAGCGGTGGGGCTTCTATGCCCTGCTCTACACCGGTCTCAACTTCGGGAAGACCCGGCTGTATATGGGCGGCGCGGCATTGCGCAAGTACGACGTGTGGGTGGCTGCCTACCGTGATAACAAGCCGACCCCGGCATGGTCTTTTGGGATGTGGCAGTATACCAGCACCGCCAGTGTGCCGGGCATCACGGGCAACGCAGACCTTTCCCACGCCTACAAGGACTACGCCGCCATTATCGCGAAAAAGGGGCTGGACCGGCTCCGGGAGGGCGCATGAGCGAAGCAATCATCGTGGCAATCATCACCGGCGGTCTGAGCCTGATCGGCGCGATCGTCTCCAACAACCGCACCGCCCAGAGTATGGACGCTAAGTTGGACAAGCAGCAGGCCGTCACCGAAACCAAGCTGGAAGAGCTGACCCGCGAAGTGCGGGCGCATAACAACTTCGCCCAGCGCATCCCGGTGCTGGAAGAGCAGATCAAGGTGGCAAACCACCGCATCGAAGACCTCGAAAAAGAGAGAGGAGAGTAACACATGGAAACCATCCTTAACACCATTCTCACCCCGCTGCCCTCGTGGCTGGCGCTGGTGCTCATCGTTGTGGGCGCTGTGTCGCTTGCGCTGGGGCTTATCCGCCTGGGCTACGGTGCAGCGGTCAAGGGCACTGTACTCGACCTCATTGCAAGGGCGGAGCACGAGATTCAGGGCACCAAGAGAGGCGCAGAGCGCAAGGCGTGGTGTGTCAAGATGCTTCGCCACTATCTGGACAACAGCCGGTGGGGCAAGCTGGTCTCGTGGGCGATCACGGAAGAGACCATGAGCAAGGTGATTCAGTTTTTCTTTGACCGGGCACGAGCGGCACTGCAAAAGCAGTAAGGAGATTATTATGGCAAGCACTACATACCAACATATCGGTGACGTCACCGGTATGTCCGTCGCACAAGAGCAATTTCGGCACATCACGAAAATGGTCTGCGATTTTGTTGACCTTAACAAAATCGACCATTTTGCCGTGCTTGGCAATATGGTGCGTAACGCCGGACAGCTGCCGCAGCCCTTCTGGCTCGGCGCTGCCTGTGGCGGCGGCTCGTGTAGTGCTGCCAGCTGCGCTGCAAGGGCTTGACCGACAGCAGATGACCGCCGCCATCAAAAGCGCACCGCTTGGGAGGGTAGACCGTAAGATAGCCTTACTGCGGTACGTTGAGCGGCTCCCGCTGCCGGACATTGCAGCACAGACACATTACAGCCGGACGGCAATAGGCTACCGGCTGAAAGGCATTGAAAAAATGCTGGATGTGTGATATAATATTTATACCGTCCGAAGTAGAGTACACACACTTCGGAGAAATGTGTACAGAGAGCCAGCGGAAGAACGTTTACCCGCTGGCTTTTCTTTTTGCACAATTTGTGGTATAATAATCTCAACAAATCCACCCGGCCTCTCGAAGAAGCGCAAGAGGGCGGATATTTGACAAAACCCCCGGTGTCCACTGTGGACACCGGGGGTTTTGTTGTTTACTCGACAATTTTTTTGATCGCACAGTCACGGCAGAAGTCTGGGAAACGATTGAGTGCATCCACAAGCTCAGACGGGAACTCATCGTTGTTGTATGGGATACGCACACACAGCTCGCCGCTCATGGTCTTGTAAGGTTTGTAACGGGCCGGGATTGTGACAGATACATGGTCATAAGAGTCAGTGGCATCAGCTCCCCATGCGTAAACCGGTGTAGCCTCATGGGCTAGTGTGCCATAATGTGCGTACAAATCAACTGTCATTGTGATGACCTCCAAAGTTTATGATTGAGTGTCTTTTAGCTTTTTCAGGGCCTCCCGCAGGGCGTCTTCCCAGCCTTCGTGCTGGTTGAGATAATCGCCGTAGATAAGTTGTTCAGCTACTTTTCTGGCGGCCATGGCATCCTCAAGCGATAAAAACAGACCAAGGTGATATTGCTTACGCCTAAAGTTGATGTAAGCTCTGTATCTACCATCTGCAAGTTTTGAAACACCATTTGCTCCGGTCGCAGAATTGCGGTTGACTGTTCCGGACATGCGGCTTTTTGCGGCAGCCAGGCTAGATCCGTCGGCCCATGCGGTTGTATGGATCGCGTCAGACTTTTGCTTGATATCTCTGTTGCAGGTAGCGCAGTGCTTTATGACGGATAGGCGGCTGAGTGCGGTCACGGTTTCTTTTTGACAAACGGGGCAAACCGTGCGACAGCGGAGGCTCTCGCTTCCGCTTTTGGGTGGCAAGATTTCGATCACCGGCCATCCATTGACAATTTTTCCAAGATAGCGTTCTTCTGCTTTTTTTTGATTGTTTTTAGATGTTTTAGGACGCGGAACCGAGGAAGCACAACTTGAGCACTGCGAGCTTTTGCCGAGGAGAAGTGAGCTTTTGTAAACATCCTTTACCGCTCCGCATTTGCAACATTTGCAAGTATAGTAGTAAGGCTTGCTGGACGGGCCGAGGACTTGCCAATGTCCAAAACGCTGGCCCTTTTCAATTTTTACTTTCATCGTTTGCGTCTTTGTTAATCAGATGTGTAATATAGCCGTTGATACTCATGCCTTTTTGTGCGGCCCGCTCTTTTAATACTGAGAGCTGACCTTTTGGCAGCCGAACCGTCATGCGGTCATAGTTTTCCTTGACGTAGTCGGCAATGTATTTCTTTTGGTCAAAATTGCTCATTTTCTGGTTTCACCTTCTTTCGATTCCGGCATTCTCGGATGCGGATGGCATTGATCGTGGGGTACTCCGCGCCCTTCATGCCTCGGTCATACGGCATATACGACAGTACGGCATTGCGTCCCAGACCTAATGCTGCCGCGATCTCATCGACACCTTTCCCTTTTTTTGTCATCGCAGCGATCGAGTCCGCCAGCGGGCTCGACCACGCCCCCGCCGTAATCAGGATCTTTCGTGCCTTTTGCTCACTGATGTTGAGCTGCTTGCTGATTTTTTTGAGACTCAAACCCTGTTCGCTGAGCCGCACAACGGATGTAAAAAGCGCATCCATCTTGATTCCTCCTTAAATGTCAAACCCACGGTCGATGTACAACGCACGGTCCTTCCCGTGCACATAATTCCAGGATTCGGCAATTTGTGTGTAATAGATTGTCCGACCGCCAATAATCAGCGTTCCGTGAGGGTCAATAGCGCACAGGGCATCGAGGATGGCCTGCATCTGCTGCCGGTCATATCGAGTTGTCCAGGCATCTAGCAGCTCTTTTTCTACCTTGCTGGCAATTTCGCTCAAGCATGCAGTCAATTCGGCATCCTCGTTATCCGGTTTCCGCTTCCAAGCTTCCGGATCAAACGCATTGAGCATCCCAATTTGGGACAAGTCAAATGATTCATCGGCATCCCAGCGCTGCTGGTAGTCTCCAAGGATGGCATCCAGGCGGCCAAGCCCCATGGATTTGACAGCCAGTTCATACAGAGCGGCATTCGCAGTGATAAATTCTTTTGCAATGTTAGTCATAATGATTTCCTCCTTTTTATTATCGAGCCATGCAATCGCCATAGCAGTAAGTGTGGCAGCGGGGGCACAGGCCACGGATCGCGGTCACGCTGGGGCGGCGCTCAAAGACGCGGGCAACCTTGGTCATGACTTCGATGGTCTTGGTCTTCTTGTCGTAGCTGCCATCAACGGTCTGGCAGTTGCTGTACTCGTTTTTGTACTGAGAGTAGTGCATCCGGACGACACCGGCGGCTTTGCGCTTAGTAGCCTCAATTGCTGCACGTTTGGCTGCTTCGGCGGCTCTTTCGGCAGCATCAGTGGCCTCCTTGATAACCGCCTTTGCCATGTTCCATGCCTTTTTCAAAGCGCTGGCAAAGATCACTTCGGACCCATGACCGGCCTTCGCATTCCGGAAGATTCGCCAGGCGTTGTTCATGATGTCGTGCAGATTGTACTTTTTCATTGTTCGTTCCTCCGTTGTTTAATTGCTTCTCTCCACACCATTATTATAGCACATTTGACATCAAATGTAAATACATTTAGCGTCAAATGCAAAAATTTTTTGTCCTTCGTTGCACCTTCGTTGTCTTTCGCTTTAGCGCATTCTGATATGATGGGCGCATAAGGAGGGGAGCGCCATGTGGCACAAGTTCAACCCAAACCCGCGCGGCAGCAGCGTCGGTGACTGTGCAGTGCGAGCCGTTGCAGCTGCCACCGGGCAAAGCTGGGAGCAGGCGTATGTAGGGCTTGCCATGATGGGCTACGCACTGGGCGACATGCCAAGCGCCAACCGCACATGGGGCGCGTACCTCCAAAAGCGCGGATTTAAGCGCCGCCTTGTCGAGGCAGACTGCTCCACCTGCTACACCGTGGAGGATTTTGCAAGGGAGTACCCGCGCGGGATCTACGTTCTGGGCTGCTCTGGCCACGTTCTGGCTGTTATCAATGGCGAGTGGATGGACAGCTGGGACAGTGGCGCAGAGTGCCCGATATATTACTGGTACAAGGAGGACTAAGCGATGCCATACATTCCATACGGATACCAGCCCGGCTATTATGGGCAAGCAATGCCGGATCAGCTTGCACAACTGCGTCAGAACGCTTACCAGCAGCCCATGATGGGGCAAGCGGCACAGCAGACGCAGGGCACACCGTCTATCATTTGGGTGCAAGGCGAGGAGGGCGCAAAAGCATACATGGTTGCTGCCGGGAACAGCGTGCTCCTGATGGACAGCGAAAACAGCGCGTTTTACATCAAAAGCACCGATGCAAGCGGGATGCCGCTTCCCCTCCGAGTGTTTGACTACAAGGAGCGCACCACAGCCGCAAAAACGCCGCCACAAACGGCGCAGCAGCCAGGCGTGGAGTTTGTCACACGAGCGGAGTTTGATGCTCTGGCAGCCCGCTGCGCTGCGCTTGAGAAGCAAGAGCCTGCAAAGCCTGAAACGGAGGTCAAATAAGTATGGCAAATCCTCTTTTTAATGCACTGGGCGGCGGTATGCCCGCCATGCCAAACCCTATGGGTCAGTTTGGCCAGATGATGCAGCAGTTCCAGCAGTTCCGTGCAAACTTTCAAGGCGACCCGAAAGCAGAGGTGCAAAAGCTGCTGCAATCCGGCAAAATGTCGCAAAATCAGCTGAACCAGTTGCAGGCGATGGCGCAGCAGTTTCAGCAGTTCCTCCATTAAGTCGTAACCGTGGCCACGGTTCAAGCATAAAAATCATTCAAAACACACGAAAGGAGTACAAAAATGTCTCTTTCTTCCGATTCTGCGGTTCTGACCATGCCTGTTCAGCCCGCAAACACCAACGGCGGCAACGGCTTTGGCTTTGGCAATGATGGCGCATGGTGGATCATCATCTTGTTCCTGTTTGCCTTCTGCGGCGGCTGGGGCGGCAACTGGGGCGGCAATGGCAACACCGGTGCCGGTGTCGTTGACGGCTACGTCCTGACCTCCGATTTTGCCAACATCGAGCGCAAGATGGATGGTATCAACAACGGCATGTGTGATGGCTTTTACCAGCAGGCGCAGCTTGTCAACGGCGTTCAGCAGACCGTGAACAACGGCTTTATGTCCGCAGAGATCAGCCGCGCAAACCAGCAGGCGGCGTTCATGCAGCAGCTGTTTGCCATGCAGATGCAGCAGCAGGAGTGCTGCTGCGAGAACCGCTCTGCCATTCAGGGCGTCAACTACAATTTGGCCACCCAGTCCTGCGAGACCCGGAACACGGTGCAGAACACCACCCGTGACATCATCGACAACCAGAACCAGAACGCCCGCGCCATCCTTGACGCCCTGACCGCACAGCGCATCGAGGCAAAGGACGCAAAGATTGCTGAGCAGGGTCAGCAGCTGTTCGCAGCACAGCTTGCGGCATCTCAGGCAGCCCAGAACGAAACGCTCAAGGCCTACATGAGCGGTCAGCTGGCCTACTACAATCCGCGCCCCGTGCCCGCATTCCCGGTTCCTGCACCTTACCAGTACGGTAACTGCGGCACCGGTTGCGGTTGTGCATAACTCAATAATGGCAACTTGTGCAAAATATGCGCATGTTCAGCCCCAGAGCTGATTTTGCAAACCAGAGCGCCGGGGCAGCAGTCCCGGCGTTTTTATTACGAAAGGAGCATTCAAATGACCGTAACAGACTTGAAGCAGCAGTTTGTTGACCATTTGGCCAGCATGGACAAAAACAAAATGAGCATGATGGATCTGAGCGTATACAGTTCAATCGTGCGGACTTTGCTGGACACTGAAAGACCGGACTTTTCGGCTTCCTGCATGGATGTGCTGAAAAACATCTATGCAAGTAAAGCGGATGTCTGTGCAGAAAAGGAGGACGCGAATAATGGCTGAATTTACCTCTACCACGATCCAGACCGTGGCAGCCGGTCAGAATCTTCCCTTGACCGAAACCGCTATCAAGGGGTCAAATTGCATCGTGCACCGCGAAGGCGCTGGCAATGTGACGTTGCGTGGACTTACGAGTCAGTGTAAAGCACTGTTCAAAGTGAGCTTTGGCGGAAACATCGCCATCCCTACTGGCGGCACTGTGGGCTCTATCTCCGTGGCGCTGGCTGTCGGCGGCGAGGCGCTCAACAGCGCAACCGCAATCGTCACCCCAGCGGCAGTGGATCAGTACAGTAACGTCTTTGCGGCGGTGTTCGTGGAAGTCCCCCGTGGCTGCTGCGTTACTGTGGCGCTCAAAAACACTAGCACGCAGGCAATCAGCATTGCAAACAGCAATTTGATCGTTGAGCGGGTAGCATAAGAAAGGAGATAAAGTCATGCTGGATAAATTGAATCATCTGAAGGATGAGATGTGCGAAGAGCTCATGGAGCTGACCGACAAAAAGAACCGATCCCCTGGCGATGTTGAGATGATCGGCGAGATCGTGGATATCATTCTGGACATCCACCGCATCGAGGATTATTGCGAGAGCGGCGAGTACAGCCGTGCGGGCGAGTGGGAAGCTGATATGCACGGCAACTACGGACGTACCGAAAACTATAGCCGGGGCAACAGCTACGCAAACCGTGGGCGGCATTATGTGCGCGGTCACTACTCGCGCGGCGATGGCCGGGAAAAGATGATCTCGGACATCGAGGACATGATGCAGGACGCCACCGGCGCAGAGCGCGATGCCTACAAGCGGGCAGCTGACATCTTACGCAACGCATAAGAAAGGGGGCGGCAGGCATGGACATCGTGGAAATCAATGAACACATCCGAAAGCTAAAATGTGAAGAAACGAACTGGCAGAGCGTGGAAAAGCTTGCCGCCCTCTGCACTGTGCGAAATGAGTTGAGCGAAGCAGAAAGCCGGGAAAACAGCCCAGCTCCGCAGCCTGAACCAGTTATGCAGATGGAGTATTCCACAAGACCACAAGAACCGCAGAGCGAATTTGTAGAGGCTGCAAGCGCTGTGCCGTTCAGCGGTCTGATACGGGTGCTTGACGAGCACATGAATGCCATAAAATTGGTATATCCAAAAGAGTATGAAATGGTCATGCAACGCATTCGTTTGCTAGATTAAATGCTAGATTGTGCGGCTTTTCGTCATGTTTTTGCGTTGTGTTTTGGAAAATGAAAAATAAAAATAGCACGGCAAAATCGTTAATTTCTTACGATTTGCCGTGCTATTTTTACATAATTTTGGAGCAGGATACGGGACTCGAACCCGCCGCCTACTGCTTGGGAAGCAGTCGCTACTTGCAATAATAAACGGTATAGCGTTAAATAAATGTGTGGTGCTAGATATTTGCTAGACTATTGATTAAACTTTTCCATTTCCTCTTTGAGATATTTTGCATCGTGTTCGGTATAATAATTGGCAGTTGTGGAAAAATCTGCATGTCCCATAATGGCCTTAACGGCTGTAGGTTCGGCTTTTCCTTCAACCAGACGGGTTGTAGCCGTTCTGCGCATTGTGTGAGGAACGGCTTCCTCAGAAATTCCACAGCGTTGCATAAGGATTTTGAATGCTTTTTCAACTCCGCTGTCACTGCGCTTTTTACCCTTTCGTTTTGGCGGCAAAAGCAAATCGCTTCCAATGCTATCTACCATCCATCCCGCCAGAATCATTTTTATTGGTTCCAGGACCGGTATAGTTCGCTCACGTCCAGCATCGCTTTTTTCGCCGCCAATGATATACCCGTTCTGCAAATCAACATCTTCACGCCGAAGCGTTAAAAGTTCATTGATACGCATACCTGTATAATACAAAACCATTGCAATCTGTGCAATTTCGTGCATATCGTCTTGTCGGTCAGATGCAATTTTTTGGATTCTGGCAATTTCGTCTTTTGAGATCACAACTCTTTTCTTTTTCTTTTCGGATGGAAGTTTTAACTCTTCCGCAAAGTTGTGAGATATTATACCGTTTCCCATAGACCACTTACACAACTGGCTAAACAGTTGCTTTTGCTTTTCGCACGATGATCTTGACAGTCCTTCATTCACAAGATTGTCAATGATCCGCTGATAATCTGCGGTTACAAGGTCCCTGATTTTGAAGTCCCAAAGTGGTGCAGCTTTTTGGTATGCCCATGTATAGCTGTATTTGCCATCGTCGCCAAGGTTCTGATAATGTGTCTCGCTCCATTTTTCGTATACGTCCGAAAATGTATACTTGAGCTTTGTTAGGGGCCTGTTTTGCGAGTTGTACGCATCCAGAGCTTGGACAGCTTCACCAGGAGTTTCATATGTTCCAAGCACTTCACGTTTTGCCGTAAGGGCTACGTATGGCCTTGCTCTGGTTCCGCACATTTTGTACACACTGCCGCTGCCCTTTGGGCGGCGGCGTTTTTTTCTTTGCGCAGGCGGTGCGGTCTCTGGCTGACGCTTGCCACACCATGGGCAGAATGCAGCGCCGTCCGGGATCTCTCGCTTGCATCTGATGCAGTTCATTCTTGCCGTCCTCTCTTTGTTGTGTAGGATGTTTCCCCGCGTCTGGCCGCTTCCTTGCCCGCCTTGTACGCAGTAGTCAGCAGTTCCACCGGCGGGTGCACCTCATCCGGCACGGGGTCTGTGTGTGTTGCAACAGCGCAGTTATAGTTATCCAGCACCTGACCGCAAACCGAAACCTTATTTTGCAGCGGGGTGTGGAGATTGGCGCAGATTTCGGCGATCACCGCCGGGGGATAGCTGCCATGCTTGCCCAACACGATGAAGAGGATCATCTCTTTGACGATGCGGGGGGAGTTGTCCAAAAAGCCTGCTATCGCTGCATCCAGTTCCTCGTCCGTCATGTCGGTGGCCTGCTTCCGATACAGCTCCGGGTGCAGCATCTCCTGCATGGCAGCAAGCGGGGAAGCCCCGCAGGCGGTGAACCAGTCCATGATCTCGTCACCGTCTGGGCTTGTGTCTCCTTTTTCCCAGTTCTGCACGGTGCGCTCGTTCATTCCGATCAGGTGCGCCATTTCCCGCTGGCTCAAGCCCGCTTCCACACGCGCCTTTGCCAGCGCAGTGCCAATTTTAGTCGCCGTAAAATAACTCATACTCGCCCTTCCCCTCGAAATATATTGCGCGAAACAAACAAAAAATGGCGCAGAAAAATTCTGCGCCGTTCGACAAAATGATTGCTAATTTCAATTTCCTCTGGCGCATGGTAAAATTTGGCACATAGGTTGACACAATCACCAAAAATCAGGAGGAAAATAAAATGGATTTAGAGCAAAGAAACAGTAAAGAAAACGAAATGACTCTCATTGACGGAATGCCTGCCAGCGTTCTGACTGGCACCGACCGCACACCGCAGCCCTGGGAGGAATGATCTATGGATAAGATGCAGCTGTTTTGTCGCCACATCCGCGCCGCGCTGGCCTGCTATGAGGACATGCAGCCCGAAGGGCAAGCCCGCGCCCGGCTCTACGTCACCCGCAAGGCCGGTGCCATCCGCAACCTCAAAGCCGCTTCCGATGCTCCCGGCGGGGATCTGGCAGGGGAGCTGTTGCAGAAAATACAACAGCTCAAGAATTAAAATAATCCCAAGCAGCAAGCACATCTTTGATTCCTTGCTTGTCTTTTTCAGGAACTTCAAAGTCATAGCAATAATCTGAACCTTGAAAACGAATAATCGTTTTTTTGGAATTTGCGATGTCGGAAAGCAATGTCAAGCGAGTTCCTCCTGGAACAAAGTCTGCGACTTCATAAAGATTACCGCCGACAACTGCATCTCTGGTCACATCCGAATAGTCAAACTCAATGGTGTCGCGTTTTTCTCCATCAATATTGATTACAATTGACGTGAAGAACACCCAGTTGCTATTTGCGTAATCCACTTTGCAACACAGCCAATAATGACCATCTCGTTCTCCAATGTACGGAAGGACAAAGCACCGAGAGTTTGAATATTTGGGGTAGCAAGATGGTTCATACCAAGTAATACCCTCTACCTCGTCTTTTTTTGTCTTAAGTTTGGAAACAGCTGCTTTACCTTCAGCTTCTGCGGCTTCACGTTTCAGCTGGTTTATCGTTCCGTTGGCTTCTGTCAAAACGTTATAGTTTGTAATGTCCGCCCGACGGTTTGAGGGAACATCTTGATAAGCTGCAGTTGCAGCGTCGATGGCTTCTTGAGAATTGAGCGAAACGTCTCCAATCTGGTTGATGGCTTCAATGGCAGTCTGAACAACGATATCTTCCATCGCTTTCTGCGCCGCAGTCAGAACGTCCGTATTGGAAACGGCATATTTTACATCGACAGATGCGCTCTCATACAACTTGCTTGCATTGTCAACCGCTTCCTTTGCTTCAGCAGTGACCGGCTGCGGAATTGCATTGATCGCATCTTCAATCGGCGCAGCATGCTCCGTGATAAGGGCACTATAGGCGGATTCCGCATCCTGTAGTGTTTGCGCGTTCTCCACCTTGCTCTGCTGGTCACCAAGATCCGCATAGGCAGAGGAAGCAGCGTCAATTGCATTTCCGCTGGACAATGTAACGTCACCGATGCTGTTGATGAGATTCTCGGTGTTTTTCACCTCGCTGCTTTTGCACCCTGTACACGTTGCCGCAATGGCAAGGCAGAGAGACGCCGCAAGTAGCTTTGTCGATTTTCGACCAAGTCGCATAAGTACACCTCACAACGATTATTTTGTAAATACTCTTTACACATACCACGATTAGTTGTATAATGCGGTTGTAAACAAGTTTACAGGCCAAGCAACTGAGATTTCTTTGCGTTGTACTCCGCTTCCGTGATGGCCCCCATATCCAGTAGCTGTTTAAGCTTCAAAAGCTCATCAGCGGCGCTGGGGGCAGCCGGAGCGGCAGCCTGCGGCTTCTCATGGCTGACTTTGCAACTCTTGAGAAACGCAGTCATTCCGCCGGGATAAACCGTTGTCGGCAAGTTGCTTTCGCCCAGTGGAAGCGCAAAGTGGATAGACACGCTCTCTTTACTGCGACCCTTGCGGGTCTCTGTTTTAGCGGTGGCAGCGCCCACGATCGCACCCACAGGCCCGGCAACGGCTGCACCAATCACGGAACGGCCAATACCGCCCTTTGTCTCTGTCACCGTCAGATCGTCAGGCGCGTCAGATTCATAACCGGCGACTTCATCAAAGCTGTAGATCATGCGAGGTCCTTTATCACCACTGCGGTGTCCAATGCAAAACAAACGGTCGGTTTTGTCAATCGACACAAAGAGCGCGTCACCATCATAGATGGAATCGGTTTCTTTGAACACTTTCCGACGCTGTTCCAGTGTAACCCAGTAGCCCGCAAGGGCAGCTGTCGGTTGCTTTGCAGCCCGGATGCCCAATTTTGAAAAGAAAAAGTTGCTGCAGCTGGCGCAAATCAAGCCATCCGCGCTTTTCTCACGGTTCAGAAAGCCCAACTTGCCGCCGCAGACGGGACAGATACTTGCCATGATAACCACCTCAAAATAACAAAAATAGGCAGCCAAACAGCTGCCGAAACCTTAAATTATCAATGATCTAGCCAAAGGGGGAAAATAAAGTGCAAGATACTAGCACAAAATTGATGAAATCAACACCGGAATGTGTTATACTTGAGAAAATCAAGCTTGCACTTTCCCTTGGTATCGACGTGGATAAACTCTTAAAGGAGGCAATGCAAAATGTCGAATAATACGCTTCTTCTGCTTATCATTGTTATCCTCATTGCAGCGATGCTTGCAATTCTGGTCTACGAGTTTCTTCACTTCAATGATTTTGCGCTTTTTCGTCGAAAGCCGGAACCGGAGCCGGAACATAAGCACCTTGACGACCTTTTCCGAGCAGAAGTCATGTATACAGGCGTGACCCTCGGAAGTATCTGCGAACTTTGCCCCAAAACCATTTTTAGGGTAAAGGACGGACGCGGCGGGTATTTCGCTCTCGACACAGAAAAAGTGGATGAAAAAAAGCTGCGCTTTTACAAAACCATTTTTGTTAAAGCACTGGATGCCCCGAATTACGAGCTGGAGGTGCCTGACCCGTCACTTCTTTGAGACACTAAAAGCGTTAATACCGTACTCACGACAGCAGAGAGCACCGCAATGACAACACTCTGAGCAAATTGTTTGCGGCTGATTCTCTGCTGTCTTTGCTTTTCGATAAAATAAAGAACGCCCTTTTGAGTAAGAGAAATAGAAAAATTCTCAAAGATGCCATTTTCTGTAAAATCATATACCATTATCAAGCCATCCGCCCACAAAGATTCAATCAAAGACTTTGGATTTTTTATGCCATTTTTAATAAAAATGCTAGGTGTAAAATAATCGTCATCTTCATGGGTTTCGTAATAGTCACAAATTATTTTCATGCCTTTATGAATCTGGGCTTCGCTAACCATTCCCGTCACCATCCGGCATATTCAAAACGGCATCAATCGTAGTGTTCAGCATATCCCAAAATGCCGCCTGCTGTTCAGGCGAAAGCTTTTTCATCTTATTAAGAGTGGCCTGCGCCTTTGCATCCAGCCCGTTCTCCATCTGGGGAGCGGGCTTTTCTTTTTGCTCGCTTTCGCCGGTGAGTTCTTCGACCGGGACGCCTAAAGCCTGTGCAACAGGTTCTAGCATTTTTTCTGGTATGTCCCTGCCGTTTGCTAGAATTTCCGCTAGGTATCCGCGGCTCTTTCCGATTTGAGTGCAAACAAATGCAAAACTAATGCCCTTGCTTTTAGCGATTTGTTTAGCTCTTTCTACATTTCGCATAGGAAACACCTTTCATTTTTGTGCACCTAACCAAAACATTAGAAAATGACAATTCTCTCTTGAAACCTAACGAATTGTTTAGTATAATGCTAAGCACAGGGCAAACAAAACCAAAAGCCCCTGACAATATTATATCGGGCATACGCTAGATTCTATTTACTTTGTACCTTGCAAATACATAGTAGCATATTTTCTAGCGATTTTCAAGCCCGGAAAGGAGAATTGCTAGTGAATGTTTCAAAAATCGACCAGTTTTGCAAGCTGCATGGTCTGAGTCGCACCGATCTGGAGGCGGCAGCAGGCCTGAGCAACGGCGCAATTGGAAAGTGGGAGCGCAGCGTGTACGGCCCCAGTATCAGTCAGCTGATGAAGGTGGCCCGATACTTTAAGGTATCCGTGGACAAGCTGCTGGTGGAAGAAGGAGGAAAGATCGAATGACGGACATTATCTTATCCACCCAGAACGGCGAGCCGGTAGCATCCAGCCGCCAGATCGCCGAGAGCTTTGGCAAGGAGCACAAGAGTGTACTTCGCTCCGTCGAAGATTTGGTGGCGCAAAATTGTGCCGCCAAATCCATGTTCTACGAGACCACGTTTGAGAACAGGGGCAAGCAGTACCCCATGTATCTGATGAACCGGGACGGTTTCACCCTGCTGGCTATGGGCTTTACCGGCAAGGCGGCGCTGGAGTGGAAGCTGAAGTACATCCAGGCATTCAACGAGATGGAGAAGAAGCTGAGCACTCCGCAGATGCCCAAGCTCAGCAAGGAGATGCAGGCGCTGTTCCTGCTGGACGACCGCACCCAGAGGCAGGAGCAGCGGCTCACGGCGCTAGAGAACACCATGACGGTGGACTACAACCAGCAGCGTGTGCTGCGCAAGAGTATCAGCCGGTCGGTGATCTGCGCCCTTGGCGATGAAAACGCCCCGGCCTACATCGACAACCATGTGCGCAGCAAGGTGTACAGCGAGTGCAACCACGATGTTCAGGACTGGTTCCGGGTGAACAGCGTGGGGAACATCCCCCGCAAGCGCTTTGACGAAGCTGTGGAGTACATCCAGCGCTGGAAGCCCAGCACCAATACCGTGATGCTGATCCAGCAGACCAATGGGCAGACCAGCCTGTTTGACCGCGACTGTGCCCCGGCGGGCCGGCTGCGCGAGGGAGGGTTGAACGCACAATGACACTGCAACGCCTTATCTTCGCCTGCTGCAACGTGTTTACAGGCGCAACCAGAATCAGAGTCATTGTCAACACCGGCAAGTTGATCTATCACGGCCTTTGGAACGACGGCTGCACCAAGGATTTCGGCGATTTGAAAGTCCTGGATTTTGAGATCGACGAGATCAAAAAGAATGGAGTGGCCAAAACACTGACCGCATGGGTCGTTAAGGAGGATCCCAATGAGTGACAAAATTATCGCCTACAAGGGTATGGACGAGAATATGTGCTGCCGTGGCAAGCAGTACGAGATTGGCAAGACCTACACCGAGAACAAGGCCATCTGCTGTATCTCCGGTATGCATGCATGCGAGAACCCTCTGGACGTGTTCCAATACTACCGCCCAGACGGCAAGAACCGATTCTTCGAGGTCGAGTGCAACGGAGCTATCAACAAGGGAGAAAACGATAGCAAGCTTGCATGCACAGAGCTAAAGGTTACAGGCGAGCTTAGTTTGGCGAAATTTATTCGATTGTCTGTGCAAACAACTTTTGAGCGGGCAATGAACCGTGCAAAGAAAAAGACGTCCGGCGATCGCAGCAGCGCGGCAACGTCCGGCTATTCCAGCAGCGCGGCCACGTCCGGCAATTCCAGCAGCGCGGCAACGTCCGGCGATTCCAGCAGCGCGGCAACGTCCGGCGATTCCAGCAGCGCGGCAACGTCCGGCTATTCCAGCAGCGCGGCAACGTCCGGCGATTCCAGCAGCGCCACAGCCACAGGCGGCTATTGCAGCGCACAAGCAGAAGGCAAAAACAGCCTTGCAATTGCAAACGGCGCTCATAGCAAGGCGCGTGGTGTGCTTGGCTGCTATCTGGTTTTGACCGAGTATGACGATGGCGGAAAGCTTTTGTGGGCTAAGATTGCAAAGGTCGATGGCACTGCAATTAAGGAAAATGTCTGGTATACGCTCAAAAATGGAGAGTTTGAGGAGGCGTGAAGGTGACGCGCTACATCTGGATGGAAGTCACACCGGACAAGTACGAACTGCCGGTAGCCGTGGCGGACAGCCTGAGAGCCCTTGCAAAGCTGCGGGGCGTCACGCCCGCCGCTATCAGCCACAGCGTCCACAAATTCGGCGACAGAGGCAAGTACAGAAGAGTGGAGATATAAGTCAAAAGAGAGGAGGATGCACCATGCGTCCCACAATGAGCATTCACGACTGCTGCGAGTTGATGCGCTCGAACTTGATCTCGATAAGCGAACCAACGCTTATGGCAATGATTCAAGCAGGGATGTTTCCCGGATGGGCTGTTCCCTCTGTGGACACAAAGACCGCCGCGCCGCTGATCTCCCGCGCCGGATTTGTGGCGTGGCTGAAGGATTTTTACAAGTTAGAGGAGGTACACGGACTATGAAACGACTGAACACCATTACCCTTGCCGGTTTCGCGGTGTGCGGCTTTCTGCTGGGCATGAAAGCGCTGGATCTGGCTGAAGCGGGCATCACCCTGCTGCTGATGGTCTGGGGCGGCTACGCCTACGGCGCTGCCGCTGCCCGCGCCCCGCTGGTGCTGTGGGCTGTGCTTTGCACGGCTGCAGGGCTTGCATTCAGCCTGTACGAGCTGCGCCGCGATAACCGGCAGAACCGGAGGGGAGCATGACCGCGAAGCAGTTCATCACCCGCAATCTGCGGCAGTATACGAACCTTGCCGCCAAACAGCGCGTGTATGCCGAGTACACCGACAACCCGCTGGAAAAGGCCGCCTACGCCGCCAGAGCATCCGCTTACGACATCATGGCAGACGATATGCGGGAGATCCTTGAGGATGCCGATGACATCAACTGAAAAGAGCCCGCCGGTGCAGCAACACCGACGAGCTCCAGAGGTGATGGTTTGAACGACTCCATCACCCCGAAGAATAACATACTTTGAAGGTTTTGACAAGCAAAATGGCAATTTTGATGATTTTCGACGGGCAGAAGAACCCGCCAGCGTTCCGCACGATGCGCTACGGCGACACCACACAGGAATTGGTCCAGCTGGCCGACGACCTGGCCAAAGGCCAGCCCGGTGATCTGTACGAGGTCTACGATAACGTCGGTGTTCTGGCGTATCGGAGGTGAATATTTATGCAGTGCGATGAAAGAAAGCAGATCTGCCTGAACTACGCTGCCAATGTGCCGGAATGGCAGATGGGCCTTACACTGGAAGCGCTTGCAGCCTTGGGCGAAGTGTCCAGCACCTGCGGCAAGGTCCAGAAGGCCGTCGCAGGGGATATGGCATGGACGAAGATCCACCCGGACAGCGAGGATCTTGGGACGCTGCCCATCAACCGGGTAAAGGCCTGCAATGAGGCCGCTTCCGCTCTGGGCAAGGCGCTGTGGGCGCTGGAAGTCCTGCTGGCGCAGTCGGAACAGTTTGGGTTTGCGTTCGGGCTTGCGCTGGGCACCGAGTCTGCATACGGTACGCAGCACGACGTTCTGGAGGATATATGCAGGACACACGGATGCGCGGAGGTGGCATACAATCATGGATAAAATGAGCATTTACGAGGCGCTGGCCGGTGTGCAGGCAGAGCTTAAAGCACCGAAGAACCAGCTCAACAAGTTCGGCGGATACAAATACCGCTCCTGCGAGGACATTCTGGAGGCGGTCAAGCCGCTGCTGAAGAAGCATGCGCTTGTGCTTCAGCTTTCTGATGAGCCGCAGATGGTCGGCGAATGGCATTACATCAAGGCCACTGCGATGGTAACAGACTTTTCCGGCCAACAGGTCAGCTGCACCGCATACGCGAGAGAGTCAAGGGAAAAAAAAGGCATGGACGACAGCCAGATCACCGGCACAGCCATCAGTTATGCACGGAAATACGCCCTGAACGGCCTGTTCTGCATTGACGACACGAAGGACGCCGACGCCAACAAAGATGCGCCCAATGCCAGCCGGAAGCCCGGCGGCGGGAAGGCTCCGCAAAAGCAGACACCGGTTTGCGCCTGCTGTGGAAAGTCCGTCGGCCCGGTCAAACGCAAGGACGGAACCATTGCAAAAAAAGCCGAAGAAGTGGCCGAATACACCCAGAAAACCTATGGCCGGGTCCTGTGCTGGACCTGCGCCAAAAAGCAGCCAGAAGATGGAGGATTGACGCATGCTTAACATCGTCGCAATTATGGGCCGTTTGGTCCACGACCCGGAACTTAAGACCACCCAGCAGGGCACGAGCGTGTGCAGTTTCCGCATTGCCTGCGACCGCAGCTATTCCAAGCCCGGCGAGCAGCGGCAGGCCGATTTCATTGACGTCGTCGCCTGGCGGCAGACGGCGGAGTTCGTCAGCAAGTATTTCCAGAAGGGCAGCATGATCGCCATCGAGGGAAGCTTGCAGACCCGGCAGTATCAGGACAAGCAGGGCAGCAACCGCACGGCGGTGGAGGTTCTGGCGAACCATATCGGCTTCGCAGGACCAAAGGCGGCAGAGAAGCCCGCTGTGCGCGACTTCGACCAGCAGACGAAGAACTACACCAACGAAGCAAAGACCGCGCAAAATGCCCCGCAGGGCCAGCAGTACGCGCAGGGCGATGCAGACGATTTTATCGACGTCACAGACGACGGCGACCTGCCGTTCTGACCCGGAACGCTGTGCTATCTGGCGATACGGGCGCTCGGAAGGAGGTGAAACATGAAAACGACGAAGAGAAGCAGTTTTATCATACTTCTGGAGCATGTCCACACAATGGAAGAGCTGACAGACGCAGAATTCGGCGCGTTCATCCGGGCATATGCCGCGTATGTGGAGGACGGCACCGAACCCGCGTTCACGGACCGCTCCATGCGGATGATGTGGAAGACGGTGAAAGCGTTTGATGAGATGAACTGCAAGAAATTCGAGGACACATCAGAAAAACGACGCGAAGCGGCCAGAAAAGGAAACGAAAAGCGCTGGCACAGCGATAATGGGCATCGCAAAAATCGCAATTGCGAGATTTGCGATAAGCCTATCGCAAACGATAGCAAAAATCGCTTATCTGTATCTGAATCTGATTCTGTATCTGAATCTGATTCTGTATCTGAATCTGTATCTGATATAGAGAGTATAGACGCTTCCGCGTCTCCATCCCCCAGAGCATCCAAACGGTTTTCTCCGCCGGGGCTGGAAGAGATCGAGGCGTATTTTGCCGAGAAAGGCGGTACAGCTGCACAGGCGGAGCGATTCCGGGACTTCTACGAGTCCAACGGCTGGAAGGTCGGCAAGAACCCCATGAAGAGCTGGAAGGCTGCTGCATCCGGCTGGATGTCCAGAGACAAGGAGAGCGCCCAGAAGGCCAGCGCTCCGCGCAGCAAGCCGTTCATGGCTTCCCGGTCCCCCGAAGAGGCGGCAGCGCATCCGAACGACTTCCTCAAGAATGCTGCAACCCGCCGCCCTCTGAGAAAAAAGAAAGGAGAGGTTCACAATGCCTAAATACAACGTTATGGTTGAGTGCCGCAACGCAGGCGGCACAGACCTCCACTGCTGGCGGGTAGATGCCAGCAACCCCGGCGAGGCCGGTTACATCGCAACGCAGCTCGCGCAAAGCCATTACCCGGAGTTCGACGAGTTCGAGCCGGTGCGGGTGGAGGCGGTACGATGACGAACTCGACCTGCAAGGGCTGCCCGGACCGGAAGCCCGGCTGCCACGACCACTGCGAGCGGTTCAAGGCATGGCAGCAGATGCACAAGGCCGAGCTGGCCTACACCTACGATATGACCCACACAATGAGATGCTACCACCGTACATACGAGGACAAGCACCGTGAGCGGGGCAGAAAGCGCTATCTGGGCGCAAACGGAGGAGACGAATGAAATGAAAGTTTTAGTTGCCTGTGAGGAATCGCAGGAAGTCTGTAAGGCGTTCCGGGCAAAAGGACACGAAGCCTATTCCTGCGACCTGATTGAGCCGTCCGGCGGGCATCCAGAATGGCATATTCTCGGTGACTGCCTAAAGGCTATTGAGGGGGGGCAGGTCGTGACGATGGACGGCGTAACGCATGACGTTGGCAAGTGGGATTTGCTCATTGCACACCCGCCCTGCACATACCTGAGCAATGCCGGAGCACGGCATCTCTGGAAAGAAAATCAAGACCAGCAATCCGAAGATAACAGTGTTGTCAGGCCCTGGGACTGAAATTTGTTGCCTGATGTGCGGTCATTACGCACCAACACTCAAGCAGTGGAACGGCGAGGAGCGAAAAAAATGCACATAACCCTTTACGGTGACCCACGCACAAAGAAAAACAGTGCCCGCATCTTGCAAGGGCGCGGAGGACGGCGCTACGTGGCCCCAAGCGCGGCGTTTGAGGAATACCAGACAAGCTGTCTGTGGCAGATTCGCGCACCGCCTGAGCCTATCTCTGCCCGCGTGAACGTGCGGTGCGTGTACTACATGGCTACCCGACGCAAGGTTGACCTTGCAAACCTGATCGAGGCCACCTGCGACATACTGGTGACAGCCGGTGTGCTGGCAGATGACAACAGCCGCATCGTTGCCGCCCACGATGGAAGCAGGGTGGATTACGACAAACAAAACCCCAGAGTGGAGATCTGGATCGAGGAAATGGAGGAATAGAACGTGTCTCAATTATTCGGTATTTTGCTTTTTATCTTTTTTATGTCAATAACCGCATGGGGGCTATTTCTTGACTTCAAAAACCCATTCAAGCCACAAAAAGACCCTCGGTTGTGCGAACGATGTATCCACTTGCGCAAGAAGTTCCCAGATGAAAACGAAAAGTATAACAGATATATTTGCTCTGTAGACAAAGAAAAAGTCAAAGGGTATGATATTTCGCCCGAATATTGCCGCGATTTTGAGGAAAGGAGCACCAATGATTCGCACATGGACATCTGACGCAGACGCGCCGAAAACAGAGGACCCCCGCGCACTGGCAGTGCGGCGATATTTTGAACGCCTGCCCAGAATGAGGTCTCTTATCTTGCAGCAGAAGGAGCGCATCGCAGACCTCAAGAACGCAGCTACAACGACTACTTCCAGCGTATCCGGTGCGTCCGGGCGCTCTGGCGTCAGCGATAAGGTCGGGAACAATACCGATGCCGCGATGGACACCGAAAGGCATCTGCACGAGATGAAATGCCAGTACGCCGAGATGCAGAAAGAAGCCATCGACGTCGCTTATCTCCTCAACGCGGACCCTGCGTCCATCAAGCGCAGCCGGTGCATCACGCTCTGCTATGTGGAGGGAAAGACCAGGGCCGCCGCCGCCGGAGAGGTCGGTTATTCAAACGCGCGGACGGTCTCCACTGCCATTTCGGAGGGCTTTCGTCAGCTGGCAGAGATATGGACGGATACACCGTTCTGTGATTTTGACAGTTTTGCACAATAATTCGTGGCACTTTTCGACAGTGGACATCATCGACACCTGAGCGGAATCGGTGGTATTGTAGTAGTATCGGCAGAGCCGAAAAGGCCAACCGATGCAGTTCAGCCCCCGAACATTCCGGCCCTGTGCTGTCCGTAGGTACAGGTCAACAACGTTTCGCGGGCTGCTTCTATGCGAGATTTTGGAACGGCTCCATTCACAGGGCGGCGGCTCTGAGTGTCCGGGGGTGGGCGCGCACCTCCCTCTCCGCGTGGTTCGACTCCACGGTTTCGCACCAGATGGCGCATGGACTCATCCCCCACAAAGCTGCACGCTTAACCTCCCGTGCCACGAGAGAAAGCTTTGAATCCCTGAGGGTGTGGGTAGACTTCCCGACGGGATGTGCGTCAAACAACAGCCCTGGCGGAGAACCAGGGCTGTTTTATATGGCCGCCTGAGCGCAGTTTGGAGCGCGGCGCGTGTGTGTAGACACGGCTGGTTCGATTCCAAGGGCGGCGTTTTATATTCCCGTAGCTCAAGTGATGGAGCAGCGGTCTCCAAAACCGCAGGCTGCAGGTTTGAGCCCTGCCGGGAATGCCAGACTTTGCATGACCGGGGGACGGCATGCAGAGAGTAGCGGGGCATTCGGCCGCGAAAGTTCCGGATGCAGCGGCTTTGTGTACGACAGGCAAAGCTGCTTATTATATGCCGCCATAGCTCAATTGGCAGAGCGCCGCCCATTTAAGGCGGGACAACGTTGGTGACACCATGGGAACATCACTGCACAGCCAACCACTGCGCACATCCATTCCGTGGGTGCTGGTTCAAATCCAGCTGGCGGCTCATTCGATTTTGACCGTTCGGGTTTCCGGGCGGCTTTTATTTTACAGGGAGGTGAGCAGATGGCACGGAGAAAGAAAGCAATGGACTTTTCTTCCCTCGACCTAAACCTTGATGCACTGGGAGACTGGGGAGGCGACGAGGAAAAGGCCGAGAAAGAGTTCATCCGCGCTGCAAAGCTGAACCTCTCCCCGGTCACATGGGACAACGCAGAAGCGGCAGCGGACGCGGTGGACTACGACAAGGATTATTTTGCGCTCCTAAGTGGGCGCTTTATTTTTGGCGACTTCATCGAGGCGCTGGTCTACAAAAAAGAACTGCTGCCGCACCGGGTATACATCACAACACTGGGCATGAGCCGGGAGAACATAGACAGCATCGTCAACATTGCCGGGTATCTGGGCTGCGAGCAGCTGAACCTGATCGTGTCCAACTACTTTGTGGCAATGGAGCGGGCAAAGCTGGTGCCCTACATGATCTCCCAGTTTACTGGGCAGCATATCAACGTTGCTGTTCTGGCATCGCATTGCAAGATTTGCCTGATCGAGAGTGACAAGGGCAATCTGATCATCATGGGCAGCGCAAACCTGTCCAGTTCCAACAACGTGGAGCAGATCATGCTGTTCCATGACGACAAGCTTTTCCGCAAGATCAAGACGCTGCTGAACGGCATCAT
>OGQO01000547.1_pt1 | contig 39108 bp, 40 predicted proteins | sample 1553241 | NCBI WGS metagenome assembly OGQO01 (sample SAMEA2579933, study PRJEB22360) | human gut metagenome | biome: human gut; feature: human-associated habitat; material: faeces | place: Denmark | collected 2008/2010
GCGGCTGGGGCGCCCCTGTGGCCAATCCGCGCATCCGCAGGAATTCGCCGAGGCATCTCTTCGGCAAGGTGAGGCGCGACGCAAACGGCAATCCGCGCAACCATCAGGGTTTCGACTATTACGCGCCGGTCGGCACTCCCATCATGTCGGTAGGCGACGGCGTGATACATACCATCCAGAGGGGGCACTCCTCTTACGGACTCAACGTCACCATCAAGCACAGCCGCGGCAACGGCGTGGTCTATTCCTTCTATGCCCATCTCAACGACATCTGCGACATAAGGGTCGGCAAGGTGGTGAGGAAGGGGGAGGTGATCGCCCATGCCGGCACCACAGGTAACGCACGCGGATTCAAGGGTGAGGACCAGCATCTCCATTTCGAATGCCGCACGTCGCCGGGCCATCAGCTCGGCCTCGGCGGCAAGGAGAACCCCAACAATATAGTAGCGACAAAATTCTCGGCTTCAAACATGAAAGGAACAAAAAGATGATGAGACATTATATCCCTTACATATTCTTGATGATTACTGTTTCAGGCTGTATTTCCGATACAAAGACCACGGCACCCCGTGGAAATTGTGTTATAAATACCAATGTCATCACTTCCGGGACTGATGGAATCGACAGTCTGATGACCGTGAAGGCTGACGACATAGATCTGTTTAAGATTGCCTTGGGAGGAAATACGGAATTGTTGTCAGATACAGTAATCCGGATGGATGGTGAGGATATCAATGTGATCACATTGGCCGATTACTTCCAGGACGACCAGATATTCTACATATTGTTCAATCCTTCAGACCATGCCACATATCAGACTGAAAAAGTGTATCTGCCTTATCTGGGATTGGACATATCCAGGTATAAGCGACTTGACTCTTTCCTCATAACGGGAGATTCATTATATGTGTCATCAAGAAACTGCCCGGAAGCCCATTGCGCATTACGATTGGATTCAATTCAATGCAATGAGGACGGAATATTAAACTATAACGAATTTGAATAACCATGGCGATTAGAATCCTTAAAAACGAACGATATAATTCCGACGGCAGCCATTTCGAGTTCGATACGGCTTCCGGCATCCTCGGAGAAGGCGGAATGGGGAAAGTATATCTCGGCAAGCGTGTTGACAAAAATGGAGCAGAGACCCGCGTAGCGATTAAAGCTATGTTTGAAGGGCTACCGGAGAAAGTCATAGAGCGTGCCCGCAGGGAAGCCTCCATTCAGATCCATAATGAAAGCCTTATAAAAATGTATGGATTCATCGAGACAAAGGATAAGGATGAATTCGGCAACGAGGTTATTCATTATCATGTGATCAGTGAATATCTTGAAGGCATAAGTCTTGAATCCATGGTGGTAGGCAATCTGTCAGGTATAGACGGGAAGATAAACCCGGCTATTGCAAAATTCTACAAGGAATATATCGCTGACCGACCATTAAAGGCGACTGAGATAATAAAATCCATACTCTCCGGAGTGATGGCTCTCCACGATTCAGGCTATATCCACAGGGATATCGATCCCTCCAATATTATGGTGACGACCGATGGCAGGATTAAACTGATAGACTTCGGCCTGGCTAAACAAATGGTCAATCTTTCCACTTCTGACAAGGGATTGACTTCTTCGGGGCAGTTTATCGGGAAAGCGGCCTATGCCTCACCGGAGCTGGTCTTAGGTGACGTCAGTCATCAGAACTGTTCGACGGATGTATATGCAATCGGGATTCTGTATTTTTTCCTGGTGACCGGACACCTCCCTTTCGGTGGCAACTCCTATGATATGCTGGAAGCCCAGCTGCATAAGAAAATATCATTAAGGGAAATTAAATCGTCACAGATAAGTAAGGTAATAAAGAAGGCGACAGAAAAGAAACAGTCTGATCGTTATTCTACTTCATCTCAGATGAGAGCGGCCATCGACGCCTTCAGGTTTCCTGAGGCCTGGTATCACAACAGGATCATTGCGGGTTGTGTTGCAGCCGCAGTGATTGTAGCCGTGATTATATCTGTCATTGTTTTCTCCCCGGCCAGAGAGGAAACATTGACCGACGGGCAACTGTATACGAAAGCTCTCGAGCAATTAGACAATGGCAATCCGGAAAATGCAAAAGAAGGACTGGAGGCGATGACGACACTTGCCGAATCCGGGTATGCCCCGGCGATGTATCAGTTGGCCCTTACTTTCGCATGGGCGCCTAACGAGGAGACTTCCGTGAGAAGGAAATCATTGCTGTCTCTTGCCACAGACAGTCTCGGACTCCTGGTTGACAACAGGATGAATGAGGAGGCCGTGGAATGGTTCAGGAAGTATGTGAAAAACACGGATATGCCTGACAATAACGCTTTATATCTGCTTGGATGCTATTACCTTAATGGCAAAGTCGTCAGTCGGGACATTGAGGCGGCCAAGAAACTGTTCGAGCAGGGTAAGAGGAATGCCCTCTCCGGCAACGATACCTTATCTCTCAAGAAATTCAACGAAGTTTTAGATTATATAAATTCATTACAATGAACCATATTAAACATATAGTATTCTCTATACTGCTGGGAATGACTTCTTTGTCCTCGTCGGGACAAATCGCTCATTGGATAATAAACCCCACTTTTGATGATGTCAAAACATTATCCAATGGCCTGATTGAAGTAAAAGTCGGTAATAAATCCGGACTGTGCAACTCCATCGGCGACAAAATCCTTCCCGTCGCCTATGACAGCATCGGAGCATACACCGATGACGAGGCTCTGCTGTTCAACGATTCCAGGTTCGTGGGATTTGTTGACTCGAAAGGTGAACTTGTGGATCTATCCAGTGCGGGTTATGAACTTGTTCCAGACCAGGAATTTTTTTCTGAAGGATTTCTCTCTGTGAAAAAAGACGGGAAATATTACTATCTGAACAGGGCAGGATTGGAAGTCGCCGGCCCATTGGCAGAAATATATCCGTATTGCAATGGATTTGCTGCGATAAGGGGCTATGTCAATCTGGCAAAGAAGCCTGACGAAACCTATTTGGCTTATATGGACACAAATCAGACACAGGTTCGTATCCATGAATTCGAGAAACAGGATGACCTGTCTTTTATTTCCTCGTTCCGTGAGGGTAAGGCGGTATGTGTATATAAGAAAAAAGCATATTTTCTCACTGATTCTTTGACAGCGTATCCGATTTCTGTTGACAGCGTCGTTACAAAGAAATCAATTGTGTCGTTCGACAGTAAAACGGTACAGCCTCAAGCCAGCGAAAATGGCTATGTCGTATGCGCAAAAAATGCAATCCTGCAATTCAATAAAATACTTCAATTGGATCAGATTGAAAGTGGTGATGATATGATTTATTCATACTCCGAGGCGCCGGATGCCGAGAATAATATCACCAGTGAATTATCGGATATCGAGAAGGATGGAAAATACGGTTTGGCATACAAGGGGAATGTCATACTGCCGGCTCAATTTTCGGAAGTCAAACTTTTGAAAGGAAAATATGCGCTTGTAAAACTTGAGGGCAAATGGGGAATGATAACAATTGATCCCGATAATCAATTCCAATTCAAATTGAACGACAATGAGCATATCGGTTTCAATCACCGCTTCTACAACACTAAGCTGGCAACCCTCATGCCTTCATATATAAAGTGTGACAATACAACAGTATTCTCAAAATCCGATGACTGTGAAATTCAAGTAGAGAGTCGTAAGGAAATAGAGAATATAGAACGTAATACATTGACTTATGATTGCAAGCTGTCGATACCGTCTTCCCTTTCAGATACGCTTGCCACGCAGGAATACATATTCGCATTGAAGTATGACGGACTGCAATCCATTGATTATAAAGTACCCGTTTCAGAGTGGTATGTCAAGTATTATGAGGTGGAGTTGTCGAATACAAATTTCACCGTAAATCCTAACGACACAATTACAGTGGAATTCGACCTTGTAAAGACAGATGCCGCCCGAAACGATGATACAAATTATTTCAAGACGGTGGAATTGATAACTCCTGAATATGAAAATATTCCGCTGAATAAAATCACGGAAAACCATTATTCGTTAAGGATTGGCAGCGGTGACCGTGAACGTCTGTCATTTATAGTTATAATCACCGAAAGCGGATGCCCGTCGATCGAATATCCTTTTGAAATGATATTCACGAAGCCTGCTCCTAAATCAAAAAGCAAGGCAGTGAACGTAACCGTAAACTCTGTCAGGCGGAAGAATAAACAAAATCCCACACCTGCGGCTGAACCGAAATCAGAACCAATTTTTGTGCCGAAATGATGAAGCTCAGACGTCCTGCCTTACCTTCTGATCTTGATGCCGATCTAAGCGTTGTCGTAATCGGCGGCAATATCAGGGCATTATTGTCGGATTCAGAGATTCCGCTTAAAGAATCCTATGTATTTAACGGAATGCATGAGAGGACTGTAAAAGGAGACAACATGATAGTTTCCGTAGCATCTTCCTCGAAAAGGCATCAGCTGAAATACAGTCTGAACCGCGACAGCCTATACCATATATTGCCGGAATACCTCTTCCATCCACTCGACCGCTATGCCGACACCGAGGGGGATAAGGAGGAATTTCTCAGGCAGCGTGAGGCGCAGAAGCAGGTCGAGGCCGACGCGAAGGAATATTTCTACGTCTATGACCGAACATTCAATGACCTCCGCATTGCATTCCAGCATCATCTCAACGACAATCTACTCGACAACGAGGCATTCATCATCGACTTCCTCACTGAGAACGAGGATGTCAACCGGAATAATCCTTTCATAAGGGCTTGTCTGCCGCAGATACTCTCGCTTCGGGCCAACCGTGGGTCGCAGGCATTGATCAATATCACGCTCAAGGCGACGTTCGGACAGAATCTCGTGGAGCTGAAGCGTACCTTCCGGGAGATTCCCGTTCCGATCGATTCAGACGACTGCCATATAAGTCTCGACGACACAATCGACGACCTTTTCTGCGGCAACTACTTCATCGACTGGATAGAAGTCATAACAGTCAGATATCAGACAGAGATACTATCGCCTCGGGAGATCGGGAGGATTACCGAAGAACTGAAGGAGTTCACCGTCTTTTTCAGGCGGTGGTTCCTTGCCGGCAATCAGGAGCTGCGGGTGGCGTTTGGCGACTATGCGAAACCTCCCGTCATAGCTGACGGCCTTGGAGAGGGTCAGCTCTTTCTGAATTATAACACACAACTCTTAGTATCATAGAATATGAGAGCACACTATAGGATAAACTGGAAAAGCGGCATGAGGCTTTCGGATGCGGTGTTTACCGCCTCCGACGATTTCCATGCCTCCAGACTCCGACCCCTCTACGAGCTGATGCTCAAGGATGGATACGGACACATCTCGCAGCCTCGTTTCCGCTGCGAGATCGACAACAGCGAGATGTCGGTGATCGAGATGAATGTCACGGCGCTCACCCCCGACGGCAGTCTGATCGACGTCGTGTTCGACCACAACGAGCGTGACCTGTTCCAGAAGCTGCCGGTGCCTGACTCGCGCGAGCCATTCATCGTCTACCTCGAGCAGTCGGCCCACGAGCTCGATACATTTGACGACAAAGATATCCCTTACAGGACGCAGGCCCTCAGACTGGTGTTCAAGGAGGAGGATGCCCGCTATTCCAACCCCGACGCCATAGCTGTGGCCCGCTTTGAATACAGGCAGTGCTGGATGATGGACACCGCATTCATTCCGCCATGCGTGGTGCTGAAGGCCAATGCCGACCTCTGGAATCTGACGCATGTATATTCAAGGATCCTCTCTGAGCTGGGGGCAGCGTTGCCCTCCAAGGTGTCGTCGGAGATGGGAGCAGAGGTCCTCTCGCTGATGCCGGTGGTCTCGATGCTTGCGGTAGAGATGCAGAAGGAGCCTGACGGGATGACGCCCCGACGTCTCGTCACCGTGATGCAGCAGGTGGTCTCCGCCGTCGTCTCGGTGTTTGGAATCCGGATGCCTGATTCGATCGAGGACTATGACGCCTGCATGCGTTTCCTGGAGGCGGAGTTTGTATCCAATCGTATAGAGCCGCTTGTCAATGAGGGAATCAGACTGACGCAGGTGCTGATGCAGATGATTGTAGGTCTGCGTCAGCGTGTCGCTCCTCAGCCCGAACCGGAACCGGAGCGCCCTGTCGCGCCGCGCGTCGTGAGGCAGCCGCGAGTGCTCGACACCTCCAGCGAGAGAAAGTCATTCAAGTCAAGGAAATAGTCAGTCATCATGCTTTACAGCGCTTCGCCGATATCATTCACAAGAGACGAGTCAGGAGGGTCATTGCAGATGACGCGCACGGTCTCCGACCCAATTGCCGTGATCGACAACTGGGTCGACACGATTGTGTTTACCGCTATCCGCCGTTTCAAGGCCGATGAGGATTTCGGGTTCAGTTTCTGGGACAACGAGTTTATCGCCATGAATCTCAATGACTTCAACAACGGCGTGGACTATAAGGTGGTGACGGCTCCCGACCGGTCGGAGCGCAAGCAGCAGATGTCGAGCGCCGGCATCCGCGTGTGTGAGCAGAGCATCGTAAACAGCCTAAGGTATTATGTGCCATACCTCAAGGATGTGAATGTCACCGTCTCCCTGAGCTATGAGCGCGACAGGCTCACGATGGGAGGAAGAGGGGACAACAGCAAGTATGTGGTGAGGGTGCATGTGAGGGGGCGCACGTATTTCAACGAGTTCTCCGGTACCCGCGACGGCGAATACCGTAAGGACGCAACATTCTTCATGGACCCGTTTCTCAACAACAAGTAAGCAGATATGGACGCATCAGTCAGAAAGAAAGTCAACGAGATATTACAGCAGCTCGACAGCGACAGCCTCGCCATTTCCATGGCAGACCCTGTGGCCAAGATGATGCTCGTGGCTCTCGCCCACGAGGCCGACGGCATCGAGCGGCATATCGACACGGTCACGGAAAGGCTGTCGGAGCGGTTTGTCAACAAGGTGCTCACCAACAACGGCATGATGCCGCAGCCTGCCGTCAGTCTTCTGAAAATCGACAACGGCAAGGAATACACCGCATATACCGTTGACGAGACGGTGAGGTTTACCCACAAGGCATCGAAATGCATCTATCGCCCGTTGCTGCCTACACGTATTATACCGGGCACTCTGGTGGCTTATTACGCCAACGGCCTGCTGCATTTTCCCTATAATACACCAGTCGGAATACAGCATGGCGAGATGGTGCATCACGATGAATTGTGGCTCGCGTATGACGCGGCTGCCGAGCTGGACACCTTGGCCGGCCTTATCATAGCCGTAAACCATCCTCTCGACAATCCGTCAAGACTCACGGCACATGTAGGGAAGCGCTCATTTGAGTTGCGGCCGGTGATGGACGAGAGCCTATATGCCGTGGCCGACGACCTCATGCTGATGGAATACTGGAAGCGCCAGCTCGTCTTCAACAGGCTTTGGCTATACCGCTTCCTGCCCGATGACTGCGACATGCCGCTGATGACCTCCACAATGCCCGACTGGCTCTACGACATGTATGAGGCGGAGACACTTGCCTCCCTCACCTCAAAGCGGCTGCTGTGGATAAAGATTACCAACGGCGGGAAAATCGAGGTGCCTGCCGACTCGCATATCGAGTTCAACTGTGTGCCCGTGGCGAATTTCGACATCAACACTGTCAAGCTCTCATATACCGAGCCCATCAAGCCTCTCGACAATCCCAAGAACAATTCACAGTTCTATGCTGTGGTTCCCGACAGCGAGCAGGTCGATGAGTTCTTCGTGAGGGATTTCGATGTGGAGCAGTATGACAATGCGAGGATTGCCGATGACATACTCAACCTCTACAGGCACTATACGGAAGACTATTTCGCCTTCATCGACAACAACTCGCTGACCGACGGCGTCGTGCTCCGCAATCTGCGTATGTCGATGCTTCAGGTCACCGATGCCCTCGGTGAAGTCACCAGATCGTCGAAACCGTATGCCGGAAGCTATATAATCCGCACACCGAGAAACAACAACCTGCCGATAGCAGTGGGCTACATCACGACGCAGGGGATGAGGGGCAACCTGCTCCGCTCGGGCGACAAGCTCGCAAGCTCTTTCACCGCCACTGGCGATGTCATCTCGCTTATCGACGCGCAAGGCGGCCGCGACAAGATCACCGGCAGCATCGGTAAACGGGAGCTGGCCCGGCTGATAGTCAACTCCGACAGCCGCATCTACACTGAGATGGATCTCATCCAGCTATGCAAGGTCGAGCTGATCCGTGCTCTCGGCGACGACGCCCTCCGCTACTGCGACATCACCATCTCCCACAAGACAATCCCCGTCGGCAATCACATCGAAAAAGCCTTGGTGATAATTCTAAGCTTCACAAGTGATAGATTGTTGGAAACGGCTAAAGAAATAATGTTGAAAGAATATCTTGAATGCAAGATAAATATTCAAAGTGGATTGAGAAATAAGATTATAATAACTTTAAATCTGGCATAATGGCAGCAAATAACAGAGCTTGTCCTCCTTTATTAGGATATAGGGTTGCATCAACCGATAGAGAGATTTCCATCTGGTGGATTCAGCAGAAGCTGAATCGTATATATCCGGATCAGCATATTGCAGAGGATAACCAGATGGGGAACGCAACATTGAATCTAATCAAGCGATTTCAGAAGGACCATGGTCTTGTCCCTGATGGAGTAATAGGTCCTTTGACAATGGAGGCTTTGATGAAAGCAGACCCATGGAAAGATAAGAAAATACTCGTCGAACATAGTAATTGGTATATCGAATATTATAAAAATACCATTCCTCAGCTTGTGACAAATATTATTAATATATTTGCAGGTATGTCAGGGGCTATTTGGGAAGATGTTATAGACTCTAAAATCGATGCTAATAGTAGAATCATTCAACACTTGAAAAATGCAAGTTCGCAATTTGCGAAATTATATGATTCATGCCTTAAGAATGCAAAGACAGCTATGGCGGAATACAGGCAAGTTAAGATTGTTAATGAAGGTGTTAAAAATAATATCTTATATAGAAAATTATTAGGATTCAGTACATTCAAAGAAAGACTTAATGATATAGTAATTCAGCAAAAATCATCATGGGATAAGATACAAAAAACTATTCATTCTGCATGTATAAACTATGGACTAAAAAATAAAGCGACCAATTTGTTGTCTAAGTATACGAATAACGGGAGAATATTGGCAACAACAAAAAACATTGTTTCTAAAGCCCCTAACTGTCTATCCTTTACTATGGCGGCAGTCCCTCTAATATGGACTCTGATTCATCATGAGGACACGGAAGAATGGGAAAGAAGAATGCATAAAGACTTGTATTCATTTCTTGATCAATTATTAGCTTTAGCTATTGTTACTCTGATTCCTGTTGTTATCGCGTTTCTTGTAGCTGCTGGTATTATTTCTGCGCCAGTAGATGGTGTTATTGTTGTAATATGTTTTGTTGTATCTATTATATTGGGAATCATATTTTGGATATTAGAGGATAGAGGTATCTATCTATCTGAATATATTGAAGATTTTGGGTATAATACTACATATAAATTATTATATAATTAATTATGATAAAATGTAAGGAATGTGGCTATCCGGTGATTGAGCAGATGCACAAGTGCCCAAACTGTGGAACTGTGGTAGCCGACAACGATAAGGATATAGAGACGATCATCTGTCCCGCTTGCGGGGCGGAGGTCGACGCCCGCGAGGACTTCTGTCCGGAATGCGGCGAACCCCTTTACGATGACGTGGAACAGCCTGCTGCCGCTCCTGTCAGCGAGGAGGTGATACCGGTGTGTACGCTCCGACCGCTCACATACGAAGGTGAGAAACGGGCCGCTACCCGCTCTTTCGAGGATGAGGGTGAGGGTGTCAGTCTCTCGAGAGGTAATACCATGCCCGGCGATGACTCCATCGACGAGGAGCTACAGGCAAACCTTTTCTTCTATGAAGGGCAGTGGTTTATCGAGGAGGGGTGCGAGGACCGCCGCTCCACTTTCGTGCATGCTGGAAAGGGTATAAAGTTAGCGTCAGGCGACATCATCCGTCTAGGCGACAGGGAATTTGAATTCAACATCAAAACGAAATAATCATGTCAGACTCAATATGGAAGGTTTCTTCCGTCAATAATCAATATTCCTATCTAAACCAGAACGTCCATATGTCTAAGACGACTCTGCTTAACACGCTTGTAGGCACTATGTTCCGTATCAATGATGCTTCGCATGCTTTCTATACAGTGGAGATGCTTGCCGAAATGGCTTATAACGAGGTGCATGAGAGGACAGAGCAGCTCGTTGAGTCATCATTCCCTTCGAAAGAAGTGGCTATAGAGGCAATGATCAGTGAATATCGCAAAAGGAAGAATCCATGACGTCGGTAAAGAAAGTAGATTTCCGCATCCATGACTGGATCGACGGGAAATATAAGGTGGAGCGGGTGCTCGGCCACAGCCGTCACGACAGCAAGTTCAAGGTCGCCGACCGCCAGGGCAACCAATATATGCTCAAGCTGTTGAACCTATGGCAGGTCGATACGGCGCATCAGGCCGGCGACGGAGCAAGGACTGCCAGCGAGATCGCGAGCTGCAGGATTCCAAGCGAGTATCTCACGCAGATAGTAGGCAATGGTTTCGCCGAGGGCAATCCGTATCTTCTCACGCGATACTATCAGTCGGTCGACCTTTCGAAGGCCCAGCGCAAGGGTAATCCTGTCGATGTCATCGCAAGCGTGCTCTATGGCCTGCGGGACCTTCACGCCAACGGCAAGACCCACAGTAACCTTACGGCCGAGAACGTGCTGATGACTGATGACGGACAGGTGCTGTTGACCAACTATGTGACGCTGGGCAACCGCAATCAGGTCGTGAGAGACTATCATGAGAGCGGAGGACGCCTCAGAAACCCTTCTCTTGCGTTCATGGCTCCGGAACGGTTTAACATCGAGAAGAGCGCTTCCATACTGCCGACTTCCGACTTCTATTCAGTCGGGGTGCTCGCCTACTGGATGCTGTCAGGCAGATATCCCTTCGGCATCATCTCCAATATGGAGGCCTATCTCCAGAACAGTATGGCAGGCAACTGGAACCGCGCTCTTCTCGGACGCCAGAATGCCTCATGGGAGGCATTCCTCGACAAGATGCTCTCGCCCGATCCGGCGCAGCGTCCGCAGTCGGTCGACGAGGCAATCGCGCTCCTGCCGGAGTCGCCGTCACTTTCCTATCAGAGAGCCGAGGGTCAGCAGGACTTCAATATGAAACCGCAGCTCGGCCTGATGCTCCGCTTGCTCCAGGGCGAGGAATATGGTAAGAAATATCTTTTAGGCGAGCTCTTCACGGGGGGCGGCAAGAGGATACTGACGTTGGGCCGTCAGGACAGCGAGATATTCAATCCGATACAGATCAGGGAATCGGGCTCCACTTTCATTTCCCGCCGACATGCCACCATCGAGCTCGACAGCGACTCCGGCAAGGTGTATATCCGCGACGGCCAGTGGAATAAGGATGGAGAAGGGGGATGGGTGAGGTCGCTCAACGGCACATATATAAACTCGAAAGAGGTGACCGATGAGGGTGAGGAGTTGAAGCCCGGCGACATAGTGTCGGTGGGTGATGTGAAACTTAGAGTAGAAGGATACTGATGAGAATAATACGATTGCAGGGACCGGCCGAGAAACGGGCCGGGATATATTACGAGTATGACGCCGACTCCAAGCCGCTTGGCGAGGGAGGAATGGGGCGTGTCTTCAAGGGATACCGTGTGAACGAGCGCACGGGCGAGCGTATGCCGGTAGCCATAAAAGCCATATACGAGAACATTCCCGAGAATGTGGTGGAGCGGGCCCGCCGCGAGGCCGAGATCCAGGTCGACCACGACAATCTCATCCGTATGTACGGGTTTGTGGAAAACCGCATCGAGGGCTCCGACAAGGTGCACTACCATGTCGTGATGGAGCTGCTTGTAGGCGTGACTCTCGAGGATGTGCTCAACGGCACCGTACAGGACAGGCAGGGACTGCATATCCCCTTTGCCTCCGAGATCCGTAACCAGTATCTGGAAAACAGGACAGTGACGGTGGTGAGGATCATGAAGGCTCTCCTGGCCGGTCTGATGTCGCTCCACGACCGGGGAATCATTCACCGCGACATCGATCCCTCCAACATCATGCTGACCATCGACAGGAAGATAAAGCTCATCGACTTCGGCATCTGCAAGCAGATAGTGAATCTCGGAAGTCAGGACAAGGGGCTTACTTCCGCCGGGGTCTTCATGGGGAAGGTGAACTACGCAGCGCCGGAATTGGTGTTGGGTGACGTGCGCAGCCAGAACTATACCACCGACATTTATGCAGCCGGAGTCATCCTCTATCAGCTCGTAACGGGTCATCTTCCCTTCAGCGGCAACGACCAGGATGTGCTCACCGCCAATCTCCGGAAGCCTTTGCCGATGGGAGATGTTAAGCGGAAGGATTTGAAAAACATTATCAAACGTGCTACGGAGAAAACGCAGGGCAAGCGCTACCAATCCGCAGCCGAGATGCGTGTGGATCTCGAGCATGTGGACACTAACGGGAAAGAGGGTTTGCCATGGGGGAAGATAGGCATTGCGGCTGGCATTCTTGTCGTGGTGGGGGTTGGAGCCGGTATGATGATGTTCAGCGGAGATTCCCAAAAGGAGACGCAGCCGGTATTGGCCCAGGCGGAAACAGCCGCCGCTCCTGTCCGCGTGCCCTCTTCCGATGAAATGCTCGACAATGCCAGAGCATACATGAAGATGGATGCGGCTGACTCTCTGGAGAAAGGCAAAGCCATCCTTATGTCGCTGGCAAGCGACAGCGCGTATATGCCTGCCATGCTCGAACAGGGAATGAATTATGCCAGGCCTACGGCCGCATTCCCTGAACTGACCGAGCGTCAGCAGCGAATGCATATAACGCCCGACCTCAACCAGTCAAATAAATGGCTGGAGAAAGTGCTTGAAGAAGACCCGACCAACTACAAGGCGGCATATTGGATTTACAACAACCTTATGACTAAGGTGGAAAACGAGTCGATCACTCCGGCGGAGCAAACCCGGCTGGCCTCTGCTTTCCGCCTGTTCAAGCAGCTGGTCACCAAGTCGACAGATACCGACGCCTCACGCTACCGCCAGGCCATGGAGAAGGCCGATGATGAGAACACATTAAGGGCATGGGCCATCATTTACTGATAAAACCAACCGATAAGATGAATATACGGATAATCCTCGCTATCGCCTCTCTCCTCTCATGCCTGCCTGCATTCACGCAGGGAAGCGGCTTCGATGAGAAAAAGAAGACGGTCTACGACCTTTTTAAGGTCAGATCGAGAGACCGCTGGGGTGTCGTTGATGCCAACGACAACCTGAAGCTCTCCGTGGAATACAACGAGCCGCTTTTCCAGAACGGAAAAGCCGTCATAACCGAATACGGCACTCATAGACTTGCAGGCGTCATGGACTCTGTGGGAAATTTTACGGAGCTGCCTCCCTACTACGTGAATCCCATATACCCCTTTGTATGCGATGGTTTTCTGGCCGTCAGGAAAGAGCCCAAGGGGAAGTGGGGGTTTCTGAATATGGCTACGGGAGAAATGCTGAAGGTGCAGCTCAAGGACATTAAAGGCAAGAACGATCTGCTCAAAAAACTCGGGCTTCAGGGTAAAAGCCTTAAAGGCACGTTCGTTTTTGATTTCGTAGCTCCTTTCTCGGAGGGTCTGGCGGCGGTATATTCCTCCCGCACCGGCTGGCGTCATATCGACACAAACGGTCGGGAGCGCCTCATTCTCGAGGGCTCCGGTCCCAACCTGTTCAGGTCATCGCTGTTGAAAGGGGAATGTGTGATATTCAGTGATAAAGGTATCGTGGTGTGCCGCGAAGCCCCCGACCATAGCGCCGGGATTGTCAGATATCTTGACGAGAACTACGAGATAAAGGATTATCAGGCCGGCCTCGCATACCCTTATTCCGTTGGCTCGAATGATTTCAAGCTGACTCTGAACACTGCATTGCAGCCCGACAAATACGAGAATTTCTCACGTGGCGACTCCGTGATTTTCATTCCCCGTCGCAAGGTGGTGCCGGAGAAAAAGAAAGTCGAGGAGAAGAAAGACAGTTTCAACTTCGAGAGGGACATCAAGGTGGAGCTGGCTAAGAAGGCCGTTTCGGCAGGCTCGAAGGGAACAGCCGCCGTCACCGTCAATATAACCAATTCCGGTAAGTTTGATTCCGACGAACTACATGTCTCTGTGAGCATTAAGGGCGCTAAGAAGGAATGGGAAGGCGTTATAGAGAAAGGCGACACGCATCAGGTGACTTTATATGTCCCCGCTAAATTCTCGGCAGCCTCCATCAGCAGGACGGTTTCGTGGGCTATAAAGTCTGAATCGGGTGAGGACTCAGGCTCTGACAATGTGACTATACGGCGATACAAGCCGGCTCGACGGTAAAAATGCGCGATTGACGTTAGACAGATCTCGGCCATATTGAAAAGAGGTTATGGCCGAGATCTATATTTTGTTGATGTGAGATGGTGCTCAGGGATTGGTGGTGAGGCGTGTGCAGTCGGGAGTGACTGTCAATGTGGCGGGGGCGCCCTCAACGAGGGGGAGGTTGCGGGTGACGTGTCCTACCGGGAAGTCGAAGGCTACGGGAAGCTCCGTGAGACCCCATTCCTTGAGCCGTGTGCTGATCAGCGTCTCGGCGTCGTGCCAGTTGGCGTCTGGTTTGTATTCGGTAAACTGGCCGACTATCAGTCCTTTGATATTGTTGAGCGTGCCGTTGAGCCTTAGTCGCCACAGCATCCTGTCGATCTTGTAGAGGGGCTCCGCAATATCCTCGATGAAGAGTATCACCTCTTCGTCGGGCGCGACATCAAGTATATTATAAGGTGTGGCGGAGAGCCCGTCGAGCACGGCCATATTTCCGCCGCGCAGTATTCCCCAGGCCTCGCCGGGTTGGTTGAGGGGATGGGGAGCGAGTCGGTAGTCTATGCCTGTGTCTTTGGTGAGAAGGCGTATCAGCCAGTCTGTTGCCTCGTCATCCGCAGGTTCGAGGGCGAGATGCTTCGCCATAGGGGAGTGGAGTGACATCACACCCGCCCTATAGAGCATGGCGTGGAGCGCCGAGACATCGGAGAAACCGATGAGCCATTTGGGATTGCCTTTCAGTTCCTCGGTCTTGAAATAGGGGAGCAGATGCACGCATCCGTAGCCGCCTCTGGCGCAGAGTATGGCTTTCACGTCGGGATCGCGCCAGGCCGTGAGCAGGTCGGCAGCCCTTTCCGCGGTTTGCGAGGCGAATGAGCCGTGCTTTGAATCCACTGCATGCGGCATCACGATTACCTCCAGCCCGAGGTCGCGGAGTCTCTGCACGGCGCCTTCCACGAATTCGCGGCGCACTACCGATGCCGGCGACACTATGGCCACAACATCGCCGTCACTGAGCTTGGGAGGACGTATCATGGTCAGTTCACCTGCACTTCGATTCCGGTATTTTCATGTATTCTCGTCCCTATGTGGTCGAGCTCATCGCGCTCAACCTTCACGAGGTGTTCGGCAGGTGTCGAGCGGTCGAGACTGTAGAGCATTATGCTTCGCGGACGGATCTCGCGATATGCCTTCTCCAACGCCTCGATCTCTTCATCGGTGGTATTGTCGATCTTACTGCCGCAATACTCCCCGCGGAGCATCATGGTCTGGATTATGGCCTGCCCCTCAAACTGCCTGAGCCCCTCCACGAGACGCTCCACTGTGAAGTCGGCGGAGGCGGGACGGTCGATGAGGCGCATGGTATCCTCTACCGCCGAGTCGAGCTTGAGTATGTTGTTGTCCACCTTTTTCAGCGCGGCTGCGACTGCCGGCGTGAAGATGCGCGTCGAGTTGGAGAGCACCGACACCTTGGCAGAAGGGTAATACCTGTCGCGGAGGGCGATCACGTCGTCGATTATTTCCGGAAAGTGCGGATGGAGCGTGGGCTCGCCATTGCCGGAGAAGGTAATGACGTCGAGAGGCTTACCCTCCCGGCTCATCTCCTGAAGCCTGGCCTCGAGCTCTGCCTTGATGCGCTCGCGGTCGGGCAGCCCCGATGTGCCTTTCCCCTGGGCGTTGAAGCCCGCCTCGCAGTAGAGGCAGTCGAATGAGCACACCTTGCCGTCGCTGGGCATCAGGTTGACACCCAGCGATGTGCCCAGCCGGCGGCTGTGGATGGGTCCGAATATAAATGAATGAAACAATACGGTCTGGTCTTTTGCCATGTCATTCGGTATTTATAAGATGTAGATGCAAAATTACATCAAAAAGCAAAGACTTGCAAAATTCTTCACAGATTATAACGGCCCGGAGAATTTTCTGACGGGATTCCCCCTTTCAAGTTTGTCATGGTTGATCCATTGACGGTATAAGGAATCGGCCTGCGCTTTATCATTCTGTTGGCGAAGTTTTAGAAGCAGGCGTTCGCGTGCACAGGCTTTGTTCTGTGACTGAGAACGTTCATCGGAGCATTTCGCCGCAATTCCGGATGGAATATGGATTGCACGGACTGTGGTCTCCACTTTATTGACGTTCTGACCTCCTTTCCCTCCCGACCGGCAGGTTTCGTAAACAATATCAGATTCAGCTATTTCGGGCAATTCCACTTCGTCAAAGAAGTTAACTCCGACAAACCAGTTGCTGCGTTTATGCCCTGGGCGATAGGGATTTGTTGTAGAACGCCATAATACCGTGCCTTGCCATTCTTTGACGATAGTTTCGTATATCGACTCATCGGTGACGAAAGTCATCGACATATAGCAGCCATCAACCTGATTATGCGGCTCGCAGTCGGCAAGTTGGAGGGATGGGATTGCTTTGACAATCTCACGCGCGACCAGAGTCACTGCTCTTGCACATTCCACCGGCCCACGACCCGCTGTGATTTGTATATAGTGTTTCATTCTCCGTTGTCTTTGATGTTGAGTTTAGGCTTAATCATAGATATAATGTCAACTGTTGGTTTGACGAGTTCCAGGATTTCTTCTGTCGGCTTGTAGACCATAGGAGACTCATCAAGTGTAGCTTCACATATAGATGTCGAGAACACATCAGACATCGTTTGCCTGTAATCGTCCATCCCGATCTGCTTTTTGGCTTGCGTCCGGCTCATAATGCGTCCGGCACCGTGGGGTGCGGTATTGAGCCATTGTTCATTACCTTTGCCGACGCAGATAGCAATTCCATCACGCATATTGAATGGAATCACGACCTTTCGCCCTTTTGAGGCATCAATCGCCCCTTTGCGGAGCATTGGCCGTTTATCAGTCATTGAGATATAGTTATGCGTAGTGGATATCGATTCCGCGCATTTGGCTTTGCATAACTTTCCGAGGATTGCAAAGATGCGATCGCGGATTATCTGATGATTATAGAGAGCGTATGCCTGTGCGATTACCATATCCGAGAGATAACCTTTTAAGGCATCGCTCCAAAGAAAGCCTATGTATTTGGCGCGTTTGGGATTCTGTGCTATGTTATGCCAGTGGTTTGCTACTTTTACGCCGAGGTTTCGGGAACCGCAGTGAATTGTCAGCCAGCCTTCGTCTGAATCTTTATCCTCTCCATACTCGATAAAATGGTTGCCGCCACCGAGTGTCCCGAGACTTTTATAGAATATGCCTTCCTGCAATTTTATCCTGCGGCAGAAGTCAGTGATGAATCGCATATCAATCCGTGGTGCCTCATTTATCAGCTCGGGAGCGGCCGAACGACCCTTCTGATATTGCGAATTGAGGAAACGAAACAGATTCTTCTCGTTAAGCGAGTTTTTCGCGCAGATTTCCGTTCCCATCGGAATCGCCTCCCTGATGCGATGGTCCAGAATAGGAAAATACTCGGATTTGACCGGAGCCGATAACCGGTGCATGGAAATGGTGCAGCCGATGTCAACGCCGACATGGTCGGGATTGACATACATGCCAATCGGATAAGCAGTGCCTACATTGCAGTTGTTTCCGGCGTGAACGTCGGGCATCTGAACTATCGGCACATCTTTCATAGCGGGATGGTCGCAAAGTTCATTAAGCCAGTCGAGGGCCGGCTCTTCAATATTATCGGTGAAAATCTCAGCCGATGTCGTTATACCTTTAATAACCATACTATTCTATTTTGACTGCAAAATTGAGATGTCGGTGCGCAACTGATTTGCGCAGCATGAGAAAATTCGTTATTTTTGCGAAAAAATTTCGCTATGCCACTGAACAGAGCCACACTTATCCGGATTTCGACGATAGACAAATGTCTTCAGAATCATTATCGCCGATGGACCATCAATGACCTTATTGATGCCTGCACAGATGCGCTCGCGGAGTATGAAGGCCGGAGCAATCCCGTAAGCCGGCGTACATTTCAGAATGATCTTGCCCTGATGCGCAGTGACCGACTTGGATATAATGCTCCGATAGTTGTGCGCGACAACAAGTATTATGAATACCAAGATCCGGATTACAGCATCACGCATCTTCCCTTGAACGACGAAGGCCTGGACGCTCTCAATTCTGCGCTTGATATTCTCCGGCAGCTTCAGGGATTTCCGCAGCTTGCCTCGTCAATCGACATAATCAGCAAGCTTAACGAACAGATTTCCCGTCAGACCGGTACTTCGGGTCCTGCTATGGATATGGAGCATGTAGAGGGCTATAGAGGGTCTCAATTCATAGGTGCCATTTATGATGCTGTGCGCAAGCAACAGACTTTGATTATCGAATACCAGTCGTTTAAGGCACGGCAACCGGAAGCTCTGGTAGTATATCCTTATTTGCTGAAGGAATATAGAAACCGGTGGTTTCTGATTTGCGAGAAGTCAACCAACCGTTCTCCGCAAGTCAATATTTTTGCGCTCGATCGAATACATTCCGTCAAACCTGATAAGGAACATCCATTCAGGAAATGTGTTGACTTCGACCCGGAACATTTCTTCGATGACACAATCGGAGTCACGAAGCAGATCAGCGATAAGGCGCGTCGTGTTGTCATCAAGGTTGACCGACAGCAGGCTCCATACGTCGAGTCGAAACCGTTTCATAAGTCCCAGAAAGTGGAGCAACGGTTTCGTGACGGTAGCATCCAGCTATCATTGAAAGTGGTTATAAACAACGAACTTGAACGTCTGATACTCGGCTACGGCGGTCATGCCGAAGTCGTTGCTCCACCTGAGTTCCGCGCTCGCATTGCCGAAAGTATCCGCATTGCCGCCAGTCATTATGAGAAAGATGAAAATTAAATCGAAATTAAATCAGGGACATTGAGTAGCGAATAATCGGGGTTCATAATAGCGCCGTTGGAGAATGTTATTCCGTTTTGGGACACTATTCCATGTTGGGCATGGATATGTCCGAAGAGATGGGCTTTGAGATTAGGAAGGGATGGAAGTCTTTCAAGTATTTCCTCCGAGCCAAAGTTGATACCGTCATCGAAATCAAGGATTCCATAGGCAGGAGAATGGGTGATCAGAATGTCGGTATCTTCGGGGATGCGGGCATAATTGCGGCTTTGGCGATCGGTTATGCAATCGTCCATGAACATCGGGACACCATAGAATTTCAGTCCGTCGATCTCGATGTCGGAGTTGCATAGGTAATGCACATTGTCGTCAAGGCCATGGATATTGGCTCCATAAAGGCAGTCGTCATGGTTGCCGCAGATGAAAATCTTGTAGCGATACGGCAAATCGCAGAACCAGTTGAGAAAGTCAATCGCTTCCTGCTCGCTACCGACTATGCAGAAATCACCGGAATGTACCACCACATCGGCCTCGGGCAAATCCCGTAGCCGGTGATGGCAGCCGTGAGTATCAGAGAGATGGAGTATCTTCAAGATTGACCATTTCTTTTATTTCCCAAAGCAGGATCCCTATCGCGTATTTTGAAAGATTAGAGTCAAGTTCAGGAAAGATTTTCAGAGAAAAGTTAACTGAGTGCAAATATAGATGTGTAGTGTCTCATTTTTGTATACAAAATAAAAAATAGATGCTATTTTTGGTTTGTTTTTGTCCTGTCTCACGAATTGCGTCATCTTGACATTACTTTTGCTGCGTAAAATGGTTGCGCATCGGTAATCTAACTTTGCAGCGTAAATCATAAAACAACATGATATGAAGACAATAGAAGGCTATGACGTGAAGATATTCACGGACAACATTGAGGAAAATGCGTTGGAGCAAATCAAGAAGCTGCTCTCAATCGATGTATTTTCCGATAAGAAGATAAGGATTATGCCCGACGTTCACGCCGGTGCAGGGTGCGTGATCGGTTTCACCGGTGACCTCGGAGACAAGGTAATCCCAATTATCGTGGGCGTTGATATCGGCTGCGGTATGCGTATCCTCAATCTCGGCAAACTTGCAGATATTGACTATCATGCTTTTCACGAACATATACGCGGCAATGTGCCTTCGGGGAAAATTGTACGCGAGGACAAGTTCGGCTTCAAGCCTCTTGTCGGCGAGGAGATGGAAATCTACCGTGAGGCGAAGAAAGTTATTACAGAACTCTATTGCTACCGTGAACTCAAGGATTCGGGACGCCTTAATAAGTCGATAGGAACACTTGGCGGCGGCAACCACTTCATCGAGCTTGACAAGGACGATGATGGGAATGTGTATCTCGTTATCCATACAGGCTCGCGAAATCTCGGCAAGCAGGTAGCCGAGATCTATCAGGCAAAGGCGGTGAAGCATCTTACTGCCGGGGCAGATGAGTTTGAAGAGACAATCAAGCGCACCATCGAAGAATTTAAGGCCGCCGGCCGTCGCTCTGAATTGCAGGATGTCATAAAGAAGATGCGTAGGGAACATAAGGCAACGGAGCCATCGTTGCCTGCAGACCTCTGTTATGTCGAGGGTGAGGCTCGTGAGCATTATCTTCACGACATGCGTATCTGTCAGCGATGGGCCGTGCTCAACCGCAAACTTATATCACTGTTGCTGATGCGTTTCTTCCCGGCCGTGGAGGTGCAGGAGGAGTTTGAGTCCATCCATAATTATATCAGCGATGACAACATCATCCGCAAGGGCTCGGTCTCCGCGGCCGTGGGGGAGCGCTGTATCATACCTCTCAACATGCGTGACGGCTCGTTGCTCTGCACCGGCAAGGGAAATCCCGACTGGAACTGCTCGGCACCCCATGGCGCCGGACGGGTGTTAAGCCGTACCCAGGCTTACGAGAGAATCACGATGGAAGACTTCGAGGCATCAATGCAGGGGATCTATTCGGAGTCGGTCAACGACTTCACCCGCGACGAGTCGCCGATGGTCTACAAGCCCGCTTCGGAGATTATCGCCAACATCGGCGACACCGTCACCATCGACGCCATAATCCGCCCGATTTTCAATTTCAAGGCATCCTGATGAAATTTTTCAATTCCTGTATTACGAAATGATACAGGATTTTTTTAATTTTGCCCTGTAAAGTCTTAAGATATGACCCAACTGCAAAAATACACCTGGCTGATAGACACAATCCGCTGTGCCGGGAAAATTTCCCATAAGGATTTGTCCGATAAATGGGAACGAAATAAAGATCTGAGCGACTGTAAGCCGCTCCATCGTGCCACGTTCAACCGCTGGCGCGACGCTATATTCAGCCAGTTCGGAATAATCATCGACTGCCAGAAGGTGGGCGGCTATCTCTATTATATAGCCAATCCCGAAGACATAGACGAGGATAAGTTGAAAAAATGGATGCTCGATTCATTTGCAGTGGGCAATCTTATCGGGGAGAACCTCTCTCTGAAAGGACGTATCATAGTTGATGAGATACCGTCAGGTCGGGACCATCTGACAACAATACTTGAAGCGATGAAAGAGAATCGGGTTGTCAATATCACATATCGCCCGTTCAAAAAATCTCATGGATATACGTTCCCGATTGAGCCGTATTGCGTCAAGCTGTTTGAGAACCGCTGGTATGTGCTTGCACACAACAACCGCGATGAAGTCAGGATTTATGGGCTTGACCGTCTGGAGAATGTCGAAGTGACCGATAAAACCTATAAGCTCCCGAAAAACTTTGATGCCGACGATTATTTCTCCACGACCTATGGCATTGTCATCGGTTACGATATCAAGCCCGAGAGGATTGTAATACGAGCCAACGAGGACCATAAGTATTACCTGAAGTCTTTGCCGCTCCATCACAGTCAGCGACTTATTAAGGATTGCGGTGAATATGCTGATTTCGAGCTGTACCTGTCGCCGACCTACGATTTCGTCATGAAGCTGCTCCAAGTGGGTGCGATGATTGAAGTGATAAGTCCGGTCTCGCTCCGTAAGCAGATGAAAGGCTGGATTTCGGAAATGTACGAACTGTATAAAAACGACTGACCATGCAGGATTTTGTTGCAATAGATTTTGAAACAGCCAATGGACGCCGGTCAAGTGTATGCAGCGTCGGCATTGTGGTGGTGCGTGGGTGTTTCGCATAAAGGATTTTCCTTTAGTCTGGTTTTGTAATGACTGTTATCGTGGAATCATTGAAGAAGACAGGATGAGTGTTTGCAATCAATACTGATATTTTGACAAAATTCAGAGTCTGTCAACAAATCTGATACATCTACAAACTAATTTTGTCAATGTATCGCTTTGGTCTCTCATTATGTCTCAAAATAATAATATTTATGACAGTAAAAGAATTATTCCTCTCTGTGGGATTCAACAATGTCCTCAAAGCATTGAGGCATACCCATCGCAATGACCGGTCGATAGAGGGCGTCGTCGCTTATAAGGAAGCGTTTGACATTATCTGTCTGACCGAATTTGAAGGTGAGGGTGGCGAGGTAACGTTTGACATAACGTCTCCTCGCGAAGCTTGGTATGAGCCCCACAATCTTCCTTTACTTGCCAATAACGTAGAAGGAGATTATTGGAAAAACATAGTAGGCAAGACAGTGGTAAAGCCGGAAGATAATCCGTTTACAGATGCCGAACTCGCCGGAGCAATTCTATGGGGAATGACGTTCTATGGATTCACCCGACATGCCGGATGGTCTCCACGCGAAGAACGTTTCACCACATTTGGAGATAGAGCGGAACTACTTGAACGCAGATTGTATCTGCCTTATATCAGAGACAAACGTGAAAAACGTAAGTTGAAGAGCAAGGAGGAAATGCCTTACGGTATCGCGTTCTCAATGGAGATATGGGATAGGATTCATCACGGGGAGAAGCATCAGAACCGAGCAAAGCGCAAGAGGTATTATCGCCTCAAAAAGCGTATTTCCCAGCTCAAACGGCTCGACAAGCGCCAGCATCTGATCGATACAATTCACGAGAAATGTGGATTCCATAACCAACAGCTTGAAAACAGGATAATGACAGCCGGAAGTGTTCATGAATCATGGCGCGATTCTCATGTTCGTGACATATCCACCCGTGCCGATTATCTGGTCGAACTCATGACTAAATACTATCCGACCATTGAAAATTTGCCGGAAGGCAGTGAGGAGTTAATCGTAGTTGCATATACATCTGAGACCGCACCTTTGACTGACGATGAAGAACGAATTCTTAAGAATGTGATTCTATCTTTAAATCAGGTGAAACATGTTAGGATAACATGTTTCAGGGGAGCTGACGATGAAGCGAAAGAGGATATTTCACTCCAGATTATTGCCTTATCCTCAACAATAATAAAAGACGACGATGATTGATTCAGACATTCTTGAAAAATATCAGCACTCCTTCCCGGTAAGTTTCAAAGTAATCGGAACCGGTACGGGTGCGACCGACATAATCGAGAAAGTGAAATCATTCGGTTATGACTGCGTCGGCTGTATACTTGCGAAAACTCCAAGTGACTGCATTCCTATGGATGATGACAAGATGGTTATTATCGTAGCGCGGGATAATGAAGAAGTCGCTAATGCGATAGCCAAGACCTATCATGAGGCCGGCGTACTTACAATCGGATTAGTACATAATCCCGATGTCTCCTGCTACGATAATATCGCGGCAGATACGAGTGTTGAAGATTTTCCTGATGTAATAAAGCATCTGCTCCAGCCCATAGCCACTCCTGGACTTATATGTTATGACTTTAATGACTTGTACACTACGCTCCGTAATTCCCGTTTCTTTAAGACTTTGGTTACAGAAGGAGGAAGTGTTGAAGATGCCGTCAATAATATGAAGAATAAACTGAAGAATAATTCTTTGCAACATATCGTGACTCTTTCCGCTCATCTATTTTTCAACCGTGGGAGACAACCGGCGTTAACAATGGATGATATGCACCCTCTTTCCAACATGATTTCTGAATTCCCGGAGTCGATTGATGTGATTTGGTCTGTAAGTTATGATGACACAATACCGAGAGATTTAATCAGATTCACTATAATCATGCCTGTGAAAGTATTGTGAAAGACCGTTTTGCAGCCATTTACCTTCGACTTATGAAATACGCCATGTTAATGGGCGTACTCGGTGGAATCGCGTCCTTCATCGGGCCTCCTCATCACGGGTTGATAAAAGCCGGAATAGGCATTGTAGTCGGAGCCATGCTTCTTGGCAACAAACTACCTACAGCACTGAAAGAGTTTCGCAGCATAACGGATGACATTTCTGAGGAAATATTCAAAGAATAATTCATAACTGTGATACCTCTATCAAAAAAATCAGTAAATTTGTATAATGTATAACAATACTATACAACCAATTAATATGGCTGAAAACGAAATTGAAATCAATCAAGCCTTTATAAGAAAAGGTATTGATATGTCCATGGTCAGCGCGGAGAATCTGGAGACTGGATTTATATCAAGACACTTCTGCAATCATCTTGATAAACAGGAAATGATTGAGATAGCGACTGCATTAAGATCGATTACTCTAACAATTGGAAAATTGTTAGAGGAACGAAATATTATACCAAATCAGGTTCAGTCCGGACTGATTTTCCAGTTTTTCTTTGATAGAGCTGTCGAGATATTCTACAAGCAGCTTAACTGTATCGAAACAGATTCCGTATCGTTCAATATTCAAGATGTTTTTGACTATTATGAGCCGGATCTCCCATACAATGTACAGCAAATACTCACCAATCGTGTCGGTAACATTGCAGCCCTAACGTCAAAACTTTGGAGTTTTATGGAAAGTACTGGAGTATTTGCCACACCCATCAATGTGTGGTTCTCTAACTTCTTGTCTGTTGCTACAACAATCGGTCTTCGATTCGCACAAGAGATAGATTTCGATGATGAAAGTGAGCTTAACGCTTTTCTAAATATAGATTGATATTCCCATGCCGGTTGAATTTATATCTGGTAAAGACCATTATGATAAGGTCATTGAAAGAGTGGCTTCGGTGAAGAAGTCACTATGGATAGGTACAGCCGACATCAAAGACCTTCATGTCAAGGCCGGCAACAAAACAAAACCGTTTCTCGGGGTTCTTGCCGACCTGTTGAAACGCGGCGTAGAGATACGCCTTATCCATGCCAAAGAACCGGGGCCGGCATTCCGCGAAGATTTTGACCGCTATCCAATTCTAAAGACGGGACTGGAGCGGATGCTCTGCCCAAGGGTACACTTCAAAATGCTGATCTTCGACTTTGAGACAGCCTATATCGGCTCCGCCAATCTGACCGGAGCTGGAATAGGCATGAAAAGCTTTAACCGCCGAAACTTCGAGGCCGGCATCCTCACCGATGAACCTGCTCTTGTTGAAGCCGCCTCAGAGCAATTCGACAGCGTATGGCGCAGTGAGCACTGCACCCGCTGCGGCCGCCGCCAATACTGTTCCGACCCCATCAAATGATGTTATAAAACATATATGGCAACAATAGGGCTTCAGTCTTTTGTCGTATCTTATAATTTTATTATCTTTGCGTCTCACTTTAATTTTTAATATTGAGACTTTAAATCGACTAAAGGCAGTATTAGCAGAAAAACAGAAAACCAGTAAATGGCTCGCCGAAGAATTAGAAAAGAGTCCTGTCACAGTATCTAAATGGTGTACGAACTCTACACAGCCTGATTTGCCCACATTGAGTAGAATAGCTAAGCTATTGGATATCGACCTTAAAGATTTAATTGTCAGTACCAAAGAATAACATGAATAAGTTGCAATTAGCGTCCAAGTTATATGCAGATATGACCGATGCTCGTCTCAATGAAAACAATATAGATGAGTTTGGACGATACACCCGGCTGAAAGCCTCCGTCAGCCCTGTTCTCGCCCAAGCCTACTTCCGACAGCGCGAAGGCACAACGCTCTCCGTCCCCAAAGTAAGAATGCGTCTCGACGGCCTCCTCCGCCGCTTTATCCTCAAAGGCGAAATCGAATAATGATATGAGAATAATACGCTGGCTAATATACACTGTCATTGTTGGAGCCTTACCTATACTTGTAAGGTTACTAGTATATCTCCTTAGCAATCATCTGGCTAATGCGATATGCATAAGTCCCGTTGATGTAGTTTTCTTTGGTCTAACTCTTAATATTTCAAATATTAACGAGGTCAACAGCCTTAAGGCACAAAGAGTAAAAAAGGGAGAATCCGATATTATCTCAAATTACAAAGAGGCCTTTTCTGGAATATCCACACTATTCATTATTTTATTAGCTATCTCTTTAGGCGCTTTATATATTGGAGAGCTGACCGACTTAACAATTATAAATCAGACAACGGCTTTCATAGGGTCTATAGCTCTGGGAGTAATCTCTCTTCTATTTAGTTCTATCGTAATGTATAATGTCTTAAAATTTCAGAAATATGGGAACAATTGACATTATATATCTCATAATAGTTGGCATTACGTTCTTATTGGGACTTCTATTCGCAATAAGAATGACCGTAAAAATCAGGAGAAACAGTATAGACGAGTTCAAACGACGTCAACAAATCAACCGTAATAAGATTAAATATGGCAGACACAATTAAGTCATTCATATATCTTGATGAGTATAAACTGGCATCTCTTTCCTCTCAACTTTTTGAGGGGATGACAGACTATATATTAAAAAGTGCTGTAGATACCCACACAGAAAGTGCCACTCAAAAAGACAGCTACTGGAAAGGCTCAAAGATGGGTGACGCTATAACAGCGGGCAATACTTCCGAAGAGAAGAGGTATCTTCATGACTTTGCATATACTATGTTTGAAAAAGAGTTATTCGACCGCGATAAGATTTACGAGATTACAGAACAAGACACTCTGGAGACTTTATCCTCGAAACGAATAATCAAGATTACCGGCAAAGCAATTTTCGATGATTATCAAGCGATAATAGACACCCTTAGTAATTTCAACTCTATCGGGGAGGCAATTGCTTATTGCTCCCTGACTACTGAAGGTCAAGATCTTAAATCATTATTCGATTCATGCCCTCAGCCAAAAGACAGAAATGCAAAAGCGAAAACTAAGGTTACCCAAAAGGTAATTCAGCAAAAATGGAGAGAAATGTTGGAGATTGCCGGCCTAAGGTTAGAAGATGAAAAGATTAACTCTCTCCTAACTCTGTTACGCTTTAGCTTCAGAGGACAAATGGCATTCCGAATAATACAACAGAAAACTGACATTGTTGCTCTTGCCAACTTGAACAAAACATACCTGAGAGATCCAATAGAAATCCTTATTCCTCGGTTTTCACGGAAAACCGAAGCTACTCTGTCGCTGATTGGAATTGTGACCCAAAGCGGTCAAGATAAAGCTGAATATGTCCCATCTCTAATTGATGGAGAGAAAATGAAACCTTCCGTCCAAAACGTCATATCACAACTTGGCGATATGGAGGAGACCTTTACGGGCAGACTTGCCAATGAATTGGTGGTTGAGCCTATAGCAATTTACCACGAACTCTAAGATTATGGCAATATCAAATCCAGAAGAAACTCTTGATTTCCACAATGTATCAGATTTCATTGAGGAAGATTTTCTTATACCCGATTATCAACGTGGATACCGTTGGGAAACTCAACAAGTAACCGACTTGCTGAATGATTTGTCATTCTTCCATAAAGAGTATCCTGAAGACTCATATTCCATGCAGCCGATTGTTGTAAAACGAAAGGATGAAAAATGGGAAGTTGTAGACGGACAGCAAAGGCTTACGACGGTTCTCCTGATACTTCAAGCACTTGGACGTAAAGATTTGTTCACAATAGATTATCAGGTGCTTGAAAATAGCAAAGAGCATGTGTCCGATATTGCGAATTGTCCCGATATAGAAGATATTAATATCTTCCATATGAAACAAGCATATAGCGAAGTTTTGAAATGGTCTACAAACCATATTGGGAATGAATACCCATTTGCCTCGAAAGAAGATTTGGCAAATTTCTGCCTCAATAATCTAAAATTTTTGTGGTATAGAGCAGATTTGGTGGATGACAGCCCGGGGGAAAAGATATTCCGACGATTAAATATTGGTAAGATTGAACTCACTCAATCTGAACTTATTAAAGCATTATTCCTGTCAAAGGATAATTTCGCCGAAGATGCTGTCAATCTTAGGGAAGAACTTGCGCATCAATGGGACGCAATTGAATCATCTCTCCAAAATGATGAGTTTTGGCTTTTTATTACAGATTCGAAGGATGACAAATCGCCTACGCGCATTGAATTCCTTTTGAAATATGTATACAATAATCACAAAGATGAGCTATTTGTTTTATCTGATTTGGAGGATGATATAAATGCCCGGGATGCTTTATTCAGAGCATACTATAATACCTTCTTGAAAGATAAAGCCAAATTTAAGAATATTTGGAGAAAGATTAATGATATAATGGAAACGTGGCAATTATGGTATGAGGATGTGACGTTATATCATCTACTTGGATTCCTTTTATTCCAAGGCATCTTCTCGTTGAGGAATTTGTTTGATAAATGGCAGGACACTTCATACAAAGAATTCGTAGATGATTTTGTATTAGATTCTATCATTAAAAAGGTGATTGACAAATTCGATCCCAGTCATGTTTATGTCAAAGTAGACAAAAATGGGAAAGAAAAAGATCATAAGCGTGAAGCCTTCCCTTACCTTTTATTGATGAATGTGCTGTCTGTTCTTCGGCAGAACTTAGCGCATTTGAATAATCCCGCGTATCGACAGGGAGTCTATTATAAATTCCCCTTCCATTTATTGAAAAAAGAGATAAAAAAGCCCGGTGAGGGTTGGGATGTAGAGCATATAGATTCTGCCACAACAAATGGCCTTGACGATCGAAAATCTCAACAGGAATGGATCCTTTCCAGTTATTTGTCATTAACTGATGATCAACGGATCGAACTCCGGAAAGACGAAAATCTCAAGCAATTTTTTACGTCTGAAGAAGATGATATATGCGATGCAGCATTTAGGGCGCTTGCTGACAAAATATCGAAATGGATAGAACCTTCCGGTAAAATAAAACGGCCTAATAAGAACCGAATATACAACTTTGCATTGCTTGATTCTTCTACCAATCGCAAATACAAAAATGCGATTTTCGCGACAAAACGACAGCATATAAGAAATAAAACGGCTGGATTCCTTCTCTATGCAATATGGGACAATGGTGATATAAAAATTGTCAGCGAGAATGCTAAATCGGCTTTTGTTCCGCCATGCACACTTAACGTATTCTCTAAACAGTATTCCTTTATGCCAGGATCTTTCTTGCGCTGGACCCTACCCGATGCTGAAGGCTATGAACAGGAAATGACTTCATTATTCTCATGGTTAAAAAATGACTTTAGAAATGAACGAAACAGTTGACAATCAAAATATTCAGACAGGGAAAACTCCCATCTCGTTTTGGGAGCTTTTGGATAAGTACAAGGTGATTATTCCAATCATCCAACGAGACTATGCACAAGGACGTATTGACAAGCATACGCTAAGGATTGAATTTTTTGGACAACTAATTTCATCTTTAAAGGAATCGAAACCCTGTAAGTTGGATTTTGTATATGCTTGTCCACGTGTAAATAATGAAGATGAAAAAGATTCTGATGACGAGATTGTATATCCTCTTGACGGGCAACAGCGATTGACTTCTTTATGGCTTTTACACTGGTATATAGCATTTAAGGCGGGAGTTTTGACAGAGGGCAATCCTTGTTACGACAGCTGTGTCGGCATACGGCTAAAACGATTTTCCTATGAAACACGAACTTCCTCCCGCGAATTTTGCGAAAGGATGTGTGAAAAATTAGTAGGTGAAATCACGGATAATATAAGCTCGTATATTTCAGGACAGCCTTGGTTTACGCGTAAATACAAGGAGGATCCTACGGTTACAGCGATGCTTCGTTCCCTTTCAGATCCAATCAAACACTCCGGTTTTGAACAATTATTAGGGAACGATGCCAATTATATAACTCTTTGGGACAGATTATGCTCAGCTTCTTGCCCTCTGAAATTCTATTTTAGGAATACAAAGAACGAACGGATTCTTAACTCCGACGACTTGTACATCAAGATGAATGCACGAGGGAAGAAACTAACTGATTTTGAGAATTTCAAAGCAGAGTTGTTTAGCTTTAAACCGGACGGCAAACAGGAATTGTTCAGAGCGGAAAATGACGATTTCATAAGTAACTTTGAGAACGCCTGGACAAACTACTTTTGGTCTTTGCGAAGCACGGATAATGTAGTGGATTATCTAATATTGGAGTTTTTCAATCGTCAGGCATTAAATTTCTTAATTCTACACGAAGACCTGGACAATCAAAAGGGACTTTATGATTATCTAATTAAACATCAACCGTTTAATTCTATCGAAATTTATCGTCCGATACTGAAGACTGAGTTTAAGTCTTTCTATTCTCAAATTTGGAAGGGAATTATTAAATCAGGGGAGAAAGCAAAAATCTTTTTCTCTAATCCCTATAACTTCGATTTCATACCGATTTACTCTTCGAAAGAGAACAAAGGATATGAAATAAAATATAGGGACAGCACTTACTATGTCAATCCTTCATCTATGAGAAACCAAGTATTGACGCATGCTGCCTCGATATATTTCTCAAATTTAAGTAGCTGCAACAAAGACTTTTGCGACCTATATTTTAATGACTGGATGATGTTCGTTAGAAACTTGATGGACAATTCCGGGGTAGACACCTATAAGGGTATCAAGCCATTGTTGGAATTCATTTCATCATTAGGACACCAAGTCCTCTCTATCATCACGTCACTAACATCTCTGGAATATGATAATGTCGAATTGCCCCAGAAAGCCAAAGAACAACTTTTAGAAGAAATCCACAAAGCCAACAAGATAGATGCTCTTCGGCGTGCTTCGGGAACTGAATCATCCTTGGAGAGATTGATACGTTGCGCCGAAATCGATTATCCTTTTGATGGAGCGGTTCGATTCCTTATTTATAACGCACAAGGGAATGTTGATTGGAACAATTTTGAAATGAAGAAACAGCATTTGGATGATTTCTTTGCAATCGAGCACAAAAACAAGGGGATTTCTGCTCGGATGCTGAGATGCTTGTATAGGGAGATTAACCAGTGGGATGATATGGGGCGACCTTGGCTTAACAGTTCGTACAGCAGTTGGAAAGAAATTCTCTTAGATGAGAATCTTCGCTATGCCGTACATGCAATGTTAATTGACGGAGTAAAGTCCAATGAAGAACTTACAGAATTTAAATCACCGTTTACAGACCCAATTCAAAAAGGTACTCATGAAGAACTCGTTGGCTCAAAATTCCTACATCAGACAACCTGGGGCGATTTCTATTTCAAAACATGGGAGCATAGAGCCGTGATTTGGCGTTGCAGCGTTGATTGGAAGAATTATTTACTCGGAACTTCACGTAACAGACTTATAAGTGAGGGCATAGAGAACCAAAAAATAGTTTTCCCGGAAGGCATTGAAAGCAATAGAATGCTTGGTGACGGTGAGCATCTATGGGGTGAAAGTTTCTGTTTTGATATTGCAGGAAACGATACACCTTACATTTTCTATTGGCATGATAGTGAAGTTCGTAGAAAAAAGTTTGGTGATAAATTAATTCATGATGTATATCTTGTAAGGCGATATAATCAGAAATATATATCAGAAAATCCCAACGATTTCGGCATCACAGTTGAATACGTTTGTCCTTTCCAAAGTTTCATACAGAAATTAGAGACCTTATTAGATAAAATAAAGAATGAGTAAGTGTTGAGAGGTTGACTCCGTTATAGAATGCTATACGGAGCATATTTTCAAGGCAAATAGAATAATATAAAATATATTAGCGATTTTTCCTCGCTACGCAGATAGGCTGCATCCGGCCTATCTAACTTTGCAGTGTCAAAAGGAAGGAAGCATGGGTGAGCGGTCGAAACCAGCCCTCTGCTAAGGGGCCGAGCCTCCCAAAAGGCTCCGAAAGTTCGTCATCGCCTTGGCGCTTTGCTCGCAAAGAATCTTTCTGCTTCCGCCAACACTGGGGTGTCGCATAGCGGCTATTGCAGGAGACTGTAAATCTCCCGTCTTCGGACATCGTAGGTTCGAGTCCTACCACCCCAACAGATATGCTTCCGTAGCTCAGTGGATTAGAGCGTCACGCTACGAACGTGAGGGTCGCAGGTTCGACTCCTGCCGGAAGTACAATATATGTTTCCGTAGCTCAGTGGATTAGAGCGTCTCACTACGAATGAGAGGGTCGCAGGTTCGACTCCTGCCGGAAATACCAATCAATGCTTCCGTAGCTCAGCGGATTAGAGCATCCCACTTCTAATGGGAGGGCCGCAAGTTGGCTTCGCCCATTCTCCTTGCTCCTCGGCATAGCTCAAGCGAGCTTGGCTCTGCGCTCAGAGCTGCGTCGAGTCGAGTCTTGCCGGAAGTACAGACAGGATAAAGGCTTTGACAGACTGCGCACGGGCGAGATTGTCAAAGCCTTCGTTATTATGCTTCCTCCAAGAGAAGTTCAAGTTTATGCTTTACTTTGGTGAGGACATCCCCAAGTTCATTGACCGGCATGATGGTCTCGAACTGCCTCAGTTTGTCGATGGCGTCGGAAATGAGATCACACATATCTGTATCCAGAGGTGAATTTGAGATGGAGTAGTCTTCATCGGCGTATCTATAGAACTTCCCGTCGTAAACCTCAATCGGGGCTTCATATCCGAGTTTATCCGATCTCATCACTTGAATGTCGGCTTGGACTGTCCTGACCGATACGCCCCGGGTGATACCTTCCATCTCGTATAAAGCGTCGGAACACGCTTCCACAAGGTCATCCAGAGTCCACCGCCTGTATTTGTTCCTCAGGCACCGGTCTATTGTTTTGTATCTTATAAGTGCGTTTTTGTTTACTGGCATGGCTGCGATAATAATCTTCTTTGTTCATGATTAAATTTTGATTTGAGGCCATGCTGTGACATAAGGATTAGCCGCAACAGGGCGCAAAAAAGTCGGAAAGCGTTGTGGACTTCCCGACTTCATAATCCTTATAGTCTGTGAGTATTGTTTTAACTTTCACAGGCTCTGCATGAATATCGTCCGGGTAAGCCACCGCGCACACTTCGGTAACTTCTATAGCTATAGCGATAGAAGCCGAAGCTCTGATAGCATCGGAGAACCCGTGTTGACGATATGTTATGTTGCAGTGTCTGCATTGTTAATGTCGTGTTATCTGTATGATTACGGCCACAAAGGTAGTTGATTTTAAGCAAATATCAAAACTCCGATGTAAACCGGCTGCAAAGGTACAACTCCGCTACGCAATCTATTTGCGTAGCGGGGTCAATAATGTATTCAGCGGATACCTACGGCTTCCTGCATGATTCGTTTGGCCCGGGCCTCTACCATCGAGTTCCAGAGACGGGAATCCTGAAGTTTTGCCATCGGTATGTACTGCTGGAAGCGGGCGAAAAACTCCAACGGCTTTTCGATATTCCAGTTTGTGATGACCTCGCTCCAGTCTGCCTTGTCCGCAAACTTTTCGAGGAGTGCCCAGTCGTTGTAGAAGCACTCTCGATTTGAGATTGCCTTCCAGTCCCAGCGGTTGGCGAACTTCTGAAGGGTAACTTCGTTGATGATGTGGTCGGGACAATTCTCAGAGAAGTTGCTCCAGTTTATTCGGTTGGTAAACTTGTTGATGCCGTCGAGAGTCCAGATGACGTTACGGTTCTCGCTGATTTCATCCCAATCCAGCTTGTCGGCATACTTGTCAAGTATGTCCATGCTGAGGGATTCGTTGTCGGAAATCTCTTTCCATGCCTCGGCTTCGAGGACGGAGTTGAGAAACTCATTGTTGGTGATAGGTTCCATATCTTGTTGTTTTGAATGTTTACATTGCAAAATTAACCCCGTGGTGTATCAAACAGCGATACAGGATGAGAAATGTTTTCAATCCCACCATTTTTTCATATTGTGGTCAAGCCATTTCCATAAGATATGGAAAGCCTTGTCCCTAAATAACTTTGCCAGATACAATTCATGTAAGTCACCTCCATGGTCATGTTCTTTGGTATATCTGTCTGCTGTTCGGAGATTGATATGTTTCCCGTTGATGTCGGGCCAATCATTTTTTGCTATATCAATCAGATTTATGGCAATAGTCATCCTGTTTACATCTTCTTCCCAACCGACATGGCGCTACACATAACGCCAGAATCCGATGTTATACTCCAGTTTCTTTTCCAGAATAACCAGATTCCAATACCAGTCGATTGGTGAATCGTTAGCATCTGTCTCACGCCAATATTTTCTTTGTTTCCTCCGAAAACTTTCCGACTCATATTCTTTCTCCTTTTCATATTTTGGCGTACCATTTTCAAGCGATTCAAACCACTTTTCAAATTCTTTCGTATGCTGTCCATACGTTTTGATGGCATAGAGTGTAGACCAATAAAGAAGGTGGGCGGCAAGTGTCGCAGTATTGCTGTCACGAGCAAAAGCCACTGAGAATCGTCCATATACCCTCGAAATCAGAATTGCGGAAGTAGTCTTGATAAGTCATATCTCGATGTTTTTGCTGCAAAGTAAGCATCGAGGTGTCGCAATCAGCGGTACAGCTCTTTTCAGGCTTCAGTCTGTGGTGCCCGGGGCTCCCGGGGACGGAATAGCTGGGTGATGAGGCCGCCGACGAGCATGACGGCCGCGGAGACTATCAGTACAAGTGACGCCCCGCCGGCATGGAGCAGCACGGGGATGAAGAATACCCCTAACACAGCTCCCACTTTTCCGAGGGCGGCGGCAAGCCCCGGATAGACCTGCGGCGGCAGCACGTAGGTGATCAGGTGGGGACCCATGTTGAGAAAGAGCTCGAAGGCCATGAAGGCGGCGATCGATACCCATTTCGACCAGTGGCCGGTGTAGGAGAAGAGGAGCACTACAAGCGACGCGGCGCTGAGGTAGAAGCCGATGGTCTGGATGCGCCACGATTTCATCTTGCCGATCAGGAAGAGACCGAGGATGAAGCCGGGGAGCATGATGCAGCTTATCAGAAACGTGACTTCTACTGAGGAGACCACGTGTGCGAGTCTCGACAGCCCGGCGTCATCCTTCTCCAGACCCAGCGACATCACGAGTATGGGCAGGAAGACACCTATGCCGTAAACGCCAAGTCCCTCGCAGGCCCAGGGTATGCCGGTGAGCACTACCTTGCGGAAGTTGTCTTTGATGAAGCCCCAGTAGGAGGTCGCGGCCTTGACTGCTGCGTGAGCGGCAGGCTTTTCATCGGTCGGCGACGGCAGCTTTACGTTGACGTCGGGCCCCAAGAACTCATGGGTGGCTTTCTCGGCCGCCTGATAGCGCCCTTTGCTCAGCAGCCATTGCGGAGATTCGTGGAAGCCTATGCGGGTGAGCAGCATGAGCGCTGCCACCGCAGCCATAATCAGAAGAAGCGAGGGCCATAGCCCCGCGTTATGCCAGCCCCCTACAATCCAGAAGCATACGGCGGCCGTCACTATATTGCCGAGAGAACTCGCCGATTTCGCGCTTCCTACCATAAGGAAGCGCCATCTGTCGGGCATAAGTTCCGAGATGTAGCTTGAGTCGAGACTGTATTCGCCGCCTATTCCGAAGCCCATCACCAGCAGGCAGACAATCAGCACGGGAATCGTCGGGAAAAAATATGCCACAAGCGATGAGACAAGTATTATGACGGGACAGAGACGGAAAAACAGAATGTAGCCGAAGCGGTCGATCAGCCGTCCGAAGACGGCTGATCCTATGCAGATTCCTATGAGGTCGGCGGCTCCGATGAGTCCCTGCATGGGGGATGACAGCTCCGGATGCCCTACAATCTGGATGAGCGGGATGATGACCGACGCCAGAGTGGCGAGCGCACACCCCACGAACTGTCCGAGGGAGGCCGCCGCTGTGATGCCGATGTGGCGCCACGACAGGGGAGCGGTGTCGATATAGTATTGCCCGGAGGAGGAATCGCGTGTGTCCATAGGAGGTTATTTAGATGGGTCGGTGAAGAATTTATAAGCCGGGAAGAGGAATATCCATGTGGTGACGCAGAAGGGGCCGGTGAGGGTGGGGAGTCCCATAGGGGCGAAGAAGGCGTTCATCGCGGCCTGTACGAACACCGTGATGATGATGCCGAGCAGGCACCATATGGTAGTCTTCAAAGAGGGCTTGCAGAATGTGGCTCCGAGGGCTATGCCGGTCAGCACCGCGCTGAAGCCGTAAAGGCCGTTGGAGATGTCAGTGCCCGGGCCTTTCCATACGATGGCGACCATGAGCGCTATGGCAGAGGCCACGGCAGCCCATACGGCAGCGCGCCAGTTGCTCACCGCAAGGCCGGCGAGGAAGAAGAGCCCTGCCACCCACGATTTAATAAGGAATACCTGCGAGATGCCGCGGAGCCAGTAGACTACCAGCGACCAGAACTGCATGTCGAGCACGCTGTGGTCGCCATGGGGAAATTCGGCGGTGCCCATATTGACGGCCGGAAATCCGTCGAACAGCCTTGCCGACAGGAGGAACACCCATGTGGAGAGCACGAAGGGGAAGGTGAGCGAGGAGACATTCCACTGCTTCATTATGTTGTCGAGGCCACTCCGCACGAATGTCGACATCATGGCGCATATCACAAGTCCGATCCACATCCATACGGTGTTGCCGAGAAACGTAGGGAAAGCGCATCCGACAAGCACGCCGTTGAATCCCCATAGGCCGTTGGCGCCACCGGTGTCGGGCAATTTTAGGATATAGCCTGTAAGGGTCGATACGAGCACCCCTATGAGGGCACCCCATGCCACAAGCCCTATCCCTTCCATATAGGCACCCCAGAATATGCCTATGAGAAAGAGGAGCCCCGTCCATTTGCTGTCTTGAAACATTACCTGGCCTATGCCACGGGTCACTGTGCGCGGGAACATACGCACCGACTGCTCAATGTAATCATTGGTTGTTGCCATTTCTGTTTTTGTTTAGTCAGTATATGAGTAAAACCAAAAAACGGCTTCAGTGGTTTAATATCTATACAAGTCTTTAACCACCGATAACACAATATCTCCACTATGAGCACGAGGACATTAAAAATCGACAACGCGTTTAAGAAAAACGGCATCTACGCCATTCTGCATATCATCATACTGATCATTTCCCTGTTTCTTGTGATATGTATCTCGATCGATACATTCAAGAACCTGACTTTCTTCAGGCAGCCACGCTTCATGAAGCTCCAGTTCTGGATCTGCATCGTGTTTCTGGCGGATTTCTTCATAGAGATGATCCTCGCCGAAAACAAATGGCGGTATTTCAAGTCTCATTTCATTTTCTTTCTTGTCTCCATTCCATACAATACCATAATCGACACGCTGGGCTGGGAATTCTCTCCCCAGATCACCTATTGCCTCAGATACATCCCCCTGGTAAGGGGTGGCTACGCGATGGCGATAGTCATCAGCTGGTTTACATACAACCGCGCGACCGGACTCTTCATATCATATCTTGTGACCTTACTCTGCACCATATATTTCGCCAGCCTCGCCTTCTATCTCTTCGAGCATGACATAAATCCGCTTGTGGTGGATTATGATTCGGCACTCTGGTGGGCTTCAATGGATGCCACTACCGTGGGATCGAATATCATAGCCGTGACAGGAGTGGGCAAGGTGCTGTCGGTGCTTCTCGCGGCTCTCGGAATGATGATGTTCCCGATTTTCACGGTATATGTGACAAATATCATCAAGGCCCACAACACCAAAGGAGACGCTTTCGACAAGGTGGTGGAAATTCCGCTTATCGGCAAAGAGGCCTCAGGCGATGCTTCCGCCGGCGCTTCCGCCGGCGCTAATTCTTCCGGTGCCGGAGGGGATGATAAGTAATAACGCCGGCTGGATGTAACAATTCGTCATGATGTCCGTAATATGAGTAGATGTCTCATATCGCGGACATCATCGTTTATAGAATGACAGACACGACCGACAAGACAGAACTCTATCTCAGACTACGCGGAAAGCTCAGGGCGTATGCAGGAAGCATGCTCCAGTCGGGCGATGACGTAGAGGACGCATTGCAGGATATGTTTGTCAGACTGTGGAAGATGCCTGCGGAAGAGCCGGGGCGCCTTACGTCCACCATGTTTGTCTCTTTACGAAACCTATGTATCGACCGCATAAGGCGCAGGCGCCATGAGTCGGATATAGAGGAGATGGAGGCGGCCGGACATGTGGATCCATATAATGGAGACGCCTCGGAGATGGTGGCCAATATCAGGAAGCTGGTTGATGAGTCGCTCCCGGAGATGCAGCGGAAAGTGTTTTCACTGTATATATATGAGCAGCTCGAGATGGACGAGATTGCGGATAGACTCAGTATAAATTACAGTGCAGTGAGAACAAATCTCTGCAGAGCGAGGAAATCTATCAGAAAATTATTAAATTTACGCTTCGGTTATGAATATGAAGGATAACATACCCATATTGAGCGATGTGGAACTCGATGCCGTCATCGGGCTCTACATGGAAGGGCTGCTGTCAAGACAGGAGGAGCGGGCCCTCGCCATGATGCTCATGGAGCGTGAGCCACTCACGCCGTCGATGGAGAGCGCCCTGGTGCAGATGGGTCTTGAGAGTCTGCTCGGAAAGCGTGAGGCGCGAGCCAGGGTCCGTCAAAGGAAGCCATGGTATCGGCGCGCGGCCACCGGATGGTCG
>OGQO01000550.1_pt1 | contig 39056 bp, 27 predicted proteins | sample 1553241 | NCBI WGS metagenome assembly OGQO01 (sample SAMEA2579933, study PRJEB22360) | human gut metagenome | biome: human gut; feature: human-associated habitat; material: faeces | place: Denmark | collected 2008/2010
GACATCGTGAATGCCATACGGACTGCGGAAAAGAAGAAATATGCAGAAGGACGTGAGGAAGGACGTGCGGAAGGACGTGCGGAAGGTCGTGCAGAAGGACGAGCAGAAGGACGAGCAGAAGGACGTGCGGAAGGACGTGCGGAAGGACGTGCAGAAGGTGAGAAAAAGGCAAAAGAAAAAATAGCCTCAAATCTTCTGGCTCTTGGGGTGCCTATAGAAACAATCATGCAGGCATCGGGCTTGTCTGAAGAAGAGATAAAAAATATCCAATAAGGTATCGTAGCCACAAAGTCAGGAAATTCAGAGCAAAAGAGATAAGGTTGCATAGCGGACATGTCTCCTACAGATGCTCTATGCTGTACCCTCCAAAACGGTCATTATGGATTAAATTCTGCATCTTAGCAAATTATAATCAAGCTTAATATGCATTTTAGCAAAGTTACAAGTTTGCAAATATGCATTTTAACAAAGTTTTCAATAGCCAATCATCTAATAAACAACGTTTGCCAAGAGATAAAATATGATGAGCTGGCAAAGTTATTTGGGGGGACAGATTTAACGGCAAAAAAGTATGTGGACTATTTGCGTCAGGCCTTTCTTATTCAACAGCTTGTCAAACATTCATTCAAAAGCAAAGAGAGAGTATACATATATATTCAGCCATCGAATGGCTTCTGAAGCATGAACAATAAAGGTATATACCGTCTGTCAGATTCTATCATATCGAACAAAATACGTTCGGCAGCCACTATGCTGTAAAAAAGTGACCAAAAGCATTCATGGAATAAATACTTCGTAAAGGAGATGCCAAAAGCTGACAAATGTAAATAAAACATTAAACCATCCAGACAATTACCCGATGGTTTTTTCGTTAAAAATAGCACGCAAGTATCTGATTGACAAACACTTCCACACACACGACCAGATGGTTGACGGTTTTCTTGAAAATTTCGTTGATTTATGAAAAAACCGTTGCAGCAACACGAATCCATCTATCGGGATGCATTTACCCCCAAACGGTCTAATGACAGGATTGGGTTAAACCTACCAATACCCATCACTCCACATCTCCCGGTCTCACTCCGTATTCCTCCTTGAATCTCTTGGCGAAATACGACGAAGTGGTGAAACCTACTTCGTAGGCTACTTCGGAGATGTTCTTGTCGGTGGTTTCGAGCAGGCGCTTTGCCTTTGCCAGACGGGCTTTGCGAAGGAGGTCTACCACAGAATATCCGGTGAGCGCCTTCACCTTGCGATAGAGCTGCACACGGCTGAGGCCCATCTCGCTGCCAAGGTCTTCTACGGAATAGTCGGCATCGGGGATGTGGCGCTTTATGGCATCGCGCAACTGGGAGACGAAGGTCTGGTCTTTCTCGCCGAGAGCGTCCTGCTCCTGCTGTTCCTGCTGCGAACCGGAGAAGATGAGCTTCAGCTGCGAACGGCTCTTCAGCAGGTTGGCGACACGTGCCATAAGGGTGTCGACAGAGAATGGCTTGGTGATGTAGGAGTCGGCTCCCGTGTTGTAGCCCTCTATCCGCTGATCCTCCAAGGTTCTTGCCGTGAGAAGTATCACGGGGATATGACTCGTGGCGATGTCGGTCTTCATGCAGCGACAGAATTCCAGTCCGTCCATCACCGGCATCATGACATCGCATACCACCAGCTGCGGCACGTTCTTCTTTGCCACCGAGAGGCCCTCTTCGCCATTCTGCGCTTCCATCACATTGTATGAAGACGAGAGAACGGAACGTATATACGACCTCATGCCGGCATTGTCGTCGATGACGAGTACGAGAGGGCGGTCGCTGTCGTAGTCTTCGCTGCCTGTCACCAGCGAGAGATTTCGCTCCGCCACGACATCCTTCACCGAATAATCGTCGATGAGCTGCGTGTCGGACTGTATCTCGGTCTGCTTGTCAAGCGTGGCGTCATATCCCGGCTGGGAGTCGGGGATGACGAAGGAGAAGGTGGATCCCCTGCCCTGCCGGTTCTCCACCTGCACCGTTCCATGGTGTAAGTCTACATAAGCCTTCACGATGGCGAGTCCGATACCCGTGCCACCCACGGAGTCGGCAGCCTGATAGAAGCGTTCGAAGATATGGCGTTGGTCTTCCTCCGACATTCCCTTTCCGGTGTCTGCAACGCTGACCGTGCATTTGCCGCCGGCATGAGCCAGCTTCACGGTGATGGTGCCCTTTGCCGGAGTGTATTTCAGGGCGTTGGTCATGAGGTTGAAGAACACATGAGCTATCTTCTCACGGTCGGCAATCACGATGCTGCGGTCCTCGCTTGTCTCCACACCTACGCTGATGCCCTTTCTCTCTGCCACGGCACTGAAATCCTCTGTCCATGCCTTCAGGTCGGCGGCGATGTCGAAGCGGTTGAGAGAGAGTTTCGCCTTCTCGTTCTGTATCTTGCGGAACTCCAGTATCTCACTCACCATCTGGGAGAGGATTCCCACGTTGCGACGTATCATCTCAACGAGTTTCCGCATTTCGCCACTGATGGAGGGACTATCCGCCAAGCGTTCGGCAGGTCCGGAGATGAGGGTGAGCGGAGTGCGCAGCTCATGGGAGATGTTGGTGAAGAAGCGCAACTGCGTCTGAGTCATCCTCTCCATGTCGTCGGTCATCTTCTTCTGCTTCTGAATGCTCTCCTGTAGCTGGGCATTGTAGCGCTTCTTTGCCAGATATGCCTTCAGGGCAAGCGCACACACAAGGATGAGCAGTGCCACGAGGATGAGCAGAATGAAGAGATAGCTGCGCTGGGTGTCGAAGGCATTGGTGGTGGTCTCCACCCTACGGCTCAGCGATATCAGATTGTCACTCTGGCGCTTTTTTTCTTCGTCTTGCATGAGCAGCACGTTAGCGTTGTCGGTGGTGACGAGCGCCGAGGAGAGGAGGTTTTCTCTCTTGAACTTCCTCTTCTCTAATATGTCCAACGCCAGCTCCATCACCTTGTCGCCCCGTGTGGGATAGATATACGAAGCCAGCAGTTCGCCGTCTCTCACCATCTGCAGTCCGCCGCCTTCGAGCGCCACGGCGTCGATGCCGATAAACTTTATCTTGTCGAGATCCAGATGATGCTTTCTGGCTGCCTCTATCGCTCCTTTTGCCATGCGGTCGTTATGGGCGAAGACGTAGTCGAACTCGGCGTGAGGACCAGACAGAAGGGAGTCCATCAGATGGTAGGCTCTCTCTTGGGTCCAGTCTGCCATCAGATGGCCCACGATATCCATATTGGGATGAAGGGCTGCCTCATGGTCGAAACCTTTCTGGCGGGATTGTGCCGGCGACGACGATTGCAGTCCGCAAATCTCAAGAATTCGTCCGCTTCCGCTTATCCGAGAGGAGAGGAACTTTGCGATGTTGCGTCCCATCTCCTCGTTTTCGGCACCGATATATGCGGTGTATTTGGAGGATGACGTGCGGCGGTCGAACATTATCACCGGGATTCCCTTGTCGTAGGCTCTGTCCATTGCCTTAGCCACATCTCCCTGTATCGGTGCTACTATCAAAAGGTCTATGCCCTGTTCCACCAACTTGTCTATCTGCTTTATCTGTGTGTCCACATCATCATCGGCAGAGACGATGCGCAGTTCCACGTTGTCGTGGGGGAAGGTAGCGATGCGAAGTTCGTCGTTCATTTTTTTGCGCCATATATCTTCGCTGCACTGCGACACGCCGATGACGTATTTGGGAGTGCGCTTTCCGCATGATATGAATGCGATGACGAGCAGTGCCGCCAGCATCCAGCGTATTGGATTCAGAGTTTTCATAGGCAGTAGTATTATACGGTTTTGCATCAGCTGATGCTTTTTTATTGGATATTATCTTATGGGTGTCTGCAACGGCTATTTCTTCCGGGTATCCGGAAGCAGTCCGGCCACGATGCCGAGCAGCGGGAGGAAGGCGCTGACATGGAAGATATAGTCAACGCTGGTCTTGTCGGCGAGCCATCCGAAGAAGGCGGCCCCCAGACCGCCAAGGCCGAACATCAGTCCGAAGAAGATGCCGGCGATGAGTCCGAGTTTGTCGGGCATGAGGTCGGTGGCATACACCACGATGGAGGAGAACGCCGAAGCTATGACAAGTCCTGACATGAACGCCATGACCACCGTGAGCCACAGGCTATCTACAAACGGCAACGCCAAGGCGAAGGGGGCTGCACCGAGGATGGAGAACCATATCACGTACTTCCTGCCGAAACGGTCGCCGAATATGCCGCCAGCCACCGTGCCGATGGCGAATGCAGCGAGGAAGGCGAAGAGGCAGAGCTGTGAGGTCTGCACACTGACATGGAATTTGTCGATGAGGAAGAACGTGAAATAGTTGGTGATGCATGCCGTATAGAAGTATTTTGAGAATACCAGCACCACGAGGATAATGAGCGCCATGTGTTTGCGACGGGCAGAGATGTCCGTGTTGGGAGCTGGGGCGGCGATGGAATGGTCCTCTCGGTAGGCTATCAACGCCTTATACCATCTGCCCACCTTCAGCATTATCAGCGAAGCGAATATTGCAGCGATGGCAAACCAGGAGATTGCCCACTGTCCGAAAGGGAGCACTATGACTGCCGCCAACAGCGGTCCGACGGCCGACCCGCCGTTGCCGCCCACCTGGAAGATAGACTGCGCAAGACTTTTCTTGCCTCCCGATGCCATCTGCGCCACTCGGGAGGCTTCGGGATGGAATACAGTGGAGCCGAAGCCGATGACGCTCACCGCGAGGATGATCATCCAGAAATTGCCGGCAAAGGCAAGCAGGAGGAGTCCGGCCAGTGTGAAGCACATGCCCAGCGAGAGGGCATAAGGCCGCGGATGACGGTCAGCATAGAGCCCGGTGAAGGGCTGCAAGATGGATGACGCCAACTGGAACACGAAGGTGATGAGTCCGATCTGGGCGAACGAAAGCGAGAAATCTTCTTTTATCATCGGATATATCGATGGTACCACCGACTGTATCATATCGTTGAGGAAATGGGATATGCTTATGATTATAAGTATGGCATAGGCTGTGCCCTGCATAGCCTTCGTGTTGTCAGCATTACCGCCTGACGTTGATGTTGATGTAATAGTTCGTTTATCGTCCATCTTATCCTTTTCCATTTCTTTTTAATTTGATTGATATGCTGAGATGCAGCTTATCTTATGCAAAGATAATGCAAATCGAATGCAGAACAACAAGCTTGCTTGATTGTTATGCTGAGATGCAGCTTATCTTATGCAAAGATACAAAATTCCGCGAATTACAAAGATAATTACACAAATGATTACAATGATAATTGTGGTTCAACGGATTTGGAATAAAAAAAACTCGCTATCGGATGGATAACGAGTCTTGCTTTTGGTGGGCGTTGACGGATTCGAACCGCCGACCCTCTGCTTGTAAGGCAGATGCTCTAAACCAGCTGAGCTAAACGCCCGATTGTTATGTATCTTGGAATCGGACCAAGGCTTGATGAAGAGTTTGGTGGGCGTTGACGGATTCGAACCGCCGACCCTCTGCTTGTAAGGCAGATGCTCTAAACCAGCTGAGCTAAACGCCCGTGCTCTCATTAAGCGGTTGCAAAGGTAAGGAGTTTATTTTAAACTTCCAAACTTTTCTTGATATTTTTTTCACTTTCATTAAAAAAGACTGGTTTTTCGCTGAAAAGAGGTGTTTACAAGACCGCAACACCATATTATATTTTAATCCAAACGGCCGTTAGGTCATTTATCCCAAATCGGTCGTTAGGGTTTGCTTGGACTTTAGGTTTCAGAAGAGAGAACCGGCACGGGGTTTAGCAACCAAAAGCGCTAAAGAAAGCAACCGAGGTCAAATAATCAGCACTATTACACATATTATTAATAGGTTTGTTTATACAACAAAATTATTTTTCATAATTTTGCAGCTGTAATTTTTCAGAAGCAAGTAAGACTCTATCCTGCCCACATCGTTTGCCGAGATGCGAATGTCGGTTACACGATAAGTGACTTGGGCAAAGATATTTTAAAAAAGGTACAATAAGCAACGACATCAGACACAATAATCATTATTTAAGTAATCAAGCTTAGCACTTTCCGTTTACGTCACACTGACAGAGCGGGTAGAAGTGTATTAATGCTTAACAAGTAATTAACATGACACTCAAACATTCAGGAAAATCAAAAAAATGGCACATATTGGCTGCCGCAATAGCACTGACGTGCTCTCCGCTGCTGGCTGAAGCACAAAGGGTGGCACTCAAGACAAATGCGCTCTACTGGGCGGCGGCGACACCTAACATCGGTGCGGAATTCCGCATCAACCGCCACATTACATTCAATTTTGAAGCGGCTTACAACAGAATAAAAGTATTCAACATCGACACCCGTGGCGCTGCGATAACACCGGAGGTGAGATATTGGTTCAGCGCCCGTCCGCAGGCGGGACATTTTCTCGGCATAGCCGGAATAGGTTGCGACTACAACTTCGTTCACAACGGCAAAAGGCACATTGGCGACCTCTATGGAGGAGGACTAACCTATGGCTACAGCTTCGTATTGTCGAAACGCTGGAGCCTGGAGGCTACTATCGGAGCCGGAATGGCACACTGTCATGAAATGAGCTGGAACAAGGAGGAACCACAACCCAACTCAGCAAACGTGAAAGAATGGAAACTGATACCTGTGAAGGCAGGCATCTCATTTGTATATCTATTAAGATAAAGTTACTTTTATGAACAATCAGGACTTTTTATCAAAGACGCTTCGAACCACTTCTATCATAATATTGCTATTCTCGCTTCTCTCTATCAATGCCTCTGCACAGGACGTGATAAGAGTGACGGGACTGGTGGTGGCAAAAAGCGACAACAAACCTTGCATCGGAGTGAATGTCACCGATGCCAAAGCACGCCGGGCACTCGCCACAACGGATCTGGACGGAAGGTTTGCCGTAAACGTGAGATCCAACGCAAGACTCCGCTTCTCAATGGTGGGAATGAAAACAAAAGAAGTGGACGTGAAGGGAAAGACAAGACTACACATCGTTCTCGACGAGGAGAACATCTCGCTCAGCGAGGTGACGATATCACAGAAAAGGATAACGGACAAGATCATGCCGGAGCCTACCGACATAGAGGTACACGGCAACTACTTCTACGTGAAGACAAGGGTGAGAGTGCCGAAGGAGATGTTCTCCCACAACACAAGACTCGTGGTGCAGCCGATTCTGAACAACGCCACACGCAACGAGAAGACTCTGATGAAGCCTATGGTATATGATGCCGGAGTATACAACAAGACCCAGGACAGACTATACAACTTCGACATGAACAATGAAGATAAAGGCGACCCGCTGGCGAAATACATCACAGTGAAGAGCAAGGGCACACGGGAGAAGGGACGAAGCAACGACATCATCGGATACAGCGACTCTATATACGTGGAGCATATCAAGGATGACTTCTCATGCGATGTGTATATGGCGATAGAGAACTACAACAGGATTCTATACCGCGACACCACGGTGATAGCACGCGGAACAGTGAACCCTCTGCGCTTCCTCGACTATAGCTTCGCATCAAAACAGCTCTCCGACTCCGCATTTCTACCAAAACCGGAGGCGCAGCTCCGCGACAGCAAGGGAGAGGTGAACCTGAAATTCCCTGTCGGCAAAGCGGTGTTCGACAGTTCAGACCCTCAGAACGCTGAGGAGATAGAGAAATTGAGTGCGCAAATCGAGACTATATCCCAATCTAAAGGAGCGACACTGAACTCTCTGGAACTGAGGGGACAGTCATCGCCAGAAGGAAAATACCGCCAGAACATAGCCTTGGCAAAGGAGCGTATGGACTATGCTCTCGGCTTTCTGAAAAAGGCCCTGCCAAGAGGAATGACAAACGGCATGGAATTCAAGAGCCACGCTAATGTGGCACCATGGAAAGAGGTGGCTGACATGATGCGCCGCGACAGTCTGACCGACCAGGCTGCCAGCATTGAAAGAATCATTGACCGGCAGAAGAACATCGACATGCAGGGACAAGCGGTGAGAAAACTGCCATACTACAAGAAGCTGATTGCCAAGAACTACCTGCCGCATCTGCGCCGGGTGGAATACACGCTGCACTACAACATATACCGCACACTGACGGCGGACGAGATAAACGAACTGTATCTGCAGGACTACAAGCAGCTCTCTAAATTCGAGTTCTTCAAACTTTACCGCTCTGAGACCGACTCGCTGAAGCGGCAGACAATCATGCGACAGGCACTGGAGGTGTATCCATCATTCATGGCGGCAGCCAACGACCTCTCAGCCTCGCTCATCAGCAGCAGAAAGGCAGACCCGTCGCTGCTGAGACCATTCGCCGGTGAAAAGGCGCCACAGGAGGTGAACATAAACCAGGTGATAGCACTGCTCAACGAAGGTCTGTTCACGGAGTCCGACTCCGTGGCACGCTTCATCACCGACAATGACGCAACACACACGATGCTCGCCGTGAACGCCGTGCTGAACGGCAGATTCGACGACAACTACGCAACGATAGCCAAGACAAGCACACGCAACGAAGTGGTGATGCTGCTCGCCATGAAACGCAACGACGAGGCTCTGAAACTCAGCAAGCAGCTTCCCGACGAGGAGGCCACAACACACTATCTGCGTGCCATCTGCCTGAACAGAACCAACGACCCGGCTGAGGCATACAAAGAACTGAAAAAGTCGTTCGACATGGATCCATCGCTGAAAGAAACGGCAAAGGTGGACGGCGACGTGAACGACCTCTTGTCTATGGATAAATAAAAGGACATAAACATGAAAAGAAAAAACATCATCATAATATGCGCACTGATGGCAGTTGGCGCACCACTCAGCTCCTACGCACAGCTGGACAGCAGTGCGCTGAACTATATGCTGCAGAGACCACAGGTGGCGAAATCATACAAGAACAAGAAGTTCATGGACCACATGTTCATGGAATTCGGATTTGGCGGCAACCTCATGGGACGCCACAACGTAGCACTGGGACCTACGGCAGAACTGGGCATCGGTGACTGGATATCACCAGAACACGGACTGCGTCTCAACTTCAATGGGGGTGCATACAGAATTGCCGACAAGAAAGTGAAATTCGCCACTGCTGCCCTTGACTACATGCTCAACATCACGGCGATAGCACAGCCGGGAAGCACTTACCGCCAGAAGCCTTTCGAACTGTATGGCATCGCCGGAATCGACGCCACATATTCACGAGCATACAACAACAACGACCACGGATTCGGTGCGCATCTTGGAATGAGGGGACAGTTCGCATTCTCTGACATCACATATTTCTATCTCGAACCGCGTGTGGGAGTGGCACAAGACAATGTGGCGCAGACTGCCACATGGCGCAACCTGCACCCCATGGCAAGCGTGACAATGGGATTCGGAGTGCGTATGCCCGACGAGAGGCGCAGCAACACCCGCGGCAACTACGTTTCCCCACATTCTTTCGCCGACGGCTTATTCGCCAGCGTCATGGCAGGACCAATGTATATGGGAAGTGCAGCCATCGACGAATGGAAAGAGAATATGGGAATGACCGTAGGGGTGTCGCTCGGAAAATGGATGGACAACTGCAACGCTCTGCAGATAAACCTCAACACCACAACGTTTGACCAACACAACGGCACAAGGGTGAGAGCCATAGGAGCAAGGCTCGACTATCTGCTGAACCTGCACAATGCCTTCGGCGGACTGAATCCGGACCGCAGATTCTGGATGAACACCATAGCGGGAGTGGGATACAACTATTCGAGAGACGCTCGTTCAAGCAACAGATATACATGGAATGCCGGTGCCGGACTGCAGGCAAACTTCCGCCTGTCGCGCGACATCAACTTCGTGTTGGAACCGCGCGTCGACGCATACAACCACAGATGGGCGCCTAAAGCATATACCTTCGGAAACATCGACGCCACGGCATCTCTGCTTGCCGGATTCGTATATACATACCACGAGGGACTGTCAAGGAGGATACACGACAACGAGGGAGCAGCGGCAATGAGGAGGAGCAGCTTCGCCCTGACTGGAGGAGCGGCAGTGAGACTGTTCCAATACAATGAATGGAAACGCTACATGCCTGTCGTCAGAATGAGCTACACTCATTGGACAGCACCGATGACGGGATGGAGATACAGTCTGCAGGGTATGTTCGGCAGACCGATAAACAAGAACTACTATGGTGTGGCTACGGCTGGCTTCGACTGGATGACTGACCTCACTGCACTGACTTATGGATGCGACAACACAAGAACGCTCTCCGTGAGATCTCTATTGGGTGTGAACCTCGGTGCTGACCACTCCGACTACACTCGTCTGAACACCGATGTGCATGGTGGCGGACAGCTCGCATTCAGGGTGTCGCCGAATGTGAACATACTGGCAGAGACACAGTTGGGATATGAACTGACATCACGCTACAAAGGAGCACGCTCCCACCGTCTGCAACCACAGGTGCAGGTGGGTGTGGAATATTTCTTGCAGCGCAGCAACGGCAACAAGGACCTCGACGAGGCTCCGACGAAGAAGGACTTCGTATTCCTCGGTGCAGGAACGGGTATATACTCCGGAAACCTGGCTTTGGGCGGAAGCTTAGGCAGAAACCTGACGATTCTTACCGATGTGGGATATGGCCGATGGTTCAATCAGGTGAGTGGTATACAGGCTTCGGTGGGCAACACGGTGGTGCCGTCGCACAGATTGGGAAGCAAGACCGTAACTGCTCTACGTGCCGACTATATGATGAACCTGAAGAGTGCCATAACCGGAGAATCTACTGAAGACCAGTCTATACAGCTGACTGGACTGATAGGAGCTCAGGTGGCAGCAAGCACCAAGAAACACCGCTCAACGAACTTCGCTCCTGGAATCCACGCCGCCATCCAGACCGGTGTCATGGTGACGCCCCATACGGAACTGTATTTCGAACCTTCAGCCACAATGTATACAAAGAATCTCGAAACATCCGTCTGCTGCAGTCCGATAAAGGTGGAACTGCGATTCAGCATCGGTACGAAATATCACTTCTAAGACACGAACGATTTTTCCGGTATCACAGCGTGGCAAGTTCAACTTGCCACGCTGATTCTGAAGACACAAACAGTATGACGACACAGATACTGGAGCACAAACGGTCTGACGACGCTGATAATGAAAGCGCAAACAACCTAACGACGCTGATAATGGAAATACAAACGCTCTGACGCCGAAAATACAGAAAACGCAAACAGCCTAAGACAGAGAACATGTCAACTGTCTTAGGCTGTTATTATTTTGCCACAATCAGCCAGATATCAGGCTTGCCTGGGCTTTATCCCGAAATGGTCAGCCGGCCGCTTATTGTAGTAACAGTATAACTGCTTGCAAGTAAGCCCTTATGACTGGTTTGGATTTGTTTCAGAAGAGTGGAACGTCCCTACTCCATTATCCACAGAGAGGAAGCATGGTCTTTGGCGTTCTGGTCGGGCACTACTGCTCCCGGATGATAATATCCGAGAAGCTTGATGTCCCATATCAGCACACTGTATGCCGGAATTCCATTGTAATCCGTTGTGCCATATCCCATTGTCCATGGCATATACACACGCCAACGGTCTCCGATGTGCATGCGCTGCAATGCTGTGACATATCCGTCAACCAATATGTTTACCGCCCATTTCTTTGCCCTTGCCGTCAGCGGATTGTAGCTGTCGAAGTCTCCCTCGTAGCTCTTCTCGAAGAAATATCCCTGCGGATGGCTTGTAGAAGGCAGCAGTTTACCTTGGTTATGCACGAGCACGGAGTCGGAGTATAGCGGACAACCGCTTCCGGTGCCAATCTCCTCTTTGTGCACCACGATATAGTTCGTGCGAGAGAGCGTAGTGTTGTTCTCGCTCATCGACCAGCAGCGTATGGTATCCCACATACCGTCTCTGTTCTCTATCGCCACATTGTAGATACTGTCGAAATAGGCAACGTTGCGTTTCTCCCAGTTGGGATATTCAATCAGTTCGTTGTCTGTCTCGCTACATGCCGTGACGAGTCCGAGTGCCATTCCGCACAGGATGGCTAAGGCGAAAAAATATTTGTTCTTCATCTATAATCGTTATATTACTGCAATTTCTTGAGCAGACTTGCAATGCTCACCTTGTCTTCGATGATGCTGTTGAGATCGTCGATGCTTACGCGCTCCTGCTCCATGGTGTCGCGGAAACGCAGCGTCACGCAGTTGTCCTTGAGTGTGTCGTAGTCAACAGTAACGCAGTATGGTGTTCCGATGGCATCCTGACGACGGTAGCGCTTTCCGATGGTGTCCTTCTCGTCGTACTGGCAGTTGAAATGGAACTTCAGGTTGTTAATGATTTCGCGAGCCTTCTCTGGCAGTCCGTCTTTCTTCACCAACGGCAATACAGCGAGTTTCACCGGAGCGAGTGCTGCCGGCAACTTGAGCACAACACGTGTCTCGCCGTTCTCCAGCTTCTCCTCCTCGTATGAGTGACACATGATAGAGAGGAACATACGGTCGACACCGATACTTGTCTCGATGTCATACGGAGTATAGCTCTCGTTTGTCTGTGGGTCGAAGTATTTGATTGAACGGCCGGAGAATTTCTCGTGCTGCTTCAGGTCATAGTCGGTACGGCTGTGGATACCCTCAACCTCCTTGAATCCAAACGGCATCTTGAACTCGATGTCGGTAGCTGCATTGGCATAGAAAGCGAGCTTCTCGTGGTCGTGGAAACGATAATTGTCGGCTCCGAAACCCAGTGCCTGGTGCCATTTCATACGGAACTCCTTCCATTTCGAGAACCACTCCTTCTCAGTGCCCGGTTTTACGAAGAACTGCATCTCCATCTGCTCGAACTCTCTCATACGGAAGATGAACTGGCGAGCCACAATCTCGTTGCGGAATGCCTTTCCGATCTGTGCTATACCGAATGGAATCTTCATACGTCCGGTCTTCTGCACATTGAGATAGTTAACGAAGATACCCTGTGCTGTTTCAGGACGCAGATAAATCTTGCTTGCCGCATCAGAAGTGGAACCCATCTCTGTAGAGAACATGAGGTTGAACTGACGCACGTCGGTCCAGTTCTTTGTTCCGCTGATAGGGTCAACGATTTCCTCGTCAATGATAATCTGCTTCAGAGCCTCCAGGTTTGGTCCCTGCATTGCCTCTGTGTAGCGTGCATGAAGGTCGTCACGCTTCTTCTGATGCTCCAGCACGCGAGGGTTGGTCTCGCGGAACTTAGCCTCATCAAAGCTGTCGCCGAAGCGTTTGCGTGCCTTGGCGATTTCCTTTTCTATCTTCTCCTCATACTTGCCGATCTGGTCTTCGATGAGCACATCAGCACGATAGCGCTTCTTTGAGTCGCGGTTGTCGATTAGCGGGTCGTTGAAGGCGTCAACGTGTCCGCTGGCCTTCCATATCGTAGGGTGCATGAAGATTGCAGAGTCAATGCCCACGATGTTGTCGTGGAGCAACACCATACTCTTCCACCAATATTCCTTGATGTTGTTCTTCAGTTCCACACCATTCTGTCCATAGTCATACACTGCTGCCAGTCCGTCGTAGATATCGCTGCTTGGGAACACAAATCCGTATTCCTTGCAGTGAGAGACGATTTTCTTGAAAACATCTTCTTGTGCCATAATCTTATATAGGTTTTATTATTTTCTTTTCTCAATTGTCAGCATCCTGACCGTCAATTGTCAGCATCCTGATTCTTAATTGCCTGTATTCTTATTGTCAATTGTCATCATTCTGACAAAATCATTTTGCAAAGTTACACTTTTTCCAACATTTACGTGCCGCATTCTCGTTAAATGTTATCAAAATGAGGTTTCAATGCCTGTTTCATTGCCTTGCCAGCATACGGGCAAATTCTATTATCGTGTCGATGCCGAGAGCCATGTCGGCATCGGAAATCTGCACATTGTAATCTGGTTCTATGCCGAATTCCGTGCTTTGCCTGTCGCGGTTGTACATGGGGCATGCACTGAATCTCACTCCCCACCCGTTTGGCAGTTCGCTGCTGAAAGGCATCCCTGCTCCGCCCCCCGTCTTGTCGCCGACAACGATGCATCGTGGAGCACATTTCATGTATTTCACGAATTCGTTTGCGGCACTGTATACAGAACGGTTTGTCAGCACAAACACTTTCTTCTGCCAACGCAGACGGCCCGACGGTTTCAGTCTCTGTTCTCTCATGGATGAGAAGTCGGAGTGTCCCGTTCCTGTCTTATGCTGCATATATCCCACAAGTGTCTCACTGTTGATGAACCGTGCAGCCAGACGCTCCGCCATAGTGAGTTGCCCTCCCCCATTGTTGCGGATGTCAATGACAAGGGCATTGCATGGAGCGAGATACATCAGCACGTCGTCAAGGTTGCCGTCGCCAATGGCTGCATCAAAAGATGAGCAGCGGATGTATCCCACGTTGTCGTCGAGACGGCGATAGCGCAGCGCCCCGGCTATACGATAATCGGTGGCGAGATAGCGGCGCTCCAGCGAGTCGCTGAAATTCTTGGGATAGTCTTCATGCCATCGCCAATAGCGTGCTGAATTGAAACTGGCATACATGTTGACATGTCCGTCACGCAGTTCACCGAGCATGTTTCCCAACACTTCGAAGAGCTGCTCGTCGTTCATCCTGTCGTCAATCTGACGGGAATAGCGGTCGTGAACCTCATCCCAATCGAGACCGTATGCCTGCCGTTTATAGTCGAAAAAGCAGTATCTCTCATTAACTATCTTCCATAGCGCCTCAAAGTTTCCGCGTGGCGTGTCACTCATCTCCTCCTCATCCACACACGACGGGAATGACACCGCCACGGAGAGCAGCATGGCGAGCAGCAACAATGCATGGGTTATCTTTCTCATGGCTGCAGTCTTGTTAGTCTGAACGTCCGCGTTATTCCGATGACGAACAGATGTGAGTAACTGTGATATTTCAGATTGTTCACCTTTGCCTGTCTGTAGTCGCCCATATATCCGAGGCGCAAAGTCGTCTTGGCAATGTTGAAGTCGAGAGAGAGGGTATTGCGCAGCGAGGGTGTGGCGATGAATGTCGTGGGCACTGCGTTGTGGTCGTAGTCGCCTTTTGAGAATATCTCATAATACGACTGTCCGTAGTTGGGACTGAACATCAGTCCGCAGAGCGGCACACTCACCTCATAGTTCAGCGTGAATGGTTTTCCCGCTACAGTGAACTTGTATGCTGCCATCGCCACTGGGGAGATGTCGAAGCTCAGACGAGCCTGTGCCGGGTTGTTGCCGTTGCGGGTATTATAGAGGAATCCGATATTGGCATCCGCCATACCACCGGCTCTGACGGTCAGTCTGTCGCCGAAGAGCGTCCATCGGCGCAGGAAACCATAGCAGAAATCGTAGGAACCAGCCATTTCGTTGGCATTGTCGGCACGGTTGCGGGAAAACGATGCCATGCCTTGATGCACGATGAGTCGGCGCCACTTCCGATGTTCGCTTCCGCGGACAGTCTGTGATATGTAACGAAGCTCCGTACCCGAATATTTCTCCGGTGAGAGATAGGTATCAAGGACGTTCACGCCTCCCACTCCCAGGAGTCTCGTGTTCGTTATCACCTTGCCTCTTGACCCGGCGACGCTGTCGTTGCTCTGGGCATGACACGACAGACCGCTTCCGCACAATGGCGGAAGCATAAGCGAGAGGACTGCCAGAAGCAATATCCTCTGCGGTTTCCTGACATACTGCCGTAGATGTTTCATTGTTGTGTATCGCTATTGGGAATCGGGTATAAGCCGTGTGTCATCGTCATTCATCGAAAAGACTCAGCTGCCCTGTTATCTCGTCTATTATCTGCTGTTTCGACTTGCCTGCATCCGGGTCGAGATTCTCCGAAGCCTTATTATCGGCTGTTCCGTCAGCATCTGCCGGCGGCACATCGCCGCCATCAGCAGGTTCAGACTCCTCCGGTTCGGCAGCCACAGGTTCCAGTTCTTCGAGCTTTGCAAGTTCAAAGGTGGTGAGTCGTTTGCCTCTTGCCTTGTATCCCTTGACGAGGGCGAATTCGTTGACATCCAGTTCCAGCGTTCCTCTGAAAGCATCGTTGCCGCCAAATGTGAGAAGCAGATGTGGAGCCGGAGTGTCGGTCAGCAGCAGCAGTTCATTCTTCGGGTTCTCGCCGATATAGCTCTGCCTGCGTTTTGTCATCTCGAAAAGGAAACGCTTGATATATGGCGTTCCGCCCTGGTCGGCATCCCTCACCACGGCACACCACACCTTATGAGGAACGAATTTCTCTATCCTCATGATGTTGTCCTCGTAGTGGTTGTTGGCATCGAAATTGGTCATATAGTATTCTCCGCTCTTGAGCACCACGAGGATATGCTCGCCCTCGTTGAACTCGCCGAGCAGAGTGCCGTGGTCGTCGTAGTTGAGACGGTTCACGTCGGCGTCGAACCACACCTTCCTGCCGCCCAGCGTACTGTGTCCGTGGCTCTTCAGCGAGATGCGGTGCACAGGGTATTTCGTCAGTATGTTTCCCATTGCCGTTCTGCTCTTCACGAGGATTTTCGAGAAATCCTTCTCTATGAATATGTTCTTGAGTTTCGGCGTCGGGTCGAGCGTCACTTTGATTATCTCTGCCTCACCGTTAGGATTGGCTGTGAAATAGTTCACTCTTGACCCTGGTTTGCCCTGCGTCAGGTCGTAGTCGCGATCGCGTGTCACGGTAGGCACATTAAAGCGCTTGATATAGTAGTTGCCCTGCTTTCCATCACGATACACCACATTATATATCGTGCGCTTGTCGTTCTTCTTGAACACGGCTACATGAATGATATTCTTGCCCACGAACACCTTGTCGGCAACTTTTATCACCTTGTATTTTCCGTCTTTATAGAAGATTATGATGTCGTCGATGTCAGAACAGTTGCACACGAACTCGTCTTTCTTCAGACCAGTGCCCACAAAGCCTTCCTGACGGTTGATATAGAGTTTCTCGTTCGCCTCCACCACTTTAGTCGCCTCGATGGTGTCGAAGTTGCGGATTTCGGTGAGACGGGGATGGTTCTTGCCGTATTTTTCCTTGAGGTATGTAAACCAAGCTGCCGTCACCTCCACCATGTTCGAGAGGTCGCGGTCGATGCTGTCTATCTCCGCCTTTATCTTCGCCATCAGCTCGTCGGCTTTGTCTTTGTTGAATTTCAGGATGCGCTGCATCTTGATTTCCATCAGGCGCAGGATGTCGTCCTTTGTCACCTCTCTGATCATCTGCGGATAGTATGGCGTGAGCCTTTCGTCTATATGTGCGCATGCAGCGTCCATGTCGGGAGCGTTCTCGAATTTCTTGTCCTTATATATGCGCTCCTCGATGAATATCTTTTCGAGCGACGCGAAGTGCAGCTGTTCGAGCAGCTCCGCCTTGCGTATCTCGAGTTCCTTGCGTATGAGTGCCTTTGTGCGCTCCACCGAACTGCGCAACACGTCGCTGACGGTGAGGAACTGTGGTTTGTCGTCCTCTATCACGCAGCAGTTTGGCGATATGTTCATCTCGCAGTCGGAGAAGGCGTATAGGGCGTCGAGTGTCTTGTCCGACGACACTCCCGGGGCGAGATGCACCTGTATCTCCACTTCGGCGGCTGTGTTGTCGTCCACTTTGCGCGCCTTTATCTTTCCCTTCTCGATTGCTTTCAGTATTGAGTCTATAAGCGTTGTGGTGGTCTTGCCGAACGGTATCTCGCGGACGACGAGGGTCTTGTTGTCGAGTTTCTCTATCTTTGCTCTCACCTTGAGCACTCCGCCTCGCTGTCCGTCATTGTATTTGCTCACGTCGATGCTGCCGCCAGTGGGGAAATCGGGATACAGCTGGAACGGCTCGCCATGGAGATAGCTCACGGCGGCATCGCAGATGTCGTTGAAGTTGTGGGGCAGTATCTTTGACGACAGTCCCACGGCGATTCCTTCTGCTCCCTGTGCCAGAAGGAGCGGGAACTTGGCAGGCAGAGTGATAGGTTCCTTGTTTCTGCCGTCGTAGGAGAGCTGCCAGTCGGTGGTCTTCTGGTTGAACACCACGTCGAGGGCAAACTTAGAGAGTCTCGCCTCTATATATCGCGGTGCGGCGGCACGGTCGCCGGTGAGGATATTTCCCCAGTTTCCCTGACAGTCAACGAGCAGGTCTTTCTGTCCGAGCTGCACAAGGGCGTCGCCGATAGAGGCGTCGCCGTGGGGATGGAACTGCATGGTGTGTCCCACGATGTTTGCCACCTTGTTGTAGCGTCCGTCGTCCATGCGCTTCATGGAGTGCAGGATACGTCGCTGCACGGGTTTGAGTCCGTCTTCGATATGCGGCACGGCTCTCTCCAGGATTACGTAAGAGGCGTAATCCAGAAACCAGTTCTTGTACATACCGCTCAGGTGATGTACGGCGGAGGCATCGAAGCGGTTCGTCGGCTTGTAGTCGGAATGCTCCGCAGGCTGGTCGTCGGCATCGTTGTCTGTCTGCCCATCGCTGCCCTCGCCAGCCGGCTGGTCCTCGCTGCCGGCTGCCATGGCTTCGCCGTCTCCGGGCATATCGCCGTCGTTGTTTCGGGTCAACTCATTGTCGTCTCTTGTCTCGTCATCTCTTGTCTCGTCGCTCATATATGTATTTTCTGATACCTGTGGTTTGTCATGACACCGCAAGCGTTACCCCCACTACCACATGGCGGGCAGCCACACTTGCGAAACTCATGTCGTTTGTATTATCTCATTGTTCCATCTCCCGCCATCGGCAGGCTGCCACACTACGGCAGACTGCCTCAAATTGGCAAAAAGGAAAATTTCTTCAAAAGTACTGATTTTTCCCGACAATGGCAAATTTATTTTTCAAAAGCCCCATCACAGTGCCTTCAATCTTCCACATTCCCGACAAATCAATTATAATGAACTATTTTTCAATGCTTTTCATTGCTCTGTCGAATAATTGTCTTATATTTGCAATGCCTTACCGCCAGTGCCGCAGAGCGTCGAGAGTATCTGCTGCAAACCACCTCAGAAGCAGAAAACTGAAGAGGCAACTACCGGACAAAGCGTTTTACCAGTTAACCGACTGCACATTGCAGACATGCAAAACACAGAATGACAAAAGAAAAACAATATAAACAGATAAAAGAAAAATGAACAAGAAAATTTTCCTCGCGGGCCTGATGCTCGCAGCAATGTCGATGAACGTATCGGCACAGAAGAAAGACGGCGGCATCTCGCAGCAGATGCTCCAGCAGATCAAGGGATCACAGTCGAAGGGTGCGGCAGACAAGGCTATCTTCAACGCCATCGCAGCCAACAACATCAACGACCTGGCAAAGAACTTCGCCAATGCAGGAGAGTTCGACACTCACTTCAGCGTGGAGACCAAGGCGCAGAGCATCATGAACCAGAAGCAGAGCGGAAGATGCTGGATGTTCAGCGGATTCAACGTGATCCGCGGTAACTTTGCACACGAGAGCGACTCGCTCAAGGTGGAGCTTTCACAGGACTACCTCTTCTTCTACGACCAGTTGGAGAAAGCTAACCTCTTCTTGCAGGGAGTGATCGACTGCGCCGGCAAGCCTATGGACGACACAAGAGTGCAGTTCTTCTTCAAGAACCCAATCAACGACGGCGGTACCTTCTGCGGTGTTGCCGACCTCACTGAGAAGTATGGCGTGGTGCCGACAAGCGTGATGCCGGAGACTTACTCTGCTGAGAACACCAGCAAGATGGCTGCTCTCGTATCTTCAAAACTGCGCGAATACGGACTGAAGCTGCGCAAGATGGTGGCTGAGAAGAAATCCAAGCAGGCTATCCAGACTGAGAAGACCAACATGCTCGGCACTATCTACCACATGCTGAAACTCACTCTCGGCGAGCCTGTGACAGAGTTCACATTCGCTTTCAAAGACAAGAACGGCAAGGCGCTGGAGGCCAAGAAATACACTCCTAAGTCGTTCTTCAAGGAACTGACCGGCAAGGAGACTCTCAACGGCACATTCATCATGGTAATGAACGACCCTCGCCGCGAATACTACAAGACTTACGAGGTGGACTTCGACCGCCACACATACGACGGACACAACTGGAAATATCTCAACCTGCCTATGGACGAGATTGCCAACCTCGCCATCGCATCTCTGAAAGACGGCAAGAAGATGTACAGCTCTTACGACGTGGGCAAGTTCCTCGACGGCAAGCGCGGATACAGCGACATCAACAACTTCGACTACGGTTCGCTCTTCTCTACAACATTCCCAATGAACAAGGCTGACCGCATCGCCACATTCGACAGCGGTTCTACACACGCCATGACTCTCGTGGCTGTCGACCTCGACGCTCAGGGCAAACCTACAAAGTGGAAGGTGGAGAACAGCTGGGGACCTGAGTGGGGACACAAGGGCTGTCTGATTATGACCAACGAGTGGTTCAACGAGTATATGTTCCGTCTCGTAGTGGACAGAAAATATGCTTCTGAGAAAATCCTGAAGCTCGCCGACCAGAAGCCTATAATGGTAATGCCAGAGGATCCTCTCTTCGGTGCAGACAACTAATACCCGCCACGTCCTTCTCTTGAAGACAAGGACCGGGCTGCAAAAGAATGTGCAACCTGTCGCAATAGCGACGGCATACTCATGACCCAACCAACAGAATCGGAATATGTCAAACGTATCTGGCATATTCCGATTCTTGCTTTTTTGACAAGAATATCCATACCACATGCCCGGCACAAAGCCACAATTTATTTATTGACAGTAAACAAAATCACCTGTTTTTATTTATTGGCGGTAAATAAAATCATGCAAATACAACGAAGAGGACCACATCGTCGAAGACAAACTGTATATTGATGTAGTGCCTGTATGGAAGTGGCTGCTGACTGATTTCGTCTAAAAATAGGAAAAAACAAAATTTCGTCCGAAACTGTCAGATTGTCTGGTTTTACCTCATAACACACTGGCATACAGACAAATACAGACCTGACAATTGTTTTCAATTGTCTGGATGGTTTGCCAGCACGAAATTTTTCCATTTCTCACTCAAATCGTACCAAGTTATTCTTTTACCATCACTAAACAGCATCGTAGTGGATAAAAACCGGCTTTTTTATCCACTACAGCACAATTATTGGATAAAAAGCAGTATATTGCCATTATCAAAGAGCAAAGATACAAATCACCAAGCCACAATCATTGGAAAAGATAACAAAACTTGAGAAAATGGGCAGCACGCTTGCCCGAGTGGGGCAAGCAGCGTTCTCAACATGGGCAAGCACCTTTCCCCAAGTGGGCACGGGTGGTGCCCAAAACTGTGCCCAAAGTTTCCATGGAATGAAACTTGTATTTTAGTAATCAAAAGTCTGTATTTCAGCCTTTGAAAACAACTGATATATACCAACAAACATAATGAAACACACACCATCCTCAACTGGAATGCCAGAGAGAATGGGGTGTGTCGTATTTATCCAAAATCGGTCATTAGACCGCCTAATGACCGTTTGGGGATTATGAGGTTATGCTGATTGCAGCGGATTATCCGTAGATGATCTTGCCGTTCTCGTCGCGGTTGTCGTCGATGAACGACTTGTTGTACTGCGTCATGCCGCGTAGCGACATACCCATGCTTGAGAATCCTCCGTCGTGGAAGAGGGTCTGCATGGTGACTTTCCTGGTGAGGTCGGAGAACATCACCACGCAGTAGTCAGCACACTCGTCAGCGCTGGCGTTACCGAGTGGCGACATGCGGTCGGAGAAGTCGTAGAGTCCGTCGAAACCCTTGATGCCGCTGCCGGCAGTGGTGAAGGTAGGCGACTGTGAGATGGTGTTGATGCGCACGTGCTTCTCACGGCCATAGATATATCCGAAGCTGCGGGCGATGGATTCGAGCAGCGACTTGGCGTCTGCCATGTCGTTGTAGCCGAAGAATGTGCGGTGTGAAGCCACGTATGTGAGGGCAAGCACGGAAGCACCTTCGCTCAGGGCGTCGAGCTTCTTGGCAGCCTGCAGCATCTTGTGGAATGATATAGCCGAGATGTCGAGAGTCTTGTTCAGGAAAGAGTAGTCGAGATCGTCGTATGTACGCTTCTTGCGCATGTTAACGCTCATGGCACAAGAGTGCAGCACGAAGTCAATCTTGCCTCCCATTGCCTCCTGGGCTTTCTCAAAGAGGTTTGTGAGATCCTCCACCGATGTCGCATCAGCAGGGATGACGGTAGCGTTGGTCTTCTTGGCGAGCTCGTCGATGGTACCCATGCGGCAAGCCACTGCCGTGTTTGTCAACACGATCTGAGCGCCTTCTTCTACGGCACGCTCTGCTACTTTCCACGCGATAGACGCATCGTTCAATGCGCCGAAGATAATACCGCGCTTTCCTTTCAATAAATTAAAAGACATAATTTTCTATTGTTATGATTTGTTTGAAATTAATCCGATTCCGGCTTGCCGAGCCACCGCTTTTCCGGACGGAACGACTCGTCTCCTATGCGCCTTATCGGTGTTTAAGCATACGGCAAATGCCGCTTAGTTTGCTGAAAAAACGGTGCAAAGGTATAATTTTCTGCACATAAACAAGGGATTATGTGCAGAAAAATGACTTTTTATTGTGTTTTTGAATGTTTAGAGTGCTTGTTTTTGCACATTCTCTTCATTGTGTGCACCTCCCAAGATGCGTTCCACGTCGGCAAGAATGCGTCTGAAGGGTTCGGAGTCCATATATCCCATGTTCTTCTTCAGCATCTGCGTGATGTCTTGAATGCTGTTGGTGTAGCACGAGAGTTCGTTGCGCCGCTGGGTGTCGTGTACCGCCTGCCGACGTATCTCCCCTTCGCGCTCCTGCACGAGGATGTTGCACACGCGCCCCAGAATCGGTAGCACTATCTTGTTGAAGAGGTGATGACCCTGTATATACATATATGTGGTCTGCGGCGTGACGCCCATCCTGATGAGTTCGCTCTTCAGGGCGAGATACGACTCCTTGGCTTCAGGATGGCGCTGCTGCAGCTGTCTCACCTTGTTGTGCACCTTGCGGCGCATGTTGTCGATGGAATACTGCGGGTTGTGGATGGAGAAGCCGCCGAGTTCCACGATGCGGTTGAGGTCGGTGATGGTGAACTGTCCGTATATGCTTCTGCGATAATGCCATATCGACCATACGAAGAGTGGGAATATCGCCTCGCTGAGCTGCCGCATATAGTCTTCGAAGTCGAAGATGGAATGGTCGTTCAGGGTTACCATCACGCAGACGTTGTGTAGCGACGGCGCAAAACACTGGTAGCTCTCTATGGCATAGGCATAGGTATGGAGCACGTAGGGATTGGATATCACCGCACGCGAGGTTGGCGTGGCTCCGTTCATGAGATAGTCGTAATCGGCATCCACACAGGCTATCATACACTCGCCGAGGCGGTCGCCGAGCTCATTCATGAGCACCGACTTCTTGCCTCGCTCCAGGGTGGTGTGCGAGGGGAGCATCACTTCGAAGTAGCGTGTGGAGTTTTCGTAGCGGCTGAGCACGGTGCGCCAGAAGAACACGTCGTCGTAGCTCTCCACGTAAGCCACGATGCGCTTGCGGGAGCGCTTGGAGTTGAGCCGGTTTGCCGCCTCGATATAGGCGGAAGTGAGGTTATGGGTAAGTCGCTTGTTCATAGAGCTTTCCTCCTGATGGTCAGTCCATGGTGATGTCGCTGACTTCTGTCACGTTGTCCATCCAACCGTTCATTATCACCGCCGGGGCGTGGGTTGAGAGGATAATCTGGACGTTGGGGTTCAGTTCCAGAATGATGTCAATGAGGCGTTGCTGCCAGTCCACATGCAGGCTCACCTCGGGTTCGTCCATGAAGAGCACGTATGGCTTCTGGTCTTCTATCAGCACCGTGAGCAGGATGACGAGCATCTGCTTCTCGCCGCTCGACAGCTGGTATGGCTGCAGGGTCTCGCCTATCTGCGTGAGACATATCTCGTTTGCCGTGCGCACGATGGTCTTGCCGGTGTCGGCGAAGAGGTCGTCTACGAGGTCTTGGAATTTCTTCTTTGGCTCCGAAAGTTTCTGGGCGCGCTCGGCGGCATCCGGTTCTCCGCTCTGCAGGGCGGCGATGATGCGGTTGCCGATGTTCACCTGATAGTCGAGATATTTGCGCTGCAGCACGTACAACTGCCAGTCGAGCTCGGTGACGAGGCTGATGCCCACCTTGCTGAGCAGCTCCTGGTTGACCACAGGATTGTCGAAGGAACGGATGATGTCGAAGCGTATCCATTTGGCATCCTCGGGACTCACCTTGAGATGCACGCCTTTGAGGAGATGGCTCGGAAACTCTCCGCCTGCAGAGAGTCCTTTCACCACCTTGTTTATAATGGTGCTCTTGCCCACGCCGTTGACTCCACTCAATATGTTCACCCTTCTGTCGAGATTCCATATCACGTGTTTTCTGCCGCTCCACAGAGAGTCTATCTCTATCTGACGTATGTAATCCGCATATTTCTGCATAGCAAACTATTTTAATGATTTATCAATTACAAATATAAGGTTTTCTATCATAATTAAGTACCTTTGCAGCCGCAATTTAACGATATTAAGGAAAAAATGAACAATTTACGCAACAATAGCCGTGTCTTGATTGCCCACCTGAGCATCTTCCTTGCCTGTGCTTTCTGGGGACTGATGGCACCGCTCGGCAAGGATGCCATGACGCATGGTGTGACGGGACTCGACATGGTGTCGTTCCGTGTGGCAGGAGGAGCAGTCCTGTTCTGGATAACATCGCTGTTCACTACACGTGAGCACGTGCCGACAAAAGACAAGCTGATGTTCATAGCAGCCGGTATCTTCGGTCTCGTGACCAACCAATGCTGCTATACAGTGGGACTGAGCATCACATCGCCCATCAACTCCAGCGTGGTGACCACCTCGATGCCTATCTTCGCCATGATTCTCTCGGCGATAATACTGAAGGAGCCTATCACCGGAAAGAAGGCTCTGGGAGTGTTGTTCGGATGCACGGGAGCCGTGGCACTGGTGATGTCGAGCGCCGCGGCTACGAGCGACAAGGTGGGCGACCTGCGTGGCGACCTGCTCTGCATGGCGGCACAGCTGTCGTTTGCCCTCTATCTGGCGCTCTTCAGCAAGCTGGTGAGGAAATACTCGGTGATAACGGTGAACAAATGGATGTTCACATGGGCTGCACTCATCATCCTGCCGTTCACCATGCCACACGTGGCAAGCATAGACTTCGGCAGCGTGCCGGCGAAGACATTGTGGGAATCGGCATTCGTGGTGGTATTCGGAACGTATCTCGGATACATCCTCATGATGATAGGACAGAGCACGCTACGCCCTACGGTGGTGGGAGTGTACAACTATGTGCAGCCTGCCGTGTCGGTGACGGTCAGCATACTGACCGGCATGGGTGTGATGACGCTGCAGAAGGGCATCGCCATATTGCTCGTATGTCTGGGTGTGTGGCTCGTGATAAAGAGCAAGTCGAAACGCGACATGGAAAGAGAAAAGAACGAGGAAGGAAACGAACGGGAAGACAAATAGGAACTTGTCAACTAAGATATCAATATGTCACAAAAGAACGCTAAAGAGAACAAGTTGTTGGCGATGATCCGCAACGGACAGGAGATGACCGACGGCGACAAGCTGCGCCTCATCGTGCAGCTCAGCATACCGTCGATACTGTCTCAGATGTCGTCGATACTCATGTTCTTCATCGACGCTTCAATGGTGGGTTCGCTCGGAGCGAAGGCTTCGGCGGCAATAGGACTGATAGAGACCACTACATGGCTGTTCGGCGGACTGGCATCGGCGGCGATAATGGGATTCTCGGTGCAGGCGGCACATTTCATAGGTGCCAACGATGAGAAGAAGACGCGGCAGGTGTTCCGTCTGGGACTGATGGCGATGACCGTCATGTCGCTGCTGTTCATGGCATTAGGAGCGGCAATAGCAAAGCCTCTGCCCTATTGGCTCGGAGGCGGAAGCGACATCGCTCCGCTGTCGACAAGCTATTTCCTGGTCTACAGCACCGCCCTACCTATATATATGGTGGGCATGATGGCGTCGGCAATGCTGAAAAGCTCGGGCAACATGAAGATACCGAGCATGATGAGCGTATTGATGTGTCTGCTCGACGTGATGTTCAATTTCATCGCCATATTCCCGACGAGAGACATCACGATACTGGGAACGACGATACACATGCCCGGACTGGGACTCGGACTGACGGGTGCTGCAGTGGGAACGGCATTGGCGTTTCTCGTCACCGGACTGATTCTGATATGGATTGCCGTGAGGAAGGCTCCGATAATATCGCTCAAAGGGGAGAGATGGATATGGAGGCCATGCCGCGGATATATCAAGAATGCCATGAGAATAAGTTTCCCGATGGCGATACAGTATATGCTGATGAGCGGCGCACAGATAGTGAGCACCATGATCGTGGCTCCGCTTGGCAACTTTGCCATCGCCGCCAACACCTTCGCCATCACGGCAGAGAGCCTGTGCTACATGCCGGGATATGGCATCGGCGAGGCTGCCACTACGCTGATAGGACAGAGCATGGGAGCGCAGCGACACGACCTGACGAAGCGGTTCGCATATATGACGCTGGCTCTGGGAATGATGATAATGGCGGTGATGGGAGCTATAATGTATTGCTTTGCACCAGAAATGATAGGCATCATGACACCGGTGACGGAAATCAGAGTGCTCGGCATCGGAGCACTGCGCATAGAGGCTTTTGCCGAACCGATGTTCGCCGCAGCTATCGTGGGCAACTGCATCTGCATAGGAGCCGGCGACACGAAGATTCCGTCGGTGATGAACTTCGGCAGCATGTGGCTCATACGCCTCTCGCTCGCTGCTTATCTGGCACCGAAATACGGACTGGCTGGCGTATGGTCGGCAATGGCGATAGAACTGACGTTCCGCGGAATCATCTTCCTCATTCGCATCTACAGGGGAAAATGGATGAACCACAAGGTGAGCGTAGACAAGTAAGCCTCTGTCTGACATGTAATCGTTTACGTATGATTTAAGGCGGAAAGCGATACAACATCCACCTTTATTTCATATTTTTGCATCGACATAGACAGGTAAAAAGGACAAAGGATAACAAAAACATAAAATAGGGAGCCGGCATGACTACATGCTGTCTTCCTATTTTTGGTTTAACCCACATCGGACATTAGGGCTTGCTTGGATTTTGTTTTTTAGAAGAGTGGATTTTGTTTGTCTTTTAACCCAATGAACACAACAGGAAAAAAGAAGAAATCGTTTGCATTTGTGTGCGATAACAAAAATACTTTGATTTACATCAGGATATTATGGAAAAGTATGTTATTTAGCATGTTTTTGTTTGTTGTGTGCGCAAACAATGCTATCTTTGCAACGTCAAAACAAATAAGGAGGCACACAAGAAGACCTCCACAACGCCAATAGAAGAAATAACAAATAGATAGGTTATTAGAGGTAAAAAGATTGAAGATAGGTTATTAGAAAGGTAAAGAAGATTGGAAATAGGTCATTAGAAGGTAAAAGACAAAGATTGAAGGAAGGATAACAAAGACGCAGAGATGACCAGAAAGGTATTAGAAACAAGGAAACGATAGTTTTTCAGGTAATGAAGATTGAGGATAACAAAGTTGGTCATTGATGATAATAAAGATAAGGATAACAGAAAGACCATAGAAATATTAGGTAATGAAAGATTGTGAAATAGGTAATTAGTGGTAAAGGATTGTTTAAAGCCGCTCGACGGCAAGGATAACGAAGAAGATAGGTATGATTCCCCCGTTATGAAAAGCGGTGGGAAAAAGGATTAAGGTAAAGAGAAAAGATTGTTTTTCAAGGATTGAATGATGCCCAAGGACATTGAAAACGATTATTAGTTAGGTTATTATAGATTTAGGTAAGATTAGTTGTTTGATTTTAGTTTGTCACACCTGTTTGCTGTAAATACAGCAACAGGAACGTGGGTAACGGTCAAAAAAGAAAGAAAAGAAAGTGAATGTCAGTAATGTTATACAAAATACAGAAGCCACCCAAACGGGTGGCTTTTTCGTTTTTATCCCCTGAGGGGAAATTAGAGACACGCTAATGTTCACTCAAAGGCAAAGATACCAAGACCTATCATTCCGCGTCTTTTGCCTCGGCAAGTCCCTTCAGATAGAGGTCGTTTACTACGAGGCTGGCGAGGGTGAAACCGAAAATCGCCGTGATATGTGCCGCAGTACCGTTTATCTGCGCTTTGGAATTGTTCCAGTTATGGTCGGCAAGCGCCGGGTCGCCGGACACCTCCTCTTTGTTGGAGCATATACACTGGTCTGTACCGCAGGTGTAGCTGGTGCCGAGATTATGCAGGAGCTCATCGCTGTATACACATTTGAACTTATGTGCCGGACGCACCTTCATCTTGCGGAACTTGTTTCTCAACGCACGTGCCAACGGACAGCCTTTCACCTTCCAGAATTCGGCAACGGCAATCTTGCTCGCATCCATCTTCAGTGCTGCTCCCATAGAGGAGAGAAGCACCGAATCGGTCTTGCAAGCCTCCAGAATCAGCAATGCCTTGTCTTTCAGACTGTCGATGGCGTCGATGATATAGTCGTAGCTGCCGATATTGAAAGAGTCGGCTGTGGTCTCGTCGTAGATTTTCTGCAGGGCAACGATTTCTGCCGTAGGGTTTATCTCCAGCAGTCGTTCCTTGAGCACCTCGACCTTCACCCGTCCGATGGTCTTGGTGGTAGCCATGAGCTGGCGGTTCACATTGGTTATGCAGACTCTGTCGGAGTCGACGATGGTGAGATGTCTGACTCCAGACCTCACAAGACCCTCGGCACACCAGCTGCCCACTCCGCCTACGCCGAAGATTATCACCCGTGCCTCAGCGGTTTTCTGCATCACACGCTCGCCGACGAGCAGTTCCATTCTCTTGAATATACCTTTTTCTATACCCATTTCTTGTTATTCCTCCATTATTTCATTGAGTGGCATCATCACGAAGTCTCTCTCGTGCATCAGCGGATGCGGTATCTTCAGGTCGGGTTCATCGATATGCAGGTCGCCATAGAGCAGTATGTCGATATCTATGATGCGGTCGTGGTATTCACCGCCGTCGGATTTCAGCGTGCGCCCCATCTCCCTCTCTATGCGCTGTGTCACTTCGAGCAGCCGGCGGGGTGAGAGCTGTGTGTCCACACATACGGCAGCGTTGACGAAGCGGTTGTCTGACCTGAAGCCCCAAGGCTCCGTTTCATAAAGAGCTGACTGGCGCACTACGTCGCCAACCAGCTCTCCGATATTTTTTATTGCCTCGGCGATGTTCTTGCGTTTGTCGCCGAGGTTTGTTCCCAAAGAAAGATACGCTATCATCTGCGTCAGTCGTTCAAAATCAGCATGGCGTCACCGTAGCATCCGAACTTGTAGCCGTTTTCCACCGCCTTCTTGTATGCCTCCATTATCAGTTCGTATCCTCCGAAAGCGCATGTTGCCATGAGCAGCGGCGACATCGGCTGATAGAAGTTGGCAATCATAGTGTCGGCGAGTCCGCATTCGTATGGAGGGAAGATGAACTTGTTTGTCCATCCCTCATATTCCTTCAGCATCTTGTCTGTACCGATGGCGGTCTCTGTAGCCTTGAGCACACTTGTACCCACGACGCATACGTGTCTGCCATTGCGCTTTGCCTCGTTCACCACGCTGCATGCCTCGGCTCCGATGTGCATCTGCTCGGAGTCCATCTTGTGTTTGGTAAGGTCTTCCACCTCTATGCTATGGAAGTTGCCGAGTGCGCAGTGCAGGGTGATGAACGCGAAGTTCACGCCCTTGATTTCCATCCTCTTCATCAGCTCACGGCTGAAATGCAGTCCGCTTGCCGGTGCTGTGACAGCTCCCTCGTTCTTTGCGAATATACACTGGAATCTGTCCAGGTCTTCGTCGGTGGCTTTTCTCCTGTCCACGATATAGTGTGGCAGCGGAGCCTCACCGAGCGCGAAGAGGTCGCGTTTGAACTCATCGTGTGGTGCATCGTAGAGGAATCGCAGTGTGCGTCCACGGCTTGTGGTATTGTCGATCACCTCTGCCACCATCGAACTGCTCTCGTCGAAGAAGAGCTTGTTGCCTATTCTTATCTTTCTTGCCGGCTCCACGAGCACGTCCCACAGGCGCATCTCCTCGTTTAGCTCACGCAGCAAGAACACTTCGATCTTTGCCTCTGTCTTCTCCTTCGTGCCGTAGAGACGTGCCGGGAAGACTTTCGTGTCGTTGAATATGAATGCGTCGTGCTCATCAAAATAGTCGAGCACGTTGCGGAAGTCCATGTACACGGGGATGCCGTCTGCATCCTTCAGCTCATGTCCCTTATCGTCTTTCTGAAACATGTCGATGGTGCCCGACTTGCGGTGTACCACCATCAGCCTGCACTCGTCGCGATGGTATGACGGTTCAAGTGCGATAAGCTCCTCTGGAAGTTTAAATTTGAATTGCGATAGTTTCATATTCTTGCTTTACCTTTATATATTTTCAATTTTCTTCTGTGTTCTCCTCTATGTCCTGCTCTGCGAGCCACTGCGGAAAGTCATCCAGCGTGATGCAGTCTTCCACTCTCACGTCGCCCACCCTTGTGCGCCGCAGGGCTGTTAGATAGGCTCCGCTGCCGAGAGCTTCTCCGATGTCGCGTGCCAGGGCGCGGATATATGTTCCCTTGCCGCATACCACTCTGATAGACAGCTGCATTGCCTCTTCGTCGAAGTGGGTCATCTCTATCTCGTCCACTCGCAGGGTCTTGGCCTTGAGCGGCACGTCTTGGCCTTCGCGCATGAGCTTGTAGGCGCGGTCTCCGTTTATCTTGCATGCCGAATATGCAGGCGGCACCTGCTGTATCTCTCCCACGAACTTAGGCAGCGTCTCCTCTATCAGCTCACGTGTGATGTGCGCCGTGGGATAGGTATGGTCCACGGTGTGCTCCATGTCGAAGCTTGGCGTCGTGGCACCGAGCTGCAGCGTGGCGGTATATTCCTTGGTGTGCGCCTGCAGTTCATCGATGCGCTTGGTAGCCTTGCCAGTGCATAGGATGAGTACTCCGGTGGCAAGCGGATCGAGTGTGCCGGCATGTCCGGTCTTCACCCTCTTCACTCCCATCCTCTTTGAAATCAGGAAACGGATGTGGGCAAGTGCCCCGAAGCTCGACATACGGTATGGCTTGTCGATGCAGATTATCTCTCCTTTGTTGAAGTTCATCTGTATGTCTGTTCTTTTCTGTTATGCAAATGAGCAGATTATGGTCACCGCACCGGCGATGGCGCAATATATTCCGAAATATACGAGTTTGCCTTTCTTCACGATATTTATCATCCACTTGCAGGCGAAGCAGCCGGAGATGAATGCGGCGCAGAAGCCCACCACGAGTGGCAGTGTGTCTACTCCGCCGAAGGCCTGCTCGCCTTTGAGTCCCTTGAGCAGGTCGAGCAATGCCTCACCGAGGATTGGAGGAATGACCATAAGGAAGGAGAACTGTGCCAGCTTCTCTTTCTTGTTGCCGAGCAGCAGTCCTGTAGCTATGGTGCTGCCGGAACGTGAGAGTCCCGGCATCACTGCCACTGCCTGTGCGAGACCGATGATGAAGGCATCTTTAAGGCTGATTTTCTCTTTCTGGCGTGGTTTGGCGTAGTATGAGAATATCAGCAGCAATGCTGTTACGAGCAACATGCAGCCCACGATGAGGAGTCCGGAACCGAATATCTCCTCCACGGTGTCTTTGAAGAACACGCCCACGATGCCGACCGGTATCATAGAGATGAGGATATTGAGGAAATATTTCGTCTCTTCGTTCATCTTGAACTTGAACACGCCCTTCACGATCCAGTCTATCTCCTTCCACAGTATCACGAGGGTGCTGAGCACCGTTGCCACATGCACCATTACAGTGAATGCGAGATTGTCTTCACCGTTCACTCCGAAGAGTGTGGCGCCGATAGCCAGATGGCCGCTGCTGCTCACAGGCAGGTATTCCGTCAGTCCCTGCACGAGACCGAGGATCAATGCTTCAAACCAATTCATTTCTATTCCTTATGTTATGCTTTAATCGTCTTTAGGTTTTCTCATCACTCCGTATATCATCGACACGAAACCGATGAAGCATACTATAGGCGCTACAGTAGTGTGCATAGTGTTGAATATCTCGGGGTCGAACTTTTCTTCGGTCGAACCGCCGCCGCTCATCAATATGAAGCCGACTATCACTATCAGCATGCTGATGCCGATAAGCATGAAGTTCACGCGGTCAAATGCAAAATTTCTCTTGTCCATTATTATGTAACGTTTTTAATGTATTTCTTATTTAATCCCTACAAGGGCCGGGAAGTGGCGCTTAAGGCTGGAGCCAGCCCTGACACCTTAAATCTTGTAGAGGTCTCCGGCTTTCATCCTCAGGAACTTGTTCACCGAGAGCCATGAGCAGAAGAGCGTGATGAGCAGTCCGAAGAGCAGCACCGACACTCCCGTAATCGCCATCACCTGCCATGTGAGCACCACGAGCACGTCGGGCTCATACATATACAGGGCATACACTCCACCGGCAAGCACTGCATCGGCGAGCACCGCGGCGAGCAGCCCCTGCCACATGGCGCTTCTGACGAACGGCCAGCGTATGAATCCCCATGACGCTCCCACGAGTTTCATCGTGTTGATCAGGAAACGGCGGGCATACATGGCGAGGCGCACGGTGTTGTTTATCAGCGAGAACGACACGAAGGTGAGCAGTACGGCAAGCACCAGCAGCACCAGGTTGATGCGCTGCAGATTGTCGTTCACACTGTCCATGAGGTCTTGCGGATAAGTGATGTCGGTCACTTTGCTGTCAGCCTTAAGATTCTTGGTAATCCATTTCAGCGAGTCCTTATTGGCATAATCCGCCTTGAGCTGCAGCTCCATGGAACCGACAAAGGGGTTCTCACCGATAAACTCGCTCGGGTCTGTGCCCATGGCGGCAGTCTGCTCCTTCAGCACCTGTTCCTTGCTGACGTAGGTCACACGGTGTACATAGGGCAGCTTCTGCAGGGCAACGGTCATCTGCCTTGCCTGCGGATCGGTGACTTCCTCGCTCAGCACCATCGTCACAGTGAGGTTCTCCTTCACATAAGAGGAGAGATTCTGCGCCGTAAGCACGGAGGTTACCACCATTCCCAATAAAATCAGTACCATTGCGGTACTTATACATAGCGTTATCGCCTGCAGACCAATGCGTCTGCCGGACTTTCTTCTTTTCTTGCTCATTTCACAATTTGGCTATATAACCTGAATTCGCTGCAAAGATAACCATTTTAGAGAGAAACAAGAAATTTTTCTTGTATAATATCACATTGAACGGCCTAATGACCGATTCGGGTTGAAATTGGGCACGGTGCTTGCCCAACTGGGGTAACGTGCTTGCCCATCATGGGCAACGTGCTTGCCCCTGTTGGGCAGATTTGCTGTCAGACATCTGCCCAATAAGTTAATGTTGTAATACCCGTATTCCAGTATTACAGGATTCTGCCAACGCATACGATTCCTGTCGTCTGAATTCCTCACATCTGTCAATTACTTCCATCTGACAATTACTTTCATCAGCAAACCATCCAGACAATTGCCTGACAATCGAAAGACGGTCATCTATCTGGTTGTCAGAACATTACAACGAAAAACCAGACAATCTGACAGTTTTTTTTGAAATTCTTGTTTTTACTTAAAATCAGCGTTATGAACAACTTTTACTCATATCGATTGAATTAATTCCACCAACGGGCTGAGCTTATATCTCAAGCCATAGATGTGGCCTTGCAGTCTCGCCTTTATGATGATGAGAAATATGTGGACAAACTCGTCTCATTTTTCACAGAACTTGCCAATATGTATAACACCGTCACAGCCAACTGCAATAAAAATGCAAAGGCTCTTAATCGCAATATCCAACTGACGGAAAAGCGATATACAGCAATGATGGAACTTATGCAAGCAAAGAAATCCAAGACAATAGAGCCCCCCATACCGCAAACCATAAAAGCCTTGCCACGATTTATATTCATGACATATCCCTTGTATTGGATAAAGAGGATGTATCGAAGTGAGCACTTTCGTCAGTTTCTGGTTATCTGCATGGCTTGTTCTCTTGTCGTTTCTGTGTTCTTGACGATATTCTTGACTTATGATAATGCGCAGTTGAGAAGATTTTAGCTTTTACCAGATTTCGATAAGATGATGAATGATGTTGAAAACGAGGTCGAGGAACAGCAAGCCGAGGACGGATCTGTAAATTGTGTTCCTGAATTAAAGCAGTTGAGTGAGGACATTGACAAGGCAACCAATACCTTCATCAATGCCACACTTGAACTGAAATCTGCCATTCAGCAGTATCAACGGGCAGAAACCAAATTAGGTGGTGCTGTGACTACTATCAGCAAAAAGGTTGATACCATCAATCAGCACATAGACAAAGCTTTGGAAAATGCTCCCACAAAATTAAAGGTATCTGTAAATGTCAATGATGCTGACTGGCAGAAGATTCAAGAACTGTTTGCCAAAGAACGCCAATGGATGACCGCACAGATGCAGATGCATATCCGTGAGGTCAATTCCATGTTTGCTGATGAACGGAAGAAAGTCCGTGAACGATACAAGGAATATGATGGTTGCTACCTCGGTCACTATGCCCAATGGTTCTTTTGGCTCTTCTTCATAATTGGCTTCGTTATGACTTTCTTAGTAATCTTTCTTGCATTAAAGGACTTCTTGTAGTTTACAAATCCATACTCCACTTTGCAAGCACTTCTCTTTGACGAAGACGAGTAATGCTATACGACTCAATGGTGTTGCCGAGAGTTCTTCGTTCAAACTCAGAAGTGCCAATAAGGTTGTTTGCTGTGACGGAGAATTCCCAACGCTTAGCCTTGTAGGCAATGGCAAGGTCAAGAAAGTGGTTTACACCGATGCTCTTGTCGTTGGTATGGAAGAGTTCGTTTTTTACGCTCAGCATCCATCCTTTGGCAGGGAACACATATAGTTTAAGGATATGTTCCCAGTCGGTTGTGGGGTCGGAAGAGAGTTCTGGGGCCGTGAGGTTTTTCTGCTTATAAATGTTCACATTCGACTTACCCTCAACAGAAAGAAATCTCGCTGGACGCAATGAGTAGTTGAACGAAACAGAGGTTGTGTTCATACGTGCGTCATTCACAATGCCCGACACAAGCATATTATAATCTGTGATGTTGTGTGAGGCGCCAATACCGACAAGTGTCTTTGCCCATCCAAACGATTTGCTTACACGACCAGAAACGCCTATTGTCTGCATGGCATATTCCTTGTCGGTAGCAGTCATGGTGTAGATATTGCCGTTCATCGCACTCTCGTAAAGGATGTTTCCCGACATCCTATTATATGAAGGACGAATATTAAAGAACAGTCCCGACACAGGATTGGTGTATTTATATGCTGCCGTTGCATGAAGAGAGTGAGTAGCATCCGTTTTGCCTCTATTCACTTTCTGCGTGCGATAGCTTGTGAAGATAGGAGTGTCATAGATAGACCTTCCCATCAATGGCGCATTAGCATAACCAACATTAGCCGAAAATTCAGAAACAACAGTTGCCTTCCAATTCCAACCCACCGCAGGGTCTATCCACAGATGATTGCTTCTTGACTCACGGTAAGACTGACGAGCATAACTTATCTTCGACTTTATTCCTATCATATGCTTTCCGAAAAGGAACGACATTGAAGGAGACCAATACATGCGAAGCAACTGATACACATTCGTCTTCTCTGCTTCCTCGCCCATTGCCACACCAATGCTCTGATAGTCATAGTTCACTCCCAATTCATTGTTGAGATAGTGTCTGCCGACTTTCAGTTTATATTGCATTTCATTCTGTGTTGAGAAGAATCCGAGATTCAGCCGTTCTGTCATTCCATCAATGGTGAGCAACTGTCCCGGCAGATAGCTGTAGGTCCAATAACTTTCAACGTTGTATATGTTGCCCTTTGCCGTGGTGTGCGACATCTGAAAATCCTCAGTAATACTGCGCTTGTGCGGCTTCACCATCATGTCGGTGCGCTGTCCGTTGTACATCATCGTGCCGACACTCTTGTTGAAGTCAATATAACCTTTAAGGTTGTTCTTGATGAAACTCTTGCTGCCGTTGTACTGATAGTTGGCCTCACCCTTCCATTCGCTTCGGGTGTTGCTGACATTCTGCCCCTCAACTATGACTGGCATATCGGCAAGGGTGAGATAAGTGGATGAACTATAGTCCTGCATATCGGTCTTGTCTATAAATCCATTGCCTTGCACACGCAGTTCCGAATCCTTGCCAGTCTTCCAAAGCCAGTTGCCGGCAACAAGATGACTATTGTTGAAAGTATATCGGTTGTCTGCAAGGTCGGGAGCCGCAACCGACATCATTGAGAGAAAGCCCGACTCAGAGCCAGTTCTTCCCTTTAACAATGCAGCAAGATCGAGCACCTCATTGTCGAGTTGCTTGCCGATGTTGTTGTTCTTGTACATCATCAGCGTCTGATACTTCTTGTTGAAACGCATACCCATCAGTCGGCAGTCGTATAGAAAATCATCACCATAACCCAAACCTATGTCAGCCGCTCCCGTCCATACGGCTTTGGCATCATCCTTCAACACAAGATTGAGAGCAGCCTGTTCGCTGAACGACACGCCACGCAACGACTTCACCGACTGATGATTCTCCAACACCTGCACACTCTTTATCTTATCGGCTGAGATGTTTTGGTTGGCAACACCATATTGCGACCCCATCAAGTCAAGTCCCTCAATATAGAACTTGTTGATAGGTTTTCCTTGGTATTCCACCTTGCCATCCGTTTTTACCTCAAGTCCAGGCATCTTGGCTATCACGTCGGCAATGCTTCGGTCTTGCCCCTGGCGAAAACCAGCAACCGAATATGTGAGCGTGTCTCCAGAACTCTTTATACGCTCCGCTTTTATCTTTACTTCCTTTAATTGAAAGTCGCCTTCTACTAACGTGATAGTCATGCCATCCTTCAAATCAGCAAACGGCATCGTCTTCTTCTGATAACCAATATAACTTACCGTTATACTTGCAGGATTTTTCCCTTTAGGAATAGTCAGCTTATATTCACCATTATCGCTTGTGAGACAATACGCCACGGTTGACTTGCTCTCAGTTGATGCCACAACCGAGGCACCTACCAAGAGCTCTCCTTTCTTACCCTTCACCTTTCCTGTGAAGGTTTGTGCAGAGAGCGAAAGGTTGGATAGCAGAAGTATGAAAAATATGGCATATCTCATTGCTTTCCAAATGGTTATTACATATCACTTATTCATATTTTTCCATTAAACAGGCATTGAAACTCCGCTGTGCCTTAGGCGGTTCGCTATATCCGCTACCTTGCAAGCGGTTGGTAGTATTCCATTGGTCTTTCCAGTAATCCTCAAGCAGATGTTGAAACTTGACAGGAGTTGAGCGCAAATAACGCTTGGGGTGAAAGCTGATGGTTACAGTTTGCCGTATCTGCTCTATGCCTGTAGCAACAAACGAGAATTCATGTCGGCTTTCAGAAGCCGCCAATATGAGTCCGGGCAAACCACCTAACTTCCATGGACCATTATCAAAAGGCAAGTCCAACGAATACCACGCTGTCCAAGTGCGCCCACGGAACTGACAAACGGCTTTGTGGCAGGGATAACCTATAATAATAGTGTCACCCTCGGCGAGTTCCCAAGAGAAGGTCGGAATGGATTCCTCATAACAGAATGAAAAGTCATTGTGCACGACATCCGTATAAGTGAGCGTGCCCCTCTGTGGAATGTGCTTATAAACTTCATACTCGCGTCCTTTCTTAGAGCCAAACGTATTTGCCAGGAACTGCAAATAGCTCATAGGGTCGGTATTCACACTCTTCACAGAATCACGCTGATGCAGAAACTGCTCAAACCGTTGGCTATAAAACCGAGACGAATGTCTCCCTATTTCCAACAGATTTATATCATCATACGCTTCCTTTTGCTCCTGCGTGTGTTTATACAATGCACGATACTGTACACGCACACTTACCGTGTCCACCGCCTCTTGGGAATGAACGCATGAGGCAAATAAACAAAATGTCAATAAACTGAAGAGTATTTTCATAAGCAACAATTCTTTTTATTTACTTCAACTCAAAGGTTGCCATAAGCAGCACCTTATTGCCATCTATGTTTTCTTCGTAGAAGAAGCGATAGACGCCAGGATTGTTTGGAAGAATATCGGGAAAAAGATGGGCGGTAATGGTGCCGCTTTGACCATCGCTTAAAACATGACCGATGGCCGTGAACGAGCAATCGGTGGGCACAACAAACCAATTGCCATCCGCTCCTTGGGCCGTGATGCTATAGGCATCGCCATACACAAATTCTTCGCCACTATGGTTGGTAATCGTGAATCTGATCTCCGTGGTGCCCAATGGATAGGAAGGCTTCTCCGCCTTGAGGGAGATACCTTGGTAGGTGCTCACGCCTTCCCTGTTGTCGATGATAGGGTCCAACTTGCCCTCAAACCTGATGGCGGGCGAGTTGTAAATCTGCCTACGAAACTCCTGCTGCTTCTCCTTCGTGTTCCAACGGAGCGCAACATCAATGGAGTTGGATCCCATTCCAAATCCAACAACATTTCGCAAGGCCGGGGTCTTGTCTTCCGACAGGAACTTCCGCTCAAGTATCCGCATCATGGAGTTCAGTTCCCTATGCGAATATTTACGCGCCGAAGCCTTGCGATAGGTTCTCTTCTTGCTCTTGACAACTCTCTTTTTGCTAATGGTCGCTACCTTCTTTTGTTGAGCGGCAAATGACTGTTTGCAAGCAGCAAAAGCTGTTTGCATTGAAAGGAACATTGTCAATCCTAATATTATTGCATTGAGTAGTTTTGGCTTCAGTCTCATAGTTATCAGCAATTAACAATTTAATATGTAGAGAGACATGAACTCTTATAGTATATTACCCCAGTTCGGGATAAGAATAGTTCATAAAAAGTTGGTAGTCTCACAAATATTTTGTACCTTTATAGGTGATTTACAACAAG
>OGQO01000595.1_pt1 | contig 37785 bp, 38 predicted proteins | sample 1553241 | NCBI WGS metagenome assembly OGQO01 (sample SAMEA2579933, study PRJEB22360) | human gut metagenome | biome: human gut; feature: human-associated habitat; material: faeces | place: Denmark | collected 2008/2010
AGATACGACTCATCTTAGGATAGATATCTCTCCATGGGGATATCTATTTTATTTTTGTATTTAACCAACTTTTTATTAAAGTAATAGAGGAGGTTTGATATAATATGGGAGCACCAATTATTTTAGCAGAAACAAATAAATCAATTATTATCCCTCAAAAACCAGTTCCTCTAGTCCATACTTGGAGTGACCAGACTATAGAAAAACATAAAGAAAAGAGTAAAGACTACTCTTTCGCCCTGATCTATGATTTAGATCATCTTTATTTGTCTTATCGAAAGGCTAAGTCTGGTTGTGATTGGAAGAAATCAGTTCAATTATATGAAAAGAATTCTTTATATAACCTATATAACCTTTATAGATCATTGATTGAGCAAACTTATCATCAACGGGATTTTTATGAATTCACTTTACAAGAAAGAGGTAAAGTACGAAGAATTAAAGCAATGTATGTGGAAGATAGAATTGTCCAAAGATGCTTATCTGATTGGGTTTTAACTCCAGTGGTTCAAGATTATCTTATATATGATAATGGAGCAAGCCTTGAAAATAAAGGAGTGGATTTTTGTCGAAGAAGATTGGAAACTCATCTCCATAAATTTTATCGGCATCATGGAACAGATGGATATATATTAATGATTGATTTTTCAAAATTCTTTGATAATTTGCTACACGCCTACGCGAAGCAGATTCTCTATGATGTGATTTATGATGATAAATTAAGATTTCTAATTGATATGATGATTGATTCGTTTAGACAAGATGTGTCATATATGGACGATGATGAATATTCCCAATGTTTAATATCAACATTTAATTCAATTGATTACCAATTTCTATCAGAGGGTAAGAAAACTGGAGATAGATTTATGGAAAAATCTGTTGGTATTGGAAGTCATATATCACAAATATGTGGAATATTTTATCCAAGCGAATTAGACAACTTTTGTAAAATCGTACAAGGATTGAAATATTATGGAAGATATATGGATGATACATATATTATCCACCAAGATAAAGAATATCTTCAGAATCTATTAATTCAAATTGATAATTTGTGTAGAAGTATCGGATTACATGTAAACTTGAAGAAAACACAAATTGTTCCATTAAAACATGGATTCACATATCTGCAGATTAAATATAACTTAACAGAATCCGGGCATCTTATAAGGAGGATACCTCGGAAATCATTTATAAGAGAAAGAAGACGATTAAAAAGTCTTAATAGACTTGTAGAATGTGGACGTATGACGTATAGCGAAGTCGGCCAGTGCTATAAATCTTGGCGAGGGAATATTGAGAAATATGACTCTCATGATTCATTGATGACAATGGATCGGATTTTTTATGAGATTTTTGGACATAACTATGAAGAATTAGTAGATCCTGATCCTATTCATTTCTTCCCAGATGATGTTGGACTAGATCGCAAATATTATACTTGTAATCAAAGATGGATAACTGATTTATAAAAGAAGAGTGTACGTTTGTACACTCTTCTAGTTTATTTTTATGATAGTTTTTTGTTTATCAGTTGTGCTCAGACTCTGTTTTCGACAGTGGCTCTATCGACAGAGCCAAATCCTGGTTTAGTTACGGTAGACACTCCATTATCATCAACATCGATCTCTTCCCAATCAATTACTTCGATGAATTCCCTATATTCATCAACCCTTGATGGAACGATGTTTAATGCATTATAAGATAAGTATCCGTGGTATAATACTATGACATGATTTGTATTTACAAGAGCCGGAGCTTCAAACATTGTTATTTGGTATTGATACCATTTAATAGCCTCTTCTTCAGAAGTAAACACATAATAATCTGCTCCTTTTCCAAAACGAAGATCTTCACATTTGTCAATAAATGAATGCCTCATAATAGTTTTAAATGATAGTAAATCTTGATATGGAATTTCATCCATATCTCTAAATTTTTCTAATTCACTTGGAAATTTTATGGAATTCTTTACTGTATCAGTATTCCAAAATACATGCTTTTGCATATCCTTAAAGATACAAATAGGTTCTCCATCTATCCATTTGTCGAGATACATATTCATATTTTTTAATTCTCCTTTCAATTTCCTTTATTTAAAACATCATCTATTTTAACAGTAATCCATGGTGCGCATCTTACTTCACTGATTCCATCATTCGAAATAAATTCCTTCCAATCAATAACTTCGATAGCACTTTTTCTGCAAAAACTTGGAAGATCTGCAGATAATGGAATAATATCATAAGACTTTTCTGATAAAACTCCGTGATAAAATGTGAATAGAACATTGCAATTATTTGGCATTTGTGTGATATCAAACTTTTTGAATACTTCATTCCAATATTGTAATGCTCTGTTAGGACTATCAAATATGAAGTACTCTACTTCTTTTATCTCCTCTCCATTCAAAGAAGATTTTGTTACAAATGTCTTTCGTATAATATATAAAACACTTCTCAAAATGATTGGTAATGATCTCATCTCTTCCCATTTCTTTGGAATAGAAGATTGTTTTTGAGAAGTCCCTTCGAAGAATACCATGGATTTATCTGTTTCACATGTAATAATCCCAGGTTCTCCATTCAAAAATTTTGATTTATCCATGTTAACCATTTTTTATTTTTTCTCCTTTCTTTTTTGTAAATTTTATGAATATGTACAAAAAAGAATAAGAATTGAGAGGATGATTTCATCCTCTCAATTCTCTTTATCGTAATCAATTGTCTCTTATTCATCTCCGCTGTTTGCAAACTCATCATCCATCATCCGAGTTAAGGCTTCTAACTCTTCTAATGCTGATAATGAAGTTCCTTCAGCAGCTGGATCTTTTGCAGTAGAATCTTTCTGACCAACTGATCCATCATCAGTGTGAATCGGATCATTATTGTCTAAAGAACCGCCTGAATGATTACCGTCAAATGTTGCTGCGGAATCTTCCTGTCCTTCAGATCCATCCTTTGTTTGTACTGGATCGTTTGAATCTAATTTTCCATCTGAAAAGTTATCAGAAGAATGTGCTTTAGAACTATTCTGGCCTACGGATCCATCAATTGTTGCTTCCGGATCATCAATTCCGGATTCATTGGCTGCAAACCAATTTAATGCAATATTGATTACTGATTCTGTTGCAGAATCAATTGTGCCGTTTTCTTTCATTTGATCTCTTTTTGCACTGAGTTTCTTGATAGCTGACTCGGTTGCAATTTCCGGATCAACACCCTTTTCAATCTGATCATCAATAATCTTTTGTGCTTCAATAGCAACACTAAGACTAGAAGTGGATGTTATCAGTCTCTGTGCAGCAGACTCTTTTGCTTCATCGACAGTATCTTCAACTGCATGCTGAATATCAGCAATCCATGATTCACAAACTGCTTTTGCTTCATCATATTTCTTTGCTTCAATTAAAGAGTCAACTTTTGTGCAGTCAATTGGATTAATACCAAGGATAGAAGAATCCTGTTCCATTCTGCTTTGTTCCTGTGCAGGGATCATTTCTGAGATAAGGCTTTCCATAGCCTCTTCTGTTCCCATTAATTCACCAAAGATAATTGCAGATTCCATAACCGGATCCTTTGCAGTAGAATCTTTCTGACCAATTGTTCCCGGATTTGTTTTAATCGGGTCATTGTTATCGTCTGACTCGTCTGAATAATTTTGGTTATGCGTTGCTGCGGAATCTTCCGAACCTACAGATCCTGGTTCGGTTTTAATAGGATCGTTATTATCTTCTCCTGCATCTGAATAATTTCCTGCAAAGCTTGCTGCAGATGTTTGCTGTCCAATCGAACCAGGTTTTGTCGTGATAGGATCATCCGTATCTTTCATCAAACTGCTTAAGAAAGCGTCACCAGTTAAAGCTGCTGCTTCACTAGCATTTGCGATGGAATTGTCCTCTTCATCTAATTCCTTATTCAATTGCTCATTTGCTTCGTCTTCGTCGACCATTTGTGAAATATCATCTTCAAATGGTCCTTTTCCGTCAACCACCTTATCAATCAGCTCATCTGCTTCGAGAGCAATCATTTCTTCAAAAATTGCTTCATCAGTAGCTGCTTCCATGGCTGCCTTGTTTTCAAGTAGATTGTTCATACCATCTAAAAGACTCATTTTTTATATCTCCTTTCTGCTTTATAATAATTCAGAAGTATCTTCTTTTTTAAAGTAACTGTTATAATACTCCAGAATGATATACATAACTAACGGGAAAATACGATAGTTATAATTATTTACTTGTAGAGCAAACTTGATAATTTTTTTTCTGTCAATATCAAGCTCATGATTTGTTAAATAATTATAAACGATTTCTTCTAAATAATTAGTTTGATAAGGCTGCTCGTCTTCGATATCTGAAGGATTGTCCTCATTTCCTGTCTCATTATTGTTGTTTTCGTTTGTTCCTTCCGGATTTCCGGTAGACGAACCGACACCATCTGATTCTTCTTGATCGAAGTTTCCGGAATCTGACTCATTGTCATCATCATTGGTTTCCTCCTCTCTTGAAGAATTTTTCCAGCAAGGATACTTCTCATACTTGCTTTCAATGGTGTCCTCGAATTCATCCTCATCCAAAATTTTACCAATGAACCCATGTGGAAAGTATTCATACAAGTAGGTACTATCCAATCCATCAGAGTGTCCATAAAGTAACGGGTAATTTGTAATGTGTAAGTTAACTGTATTACATTCAATATCATTTATCTTGAATACACTTAAAGGTTTTTGAATACCTGCTTGATAACAGTACTGAAATCTTCCCATATATGCAGTATCATGCTTTAATACTGCATGATATATCGTTTGCGGATACCATTTTTCTGATAATTCTGTAATATCAGCTGGTGCCAATATAATAGAATTTTCATCGTTTTCAATATAATAGATTTCAGAATCCATAATAAATCGTTCAACATACTTATCATAATACCAAGCAGTTTCATCAGGATTTGGGTTTTCATCATTTTCTTTACAAACAAATGTTCCTGTTTCTTTGTCGAAGTAATTTGTTATGTAAAGATCTTTTAGTTCGGTAAATAGTAACCCAATATTTCGAATCTTTGCAACATCAACGGTTCGAATAAAACATTTATCTTCAGTACCGATATTTTCAAAGATTGTCTCATAGGTTTCTACGATTTGAGGTTTAAATCTTTCTATGAGTTTTTCTCCTGGGCTACCAGTAAACTTTAAATCTGCAGAAAACATGTAAAAATCGTTAGATTGTATTGTGTTATGCTCAAATGCATGTACACGGAATGCTATCTCTATAGAATTTGGTATTGCGATAATAATATAATCTCCAGATTTTGGTTTAATTGTATTTGGTAATAATGTAACATCTGTCAAATCTAATTCTAGATCATAACCATTTTCGTCAAAGTTAATACCTGGTCTTAGATCTGGGATATTAAATGCTGGTAAACCATTGATTTGATTATATCGGATTGGTGATTTTGGACCTACATCGGATTCCACTCCTCCAGTTCCAACATCACTTCTTGATTGAACCGAATTTATTGCAAGATAGGTTATGAATATTGGATTTTTATCTAGGAATTTGCTATATTGACCAACTTTATTTTGTGTAAATGTCTCAATATTTTGAGTCAAATACTGGCTTTTTTCTACATTTATGATTTTTGCCATATATTCCTTTCACCTACCTTTCAATATTAGAGGGTTGTTCGGCAATCAATCATTAACAAAAAAAGAAAAATCCTTATTTCTCGATAGAAATTATCACTCTGTCTTATCGCACTCATTTGAATTATAATATAATTATTACGATAAGACAGAGTCTTATTCTTTTTCATGTACCGGACGGATTATCTTCTAATTTGATCAATATCTCTAATTGTATGGTTTATTCCATGTTCTGTTAATACATCATCTATCAATCGCATTTCTGCGGTTGACATTCTTCTTTTTGTTGCTTTCGAAACATCGTTGAAAGAAGTTGTGATAATATAATCCCTTACTCTTTTATCATTTTCTCCACGATCTCTCACTAAGATAACTGAGCCTTTTCTTTCATGGACGAAATATTTATTGGACGGATTTAATCCAACGGTGTTATTGATAAAGTATGAGAAAAGCATTTCGCTTATCATATCTCTTACATCACTCATTGGATCAAGTTCTCTAATCTGTTTTTTCGCCCAGTGATAGATCAACTCCGGCGAATAGCTGATCCCATTATCAATCTGAATGCTCAACATCCTATCATAGTCAAATTTATCCATAATTTAACCTCCTTGGTATTTTTTTGAGACTTTTTCTTTTGTCTCTTATATAAATAATATATTGACAGAAATGTAAAAATGACGAAGTGGGAATCCCACTTCGTCATTCCATTATTTTATCTTTGAATACATGCTTTAAGTCTCTGAATTATTCTTCTTGTCTTCCATCTTTTTCATGATGATATCGACAACAGCTTCTGCAATTGCAGAGTATTCATCAACCTTTTGCTGAATCATCGTCTCTTTACGCTGCTTCTGTCCCATTACACGGTCATAACTCCTGTTCAATGTTAAGCACTGATTAGATGTCAGCATCGTAGATAATATTCCTACCATTCCTTTAATAACTTCAATATCGGTTCTAGCAGAATTGATGATGTAACATTCTTCATCTGTCATGAATTTACTATGAATAAGATCAAATCCCCACTCATTAGATATCGCATTATTGAGAATTTCTTCATTTGTGAGATGATCCGTAGTTCCATCCGGAAGTTCAACTTTTGCTTTGTAAGTGTCATTATTCTTATTTCTAAGAACCTTCATTGACATTTCAAAGAGAACCTCTCTGAGCATATGACAAATGTCATCATGCATCTCATTCTTAGTATCCAGAGTATCAATGATATTAATAGCTGCTAAATTTAATCCGCGAATATAACCGTTATCATATGCAGACCGGCAAGCTAATACGGCATCATCAACTGAATCCTTAAGGCACTGTTTCTCAAGATCAGACATTCCGCCAACTTTCAGAACCCCAAGATTACCCTGAAGTTTCGTATAATGCTGATAAGCATGCATATAATCCTTGTGAAGTGGAGTAGAACTCTTAGCAGCTTTATCCTTTAATGCGAGATAAGTCTCTTTCACTTCTTTCATTGTTGCATTGTAAAGATTTTGATTGACAATCTTGTCATAATCCTGAATAAGGACATATTTGTCTCCGGCAACAAGCTTGCGAATCTTTCCAGCACAAAGTTCAATCAGATCCTGCGGTGAATCGAACTTATACTGATCAGTGTTTAACAAAGCGTCTTCGATTTTTTCTTCTGGGTGATCGGCATTGAAAATCATTGCATTATATGCTCTTACTTTTCCATAGTCGACAACCTGAGCGTTAGTCAATAATGTTATATCTGACAGATATTCTCTCTGAATATCCATTGAGAGAGGAACCTGTACAAGCAGAATGTTTGGAATCTGTCCCTGCTGGGCAAGGCTTCTCATTGAAGTTCCGAGTACATTTAGCATCACATCATCATAGTGTGGAGCAAAAATAACAACCGGCTGCCTTACCGCATTGGCATATCTTGAAATTCCGCTGATGATCTTATCATGTTCCTGATAGTTTACATTATGATCAAAGATAAATGCTAAACTTGGAGATGATTCGATATAAGATCCATCATCGCTGTTCTGATATAACTTCTGCTGGATTGGTTTACAATCCAGTTTATAACCATTCTGGATCTCATATGAAAGTTTTTCAGACGGATCTAATGTAACATAAATATTAGGATTGTTGGTCTTCTGATAAATCTCCTGGATCATCTTGGACATTGTCTCATTTCCGTTAGAAGCCACATAAGCGATCTTACGAATGTCTGAATAATCTCCATTCATATCGATCTTTCTCACATATTTACTTTTTGCAATTGCAGATTCCAATTCATCTACGACTTCATTTAAGGTTGATAAGAATTCAGCCTGTCTGAAGTCATGTGATTTTAAGTAATCCACAACTTTGTGAATGAACAAAGATGCTTCACAGAATGCTGTCGTGGTTCCATCTCCGACCTTACTTACCAGATCAAAAGAAACCTGAATAAGCAAATTATAAAGCATATTAAACAAAGCGTCGTTTAATCTGAACGCTTTTAACACATTCCATCCATCTTTTGTTGGATAGGTGTACGTTCCATCATTAATCATTGTGGTCTGACCAAAAGGTCCAAGGGTTTTCTCTACCATCTCTGATGCAACGTCTGCAATCGTGATAAGAGTTTCACGATATTCTTCTTCAGGAACAATGTTTGTTCCGTACTTAATGTCTTCATATAATGTTTTATCCATTTTATGAAACCTCCTTTAATTAATTTATTTAGAAGTCGATTCCGAATTAGGAATCTAATTCTTTATTTAAAAATTTTACCCAATTCTCAAGCATTTCTTTCATTGGAGAATCAGGTAACTCTGAATAATGAGTTTCTTTTGAAAAATTGATCTCTGATTCAGTAATATTTCTTACATTAAAATTTGATGAATTGCTGACTATATATGCGTTTTTCAGAGCAATCCATCTTTCATTTTCCATATCTCCAGGATTTAATACAACGATTAAATTTGGTTGGTTTGGATCTAAATCAAAATCTTTAATTAATTTCTCCATTGATTCTGAATCAAATTCATTTAACCAAAAGATAGAAGCTGGTCCTTCTATTAACGATTTATTCATTTTCTGTTTCATCTCCTTCTTCATATTCAGAAATCGGAAAATTGAACATTGCGGAAACTCCATATTCCTTCGTTTCATTGGTTTCTTCTAATTTATCTTCAAAGTTTGACGTATATTGAAAAGCCCCTTGATCAGTCATCTCTACTGTTTGATGGGAATTCAGTATAATAAACATCACATTTGAAGATTTCTCTTCTGGTATTTGATTTTCAATATAATCAAATACAAATGCCGGATCTGTTAAGAAAATTGTAGTTGCATTTGATCGATCGAAGAGATCTGTAAATGGCTCTTCATCAACAAATTCAATTTTATTAAAAACCTCAGAAAACCTTCTTCTTACATATCCAATTTCATTTCGGTAGAATGTTCCTTCTTTGTAGATATAACACTTTTTGATATGCGGTGCTTTCAATATATTAAATAAGGCAAATTCGAATGACGTCATTTTGGAATTTTCTAATATAACTTTTGGCATAATCCTTTCCAAATCGTTTGCGATTTCCTCGTCTGTTCTTTTTCCATCTGATAATATTTTTAACGTTTCATCTGGTTGAAATAACATGGTATTTTCATAAATCTCATCCATTGTCATTCCTATGAAATCCTGTAAATCCGGATATAAAAAAATCCAATCATCTTTATCTCGTAACATCGTTCGTATCATACCCTCAGAAGGGTTCTTAATGAACCCTTCAAAGAATACGATAAATGTTTCGTCACGAGATCTGTCTGTTGATTGTAATGGTAATCCAACATCAAATCTCATATGATCAACACCTACCTTTTCAACCAAAGATAATCGCCTTCTACTAGGAGTGTTCCAATTTTTACATCCTTTTTACGAAACTCATCAAGCAGTCTGGCTTTGTTTAAGAAGTCAATATAAACTCCCTGAGTTATATCTGCGCAGTACTGATAGAAATCATATCTAAAGGAAGTGTCAAAGATTACAATACTTAAACATTTCGGAAATAAAATTGATCTTATATCGTAAACTTCTTGTGATTTTTCATTCTGTACTAATGCAAACGCTACTAAAGGATTGTTTTTTACAAAGCCATACTCGTCTGTAGCAATTAAATTATTGCCACCAATAATTTCAATGGAAATTATCGGACTTGTCCCGATGTAATTCGAGGCTTCTAAAGAATACTGACAACATGCATCTGCTGAGGATTTTGCAGATATCACCATGCAAGTTCCAGGTACGAATGGTGTAAATGGAAGTAATGATAGTTTAGAGTCACCAGATCTATTATGTACTCCGACAATATAAGTCTTATTATTGGAGCATTCTTCTTTTTTTTCTTCACATTTACAATTGCAACATTTTTCTTTAGGCTCTTCCTCTACCCTCTTTTCCTCGGTATTATTTTTCCCCTTATTCTCCATATAAGCGGATGGTCTTACTGCAAAGGTTCTATTCATGATAATATCATGATCAAATTTCGGACAAGGATATCCATCTTCAAATTCCACATATCCAATTACTGTGACAGATGATCCATTTTTAGCCGTTTGGAATCTCGGAATCTCAGTATATTTCTGAGCTGCTTCATGTTTGTCTTCTGCCGGAATGAGTCGAATATCATTCAGATCAATTTCTCCGAGCTTACCCATTAATACAACAATAAATTGCTTCATGTACATTATCCTCCTATTTATGTTAATGATATTACTTGTCAATATGAAATTAATCGTGTAGATTATATTTGGATGCTTTTGATTTATGCAAATCTCCAATAATCTTATCGTCGATTCTTTCGTGGGCTTTAAATCCCCACTTCCATCCAATTCGCATTCCTATGAATAAACAAATACCACATAGGACTAAAATAAGTAGAAACATAAATTCTCCTTTTCAATAAAATAAAAAGATGGGGAATAACTTTGTAGTCATCCCCATCTCCACATTATCCAAGAATGTCATCCATATTTCCAGCTGTAGGTGCTTCAGCGAATGGTAATTCTTCATCAGATCCCTCCGGAATATTCATAAATCCGGATGCATCAGATTTCTTCTTGTATCCGCCTTCTACAGTTACACCAAGTTTTGCTGCGATAGACTTCAGATAATTGAATATGCTGTTAGTTGTGTATTGATTACCACGACGAACGGAATGTCCGGATGCGTTTGATAATTCATATACACCTGCTTCAAGATATTTACAGAAGATGTAGAAATTGCCTTGAACGCTTCCCTGTCCGTCAAATGATCCATCTCCGGTATATCCAGTGATTGTATCTGTCTTTTGGAAATGGAATACATAATTCTCTTTTGCAACCCTTTCTTCATCGATGTCCTTGAAGTAAACCAGATAAAGTTCATCATCCTTATAATGGATTTCCATTAATGATGTCTTTCCTCTGTTTAAGAAAACGCCCTTGCTAAAATCTTCATGATTCTGCATTGCCTCTGTAAGTTCTTTTGTGATGATCTCATGATACAGAGAGGCTGCTCTGTCTGCAGTAATAAGGAATGAATGACGATTCTTATCGGGATAAGTATTTTTCCCATTTTCATTCTTTTCTGGATCTGCGATGATTACAGAGAAAGTGTCTCCTAAATACATTAATCGTAACATCATACTGTTGTCATCGAACAAGGTGATTCCTGTTGTTGATACCCTGTTCTCCTGATAATTATTGTCTGCCATGTTTATAAATCCTCCTTTATTATTTCTAAATTATTAAATGATAATATAAGTTTTTAGTTCCACGCATTATCATCATGTCCCCCTTTCGTTAGATTTTTATCAGAAACCTTTTAAGATTTTTGATCACCTTTCTGCTGTAAAAGCTCTGTGAAATGGTCCTTTAGTTTTAATCCTATTTGGATAGATGAAAGCCTCACTGCTTTCATACTGAACATAGTCGTTGATGCTGACAAATCCAAGTTTTTCAAACGCTTTACTCTCTTTCTTAAGAATATTATCTATCGGAAGTTTTATTTTCTTTTTTGATGCATCTTTATCATCGATGTAAAATAAATCCTCCGGAAATCTATCCGTTGATACATATGCTCTTGTTATAAAAACGATTGGATATTCTGATATGGTTTCCATCATTGGAATCATTCCCTTAATATACATATCGAAAAACTCCTGGAAATTAAAATCGAAAGATGTCGGATGCTTCACTAATTCGACGATAGTATAATTTTCTCCAATATCAATTCCATAGCAATCCTGAATCATAAACGAATATTTACTTAAATTTCCGAGATATCTAGGAAGTATTATGTCGATTTTAAAATCATAAATAGATTGGCATTGATTTACCATTTTATATTTTCTTTTGTTGAATCCACGGGTGATCCTTGATAACAATTTACGATCAAATTTGTTCTTCATGAGTTCAAGAGCAATTAACAACCAGTTTATGATATCATTTATATCGCTCATGAACTGGAAAGGCCTAATTTCCGTTGGTACGATTAATTCTCCTAATTGAGGAAATGCTTTAAATGGAAATTTTAATGAATCGCTTTCTGAACTACCCTGTTGTGTTGGAACCAATCTATGGTATCCTTGTAAATACGGATGAACAGATTTTCCCACCATTTCATCTTCTTTAAGAGGTCCTGGCTTTAAACCTAATAAGTAGTCTGACGTTGTCCCTAATACATCTGCTATTTTGACAATAGTTGAACCTTTGGGATTGCGATCACCATTAATGTATCGATGTACAGATGCCTCTGTAACACCAATCTTTTCAGCTAATTCTCTTTGTGTCATTCCTGATTTATTTAGTAATTCAGAAATTCGACTTCCTAAGGGATTTTCATTCATATAATTTACCTCCTTCAATTAAAAAATGATTTTAGAGCTTTTATAAAAACCCATGGGATGCTTGACACATATCCCATGGGTTAATATCTTTTTGATTTTATAATACTCATCAATACACTCCAGGAGTCGGATAATATTCACGCTGAGAATAATCAACGTTTTCATAGTGCGACAATCTTTCCTTTAAATTCCAAATCTCTCTTCGCATCATTTCATTTGCCCATTGTAATTGATCAATAGAAGATTGATTAGAATCTGGAATCCGATCATCACTCGATTCGTTTACTCCTTGTATATTGAATTTTCTATACGCTTTTCCATTGTTTGTTTTTGTTGCTTTTACGATCATGATAATCACCATTACCTTTCAAATTCTTCTGTCTATAGTTTCTGATTTGAATTAAATTCACTACAATATGGTGAATTATCTTAGGGAAATATATCCTCCTTCCTTGTTCCCTTCTATAGTCAGAAGAATAATATGTCGGTATAAACCCCGTGTTTTGTGGAGTTTACCGACATATTATGGTGATTTTATTATAAATCTATAATGTTTGTGATATACTCTGTTGATGCATTCGTTTTCAATCCATTCAATCCAAGAGATTTTAAAATTGGTGCAATCAAATTCAAGTCATCCTGAACTACTTTTTCATAATCCATTAAGAAGCTTAACCAATCTGGAATTGGAACATCTGAGTTTTTTGGTTTTGCTATAGATGTTAATCCCATCTTTCGGATTTCTTCATTTGGATTATTATAGATATCTCTTTCTAAACGAGCATATGCTTCCGGGAATTTTTCTTTAAATTCCATAACGTATTTTTCGTTTGGCCATATCACTTTTCCTCTAGATTTTTCATATTTTGGACCTGTGATTTCATGAATCGGGACAATGTCACAATCTGTTGGAAGCTCCATAGCATACTGAGGATTTAAGCAATTCCATAACATGACTGCTACAGGACCCTGTTGTGAATAAGGTTCTTTATAATGTTCTAAAATTTGAACGTTTGCCTGTTTAAAGAACTGACTTTCACCTTTCAAAAGACTTTCTTCAATCTCAGCCTTCAAATCTAATACTTTTGAATAGATTCCTTCTACATCAATCTTCTCTGCTCGAAGAATATCTTCCTCACAAATGGACGTGTATATCTTTCTAATATGATCTTTGGTAACGGCCTTCTTAAAATCAAATCCTTTGATATCTGGCTTTCCTCTACCCTCTTGCAACAACTGTCCTTCCTGTAATACCGAATTTGAAATGTATCTTTTCTTAGTATTTTCTGTAAACATGATTCTTGACAGATAAAACTCGTTTTTCATTCCAAGTCTGTCTGCATGTTCCTTATGCGTTCCCATATGCTTACATAATGTATGAAGTCCCCTATCAATCACTTCTGATAAGAACATTGCCATCAGGTTAACTGCGATAAAGTCTATTTCTTTTTCTGGTTTATTGAAATTGCTATGAAGAACTTCATCTTTTACGAATGTCACCCATTTATTCAATCCTAAGAAGTTTGAATCAGTGTCTACATATAATACAGAATCTCTATCGGTAAACATTGCTTTTCTTACACGATCATAAATAGGATAATCGTATAATACAAAGGTTTCATAGAATGCCCATATTTCATGAATATAATCTATAATTGTAGGATCTTTAATTAGTCTTTCATCCGGGGCTTTTAATTCATCCAGATTATTTACGATATATTCTAGTTTACTAAATATCCATGGAAGTTTTGTGAATTCGTATAGGTTATTCTTGTAGTATAATAAGACTTTTTGTCCATATTTTAAACCATGAGTCATCATTCTCAAATGTTCTACGAACTCATCTGATGGTTGGAATGCACATACTTCAAGAAGTCTATCGACAACTTTGTTATCAATATCATCAACATCGAATAGGCTATAATCAATATTCTCATCATATTCATTAACGACATTCGTAAAATGTTTATAAACTTCCTCTTCGGTATTATAACGAACTCCATTTGATAAGAAATTCTCAAATGTCATAACGGCAGTTGTAATAATCTGCCTTCCTATATTAGTAATCGACTCTGCAATGAATCGATTATATAATACGAAGCCATCATAACCATGAACGCCATAAAGACTGTTAATAATAATTTTCGTTGCATTCTGTAAAATATCGTAGTAAATCCATTCATCTGAATCATCAGGATAAGATTTTCTTTTCTTCTTATATTGGTTTCGAAGCCCTTGCTTGGAGATAATGTATTTATACATGACATTTTCTCGTCCCTCTGTATCCTGTTGTACATAAAGAACTCCGCCTCCACCAATAATCAAATCATTATCATGTATCGTATCGATTAACGATAAAAGATCTGTATGCACTGTCTTTCCACGATAATTATTTTCTACTCTTACTTTTGGATTCACCATGCACAAATGTATGACATTATCCAAATACTTATTAATCTTCTTATCACTCAATGGCTTATCTGGGAATCTGAGTTTAATTCGTTCTTTCATTTCATCTTTCCATTGTGTAATAAAAATTGCCTCTTTTCTTCCTGTCACGTTTATCAATCCTTTCTGATAAATTGATTATTGATGATTTGTTGAATCATCATTGATACTTTTAGTATTCAATATATCAATTGCTTCTTTTACATGTTTTCTTTTTAATCCGGTTCCTTCGTACCATGAACCAGAAATCATTTCATATAATCCAGTTTTTGAAGTACAAACTATGTTATTTGGAAATTTTTCACGTAATTCTATACATTCATCATCTAAAATTACAAAGCTCTCTACGTTTCTGAATGAATTTGCATCTAACCATGTTTGTATTTCTAATGATCTTTTATAGTTTCCTTTTATACTAGGAGTTATATCATATACATGAAGATCATATTTCTCAAATAATTTGCAGAATTTGTGATGATCATGTATATCGTACTCTGGAACTCCCACAATCATCCACCGTCCTCTCCATGAACTAGAAGATACTATGACTGCTCCTGTTTCTTTTACAATCTTTGCTAATCTACGAACATACTTTTTATGTATATCGAATAACCTCCATTTTCTGCTCACCAGTTTCCAAATTGGCTTCATTAATGGGAAATGCATAATTCTCATAAATACTCCAGTTCCATATCCATAACCATTTAATACTCCATCATTATCTAAAAATATTACTTTCATAAAGCTACCCACTTCCTTCCTTAATTATTTACATAAATAATATATTTTCACATTCATTTACAAAAAAAGAAGTGCACACATAAATATAGTGCACTTCTTTTGCCATTGCAAATATGGTGGTTTTAGTCCCAGTAACTGCCAACGTTATATATCTTGGATATATTTCTGCTGAACTCTGGATGGTATTGCTTTACAGTTTTATCTGTACTATACCACGATTCCTTGTCAACAACAAATTCTATTATATCGTTCATTCCATGAGCATATGTAGCCAGCCAGCCATCTTCTTCCTTGTTTTCCATGCCTTTATAATCCACGATTATACAATGATATTCAATACCATCATTCTGGATAACATCGATGTAGTCACCAATTTTTCCGTAATATGGTTTCATAGCAACAGCATATCTGTTCCCGACTTTGCCAAATCCATTTTCATCATAATTCTCAACTTCCTTCTTTAGCTTGTATTGTGGTGAACTTTCGTCTGTAATACATGCCCACCCCATATAAGGATGTACGGATCCACAATAATCCGGAACAAATTTTTCTTCTCCTTTATCTTTATTTTCTTTTTTGTTTTTTGACTTCTTTTTAGGATAAGGAGTTTCATCAGGTTCGTAAGTCACCGGATCTTCTGATTCAATTGTGGTTGTATTAACATTTGTCGTAACAAATCCAGCACATTTTACATGATATACTTCATTTTTCTGCATTTCCAAATCTGATTCATTTGTAATAGAAGAAACTTCTATAATATTTGGCGTTGATTCTTCTACCTCAACGACACATTCCACTTCATTTCTTGGTCTTCCTAATGTGATAATTGTAGCACATATAGCTAGCAAAAAAGTTGCCAATCCCATAATTTTTTGCAGCTTCCGTTTCCGTCTCTGGATTCTCCGTCGTTCCTTAAGAGTCATTTTTCTTGTCGTCATAAGACTACCTCCTTTGTTACGGCTGGATTTTACCAGCCTATTTCTGTTTCTTGCTAAGTTAATAATATGGGTTTGTATACTTAGATTTACCGCATTTTATATTTTTTGTGGAGTGGTTAATTATTAGTTCTACAAACCCTAACATCATAATAATCAGAAAACGTGTGACAATACATTTGTCCGCAGTACAATATTATAACATTTTGATAATAACTATGAAAGGAAGGTAAATAAATCATGGATATGACAGGCGTAAAAAGTTTCTTAGATGAAATGAATGCTGACGATGTTACATTTGACAAGGCTGACGAATCTGCAGTTCTGTTAGCAGCTTTAGAAGATACCTGTACCCCTGAGGAGTTTCAGTTAGTAATGGAGAACCTCCATGAACTTGAGCTATATGGATTGATTGAGAGTGCAGAAATCGCTACAGAGGCTAAGAAGATTGTTTACAAACAGACAAATCAAATGAACCTTAACAGAGAACAGTCTAAGGCAGCGTTAAGATTGGCTAAAAAGGCTAATACAGCTAGCTGGAAGAAGTACCAGAGAGGTCGTACAATGATGCTTGAGGCTAGAGAGGAAATCTTTAAGCAGTTCGGATCTAAAGGTAAGAGCGAGGCAAAGAAAGTCATTTCTAATTCTAGAAAGAAAGCTTCTAGCATGAAGGGAAATACGGTTACCGGTAAGACCATCAGCGATAATCTGGATAAGAAGATTAATGAGATCAATAAAAAATAAAAAGTATTAAAAAGTGAAATTAAAAAGAAGGTAGACTAATATTAGTCTACCTTCTTTATGTTAAACTTTAGAATAAGAAAGGATGTGAAAATATGATTGATATTAGAGAATTTGAGCATAAAGCAGATCTTTTGATTAGCACAAATAAACCAATGAAGTTCCGATTACTTCTTCAAAATGGAAATGTGGTTGAAAGAGTTATTAGTCCAGTATTTATTGGAAGTAATATAAAGTGCTATAGAGATCAAAAGAAGGTTTATAAATCAACCAATAGTATCATAGAAAATATTCAAACGGTTCCTGTAAAATCTTTAAGAATCCTACAAAGTGTAGAAAATAATAGTATTAAAGTAGAGGGAAATCCAGTAAAAAATGTCATAATCGAATTATTAAAAATGAAATATGAAGTAATTAATGCGTAAGGAGGTGTTTAATAATGGCTTTATATAATTTATCAGAGTTTATTACTACAGTAAAAGAGAATATCGGAATTAAAGATCTTCCTCTTCCAGTAACTGATAAGCAACTAATCAATCATTTCGATAAGGTTACATTAACAGATTTCTCTATTTGTTATCCTAGAGTAGAAGAAATTTTATTAGGAGAGGAAAATCTTGATAAAGAATCCAGAAATTCTATGAATCAGTTTTACATCTATAAAATACCAAAATATGTCTATGACGGAACAACTGTTCTTAATGTGGCATATATTGATGTTGCAAGACCAAATGGGTACTCTGATTTCTTCATTCCAAATGCAAACTGGTCTACACCGGATGCTGTTATTTCTGCAATGGCAGATGTTAGAATGGCAGCTGGTGTTGCATCTGCATTAGCAAAGGCTCCGACTATTCGTTTCAAAGAGCCTGATAAAATTCAAGTATTTAATGGATGGGCTGGAGCGATATATAAATTCGAGATTCTCTTAAAGCATGATCTTAGTCTGTCAACTGTTCCTGCAGGAGCAATGATAAGTTTAAGAGAATTGGCGGAATTAGATATGGAGGCATACCTATATAATCAATTAAAAAGAAAAGAAAATCTTGAGGTTGGTGTGGGGTCTATTCAATTGAAATTAGATGAATGGTCCCAAGCTGCAGATCAAAGGAAAGAAATGCTTAGAGAATGGAGAAACGAAGAAAATGTGGACTTCGACCACATCACGCGTTTTTAATTAGCAAATAATGAGCTAGACGGGTATAAATCCCGTCTAGTTTTAATTTTTATATATGACCTAACTTTATATTAAATAATTTAATATATAGTAAGGAGGAATATAAAATGGTTTATAGCACACATTACATTGTAACAGATAGTCCAAAGAAAAAAGAATGGAAAAGAATTATATTTGATGGAGTAAAAACAAACTATGAAATTAGAGAGAACGGAGATGTTCGAAACCGTAGTACTGGATCGATGTTAACTCCATTGCTTGGATCTCATGGCTATCTCAAATACAACTTTTATATCAATGGTAAATATTACAGAGTAAGGCAGCATCGTCTGTTAGCATGTATATTTATTCCAATTCCAAAAGAACTTTATGATAAAGATGGATTAGTTCCAAATCAGTTAATACTAGAGGTCAATCATAAGGATAGTGATAGAACAAATAATGATTTAACAAATTTGGAATGGGTGACACATAAAGGAAATATGGAACATGCTGCAAGAGATAATCGATTACTTCATAATAATTCTTCTATAACTGAGAAACATGCAATGAAAATTATAAAAATGCTTGAAAGTGGTAAGTATAGAATTAATGATATTGCAAAAAAGATTGGAACGAGTAGATCAACTGTTGCCAGAATTTATCAAAGAAAATTATGGACAGATCTATCAGAAGGGCATGATTTTAGTAAAGTTCCGACATCGAATTTTAATTCTGAGGAAGATATTATAGAAGTTTGTGAGTTATTAGCATCTGGTGACTACTGCTTAGCAGAAATCAGAGACCTTACTGGAATCAGTAAGGATATTATTTTTCGAGTTTATAACCGAGATCTCTGGAGAAATATATCGAGTAAATATAATTTCGATTATGTTCCAAAATCAAGAAATTCCGTATTAGCAAGGGTCATTTGTGAAATGCTAGAAGAAGGCCTTTCGACATCTGAAATATGCGAATTAACGAATGCTCCGAGATCAATGGTTAAAGATATTCGAAGAGGAAAGACCCACCAAGATATAGCAAAAGACTATAATTTTTCTATGTGTGGTTTAAATGATGAAGTCGTTCATCAAGTATGCAAATTAATTGAAGAAGGGAAATATAATGATAGAGAAATATCTGAAAAAGTCGGGAATGTATCAAGAAAATATGTCAATGATATTCGCCTTAAGAAAAATCGGACAAATATATCTTCTTTATATAATTTCTAATCATAAAAAAAGAGAGTGTCTACTACAGACACTCTCTTTTTAGTTTGGTTTATTACCAATAGAAGGTTTCTCCCTTATCCATAATATCTTGTACAAATAACATTGTTATCATTAAAGTTGAATACTTGCGGCTGACCTTCGATAATCCATTCAATTGGTTCCGAATTTGAATGATTTCCGCAAGTTTTTAAATATGTTCGAAGCATATCAATTGCCTCTTCTTCACTCTTTGCTCCAATAACAGTTGCAGTATCTTCTAATGGTTCATTTGTCGTAGCATTAATGCAAATATAATGAATTAGGAAGTTGCATTTCTTTTTTTCTTCCTCTTCTTTACTCATTGTCATAAATGCTACAATAACAAGAACAAGAACCACACTTGCAATAATTCCAGTTACTCCACCAAATACCAATCCAAAAGTAAAGTTTTCCATTGTCATATGTTTTCCTCCTAATTATAATAATGATTTATCAATGATTTGGAAATTTGCTCTATGTATATATAACGCCTTTCCGTCAATCATAAGTTTCGTTGTTTTGGGAAGATCATCACACACTTCCCAGTAAACCTTTTCTCCTGAATAAGCACATATAGGATCACCAAGTTGGCTCTGAATTACAACCACGGTTGCTTTTCCATACATGTTTTTATATTTGTTAACAACATTTGCAATCATGGTATTATCTCCAAGACCAGACGCTGAACTTTCAATTTTATCAATTGAAGTATATTCTTTATCTGGCACTAGTCCATTTTCTGCAAATAAAACAGTGGATCCACAATTCTCAATCTGATTCCCATCAATTGTTATTGTCACAACTGCAGACATAGCTTCTGTATGTCCCCATCCATCAGATGAATTGTAAGTTGGTTCTTCCACAATATTTGAGTTCATGTCAATCTTCTCACCTGAGACGGTCATAAATAAATCTCCGGTATTTGAATAAAATTTACATTCATAAGTGTTACCGGTTATTTCTCCAGTAAGATCATTGACTTCACTATCAAACACACTAATACCGCAACCACTCATGATGAAAGATATCATCATTAACATTGCTAACACTAAAACTTTTTTCTTCATTACTTTATCCTCCTCTTAAATAAGATATTTTATTAGTTCAGGAATTTTCTCATGTGTCTCTTCCATTGTCTTGCTATTTTCTAGGTGTGTTAACATTATCTCTCCGGATTCCTTGAATGTTTCAAACGTCTTGTCATCTCTGATTGTAGGAACAGCAAAGATTGCTTCTTTAAAACACCCATTATACTTACTTACCAAGAATAAATGAAATATTTGAGATACAATAACTGGATCATTCATAAATACACCACATCCAAAAGCTCCCAATATTAGAATATCAGCTTTTTCTTTCCAAGCCGAATATAAAATATGATCAATTCTTGAAAACATAGCAAGAACTACATCTTTATATTCAAATTTGTTATACTTCTTTATAGGATAATAATTTGGAGCAGCACATGTAATTACATCCGACTGCATTTTCTTGTTATTCCGTATAAATAAAATGCTTGGTGAATAGATTAAGTCATCGCCATAAAGTCCTCCATTTAACTTTTTCAAATGTGGTTTATAAAACGTTTCATAGAATGACTCAATTACTGGATATAATGTCGACTCGCTACATAAGCACTCTTCTTGTGCTGTTGCCCCTGCCAAGTAACCTCCACCAGGATTTTTATATGACGCAAAATTTAAAGCTGCTATCTTACACTGATCTGCAGGAGTATTATCCCATGCCTTCTCAATTGCAGAAACTGTATCGGTATTCCAATAAGATAGCGTTGTTGATTCATATCTCTTTTCTAAAATATCTTGTGGTATATTACCTACAGTATATATTTTAGAGTTTTCTATTGATGATTTTATGAATGCTAGGAAATTATCGATACAATACTTTACCCATTTTTCCGCATTCAGCGCATTAACGTTGGCATTGTCCCAATTATGTCTGTTTCTTGCCATATAAACGCTCCTTTCTTAATTTGCCTTGAAATTATATTTTGGCTTAATAATATTTGTGATTTCTACAGTATCCTGAATCTGATCGATGATTTCTTGCATAGGCTTATATGCCATAGGAGACTCATCAATAGTTTCTTTGCTTACGCATGTAGTATAAATATCTTTCATTGATTCTTGATACTCATCCATTGTTAATCGACTTCTTGCCTGACTTCTAGAAAGAATTCTGCCAGCACCATGAGGAGCCGAATAGTTCCAATCCGAATTGCCCTTCCCAACGCACAATAAAGATCCATCTCTCATATTCATAGGAATAATCAATTTTTCACCTTCTCTTGCTGAAACGGAGCCTTTCCGAAGAATCATATTTTTAATATCAATGTAATTGTGGATTGTTTGAAAAGACGATTCAATATGAAAATCCATTAACGAAACAATTTGTTCCGCAATCAATTCACGATTTAACTTAGCGAATCGCTGAGTGATTTCCATGTCATGAATATAGTTTTCGAAATCTACCTCTTCAACATAGCACAAATCTTTCGGAATAGGTCCTTCTTGCATTCTAAGGATCTTAATTGTATTTTCAATGTCTCGTTCTTTGCCTTCAGCTTTCAATTTTTCAATTGTCGATTTTACTTTTGTATCAATATGAGCTGTTCTAAGTTTCTTCCATGCAATATCTTGATAATGTTTGGCAACCTCTAATCCGAGATGCCTGCTACCAGTATGAATAACGAGGTATAACGAACCAGAATCATCGGCGTCAATTTCTATGAAGTGATTTCCTCCACCAAGAGTTCCAAGACTACGGTATCCTCTATTGATATCAACATCCGCAATAATTTTATCAATATCGATATCTTTTGTTAGTGCCCTCTCTCTAATATTCATTCCTGATGGAACATGTTCTCTTATTACTTTATCAAGTTTTTCGAATGAAATTTCCCTTTCTTCAAGTTTCAATACATACATGCCACAACCGATATCAACTCCTACTAAATTTGGAATAATCTTATCTGTGATTGTCATAGTAGTTCCGATCACACATCCAGCGCCAGCGTGCGTGTCCGGCATGATTCGTATTTTACTTTCAGAGATAAACTCCTGATTGAGCAAGGTTAATAATTGACTAATAGTTTCTGTATCAACATTGTCAGCAAATATTTTAGCCGTGTTGTACTTTCCATTTAGGAATAACATAGCATTCCCTCCTTTTCAAAAAAATAATATTGGGGGCACAAATTACATGCCCCCATTATGGATCAGTTTGAGCTGGAATCAGAATTTAGCTTCCATTTCTTTTTCCATCTCTTTAACGGCTTCGCACAACGCTTCTTCATTCTTAGGCTTCAAGACTCCTGTTGTCATCTTTGTAATCACCTTTTTGGAAGCGGAAACCGTAGCCTTGATTTTCATGTCCAGGTCTTCTGACAGGTTTCCTTCGTATCTCTGACGAATTCTCTTTTCAACATCCTCTGTGATACCTGTCAGTACTTTTTCGTGATCATCCGCGATTCTTCCATATAACTGATATTCCTTGATGGAATGCTTAATCACCTTTGCTTCATGAACGGTTATGAATCTCTCCAGTAGTCTCATCGTTATCTCCTTTCTACTGCTCCTCCGGTTACATATTTATCTGAGTTCGGAATTTTACAAGGAACTCTTTTGAATTCCTTGATTGACTTATAAAATGGACAGTCTTTACTTTCGCGCTTGCAGTACATTGCATTTAATGCCATGCATCTACCCCCCCCCCCATTTTTCCTTCATTCTCCGGAAGATTTCTTGTGTTATGTACACAATCAACCATTTCTGTTCCTTTGTTCTCAACATGTTTTGCCATAATATTTTCCTCCTTTGGATATGTTATTTTTGCTTAAGACAATTATGCCTTGTGATCCTTTTATTATCACATTGAAATAATATGTCGACAAAAAGTATGATTTCACACTACAAGAAGGGATGCGTTATTATCAACACATCCCTTCTTTTTATGCGGCATTATTGATCGAATTTATTAAAATATTAAGATCTTTTTTCTTATCATATGAAAAGCACTTCTCAGACAAGTTCCAAATGATTTCTTCATATCTGGAAATGTGATGTTCTTCCCAACTTGTACTTTCACATTTAACAAGTTCTCCATTTAAATACTCAAAATAACCTGATCCGATTCCACCAATTTCATCACACCAATAATGGAAAATTGGTGTCTTAGGATTCATTGTGGAAAGCTCGATTAAAACTGGAACAGGGGGAGCCCAAGCTGTTTGGAACGTAATACAATCTTTATTGATAATACTCAAATTATAAGAATTCCATTTTGTCCCCCAATTTTGATTACACCAAATGTACCAGTTTGACGCACTATACTTTACTGCATTAGATAAATATTTTAAACCAATATCTGCTAATTCTAAATCAGATTCTGTGTAATTCTTTCTTCTATTCTCAAAATCTTCATCTGAGTATTGATGGTATTCCTTATAAGCATCTCCGTTCTTATCGTATAATCTAATAGCCATTTCAACAGCAATATTTTCAATGGATCCTGCCACAACTTGTAGTTCGTCTGGCATGGGAATAATTTTATTGAAATCGAAATAAAGCTCTGGTTTGCTATCTTTAGAATCATCATATTCTCCAAAAACTGGAAGTTTTGTGATATTCTTCATTATGATTGCATTTGTTATATGATTTGGCATAATTCTACCTCCTTATTATCTTTTATAATAAAGTAATATATGATTGTAAAAATACTTGAGCAACATAGAGAATTTAACAAAAAAAGAGGCGAATTATAACAATTCGCCTCTTAAATTCTACAGACTGATTCATTTTCATTTGTTCAGTCTGTAGTATACTCCTTGTGATTGCATTAGCTCATCGTGAGTTCCTTTTTCAAGAACTCTATGATCTCCGATAACATAAATTAAATCAGAATTCTTTATTGTAGATAATCTATGCGCGATTGAAATGATTGTCTTTCCTTCTATCTTATTTAATGAATCCTGAATGAGTGTCTCGCTTTCGTTATCAAGAGCAGATGTCGCTTCATCCAGAAGAATGATCTCCGGATCTTTTAAGAATATTCGAGCAAGAGCGATCCTTTGTTTTTGCCCTCCTGACAATTTCAATCCTTTTGGACCAACTTTTGTGTCAAATTTCTCTGGTAATCCTTGGATGAATTCGTAAATATTTGCTTTTTTACATGCATCTATAATATCATACTCTGACGCATGTGGATTTGCATATAATAAATTTTCCATTATGGATCCAGTAAAAATATGTGTCTCTTGGTGCACAATTCCCATGTGTGATCTTAAGGAGCCCCCGTTCAGTTCGCTATAGGGAATTCCATCAATCAGGATTTCACCATTATCTGGAGTATAGAATTTGGTTAACAATTTGAATATTGTTGTCTTTCCTCCTCCAGACACTCCACATATACCAACTCTCTGCCTTTTTTTAATTGACAGATTTAATCCATTGACTACTGATCCCGAATCTTCATAACCAAATGTAACATCTTTCATTACTATCTCATTATTGAAAGATTCCAATGATGTCTTTCCAGTATCAACGGTTCGATTCTTATAACTGACAACCTTATCATACTCGTTAATTTGGGAAAGATTCATAGACAATTCATCTGCGTATTCGGCAATCATTATAAGTGGATCAATGATTCTCCAGACATACATAATCAATGCCATTCCGGTTGCTGTTGTAAGAGATCCTGCTGCAATCTGACTAACTGTGTACAATATTATCATTGCCATACCAATAGTATCAATTACCTGAATAATAATATTAAGCTCCATGTTAGCATATTGCTTTTGTTTTCTCAGTTTAAGTATTAAAGAATTCATTTTATGAATTGAATTCCTATGCCTACTCTCAGTACAGAATCCCCTAACTTCAGCAAACCCATTAATTGTCTCGTCCATTTCTTGATTACGCTTCCTTTTGGTTTCGTCAGCTTCTTCGTCTTTTACAGACATTAACTTGTATGTCCGAATAATTAGAGCAAAGCCGATTCCATAAACAAGTATAATTGGAATTGCAATTCCAGGAACGATTAAGTATATTGAGATGAGTAACGTAATGATGTTAACAAATGACAGTACAAATTGAACTCCTTGCTGTCCTACTGCAGAGATTTTCCAAATTTGTTCTGAAGCGGTAATAATTCTAGAGCAACTCAGTTTAGTAAACATCTCATAATCAGCGTCGAGTATTTTATCTTCATACATGTCATTTAACGTTGTAAATATTTCGTGTCTACTCCATCCACGCATTAGTGACAGAATACTCATTAAGATAATTTGGATTACACACGCTCCGATTAATTTCACAAGATACGGCGTGTAACTATCATAGTGGTCAATAACATCTGTAATCATCATTACAATTCTAGCATTGATTATGATGTAGATGAATTGTACTACCGCTCCGATTAATAAATGTCTACAGGCTCTTTTGTCTTTGAGCCATTCTCGTAATGCAACTCTCATGTGGCATTCCTCCTTTGGATTTATTATTTTTCATTATCACAATATAACAATATGTGTTCTGTGAATCACAAATTACGAGATAAAAAATCATGGTAAGGATTATCCTTACCATGATTTAGCTATTTCATGTCTTTGATAATTGCAGAATATTTCGCAAGAGTTGATTTTCTTAAAGAAATATAGTCATCTCTTGCTTTCATTGTATTAAGAATTTTCTTTTTTATTTCTTCAATTGTACCGTCAATGTTCTTTACATCATCTTTAGATAGGTCTGGCTTTATAGATTCTAAATGATCCATAAATGATTGATAAATGTAAAGAGCTTCTGTAAATGCTTTTACAGCAATTAATTCATTACAGGCTTTATCGATACTCGTGAAAGTTACTCCTCCTGTACTAATTGGAGTAGTGTATAAAGTATCACTATTTTCTTTATAAGACCCATCTAAATATCTTTCTGGATCTTCGAGAAATTGTGAAACATCAGAATAGTTTTCATCTGCAACCGTCAATAACTCATCTAGTCCATTCATAATGGATTTGCAAGCTTCTGTAGCATTCATTTTGGTTGCTCCCTTCTCTTACAGATTCTTCATAATATCTGCAAATTCTCTACGATACTTGAGTTCTGGATAGATTAATGCAGTTCCTTCCTCGGTATTAACAGAAAGCATTCCATTCTTGTCTAAAGAAGCAGATTCCATAGCCGGCTGCATTCCATCCAGAATTCTATTTACCTTATCAGATCTATTTAAGATATCTGCAACATAACTCTCCATAACAGATTCAAATTTGTTAGCTTTACAAATGTTTTTAACCGGAATGTTTTTGTTAATGTAAGCTTCTTTATGAGAAGGAAGATATACACGATCGCTGCAAACATATCTTCCGATTCCAGTCTGATCAATCGACCCATCCGGGTTTTTCCTTTGAGGAATTAACGATCTTGTTGAAAATGACACCGGTAATCCTTGCATGATATTTCTCTTAAATTTATCTCCTGGTCCGTTACCATCATCAATTGTTTCAATAATTCCATCTACCTGATTATCAGAAGGCCAAATATATTCCTTAACGACATGAGAGACATTATTCGGATCGATTGTCAAGATTCTTTCTATAGTAACATCTCCAGTAGCTGGTACTGGATGTCCTGCCTCTCCTGGAACTCCGCCTTCTCTTAACAATTCTTTTATTTCAGGCGCTTCGAACATTGGTTTTGCAAATCTAGATAACCAAAGTCTTCTATTTCTGTTCCGACCAAAGAATGTTTGAAGGCATGCACGGAATCTCAGAAAAGAAAGTTCTCCATTAGGACCCTTTTCCTCATGAATAAGTTCGAATCCTTTATTTGGCTCTGTCATAGATTCTACAACAATTGCAAAATCTAAATAGTTGTCTAAATACATTGTATTCATAAAAAGATCTCCTTTCTTATTTCTTTCTTGTATTTTCATGATTATTTTTATTTTCCTGTTTAATTATCGGACATTAAAGTAAAGATTTTATGGCATTTATGAATAATTAAAATAGGAAGGAGATTATAAATGAATTATAATACTTGGGTTGCAACTGAAAATTTTATTATGGAATGCGAAGATCTTCTAATCCCGGCAGAAGAATCAGTACATCAAATGAAAAAGACTTATAAAGTTGGAATGAAGGAAATTAAGGCTTTGAAAAAGAAAATAATTGAAGCCGATGGAGATCCAATGCTAATGGAAGATTGTTATGATCAAGGAATCATGATCTTAGAAGATATGAAATCTGATATAAAGTCATATAAAGCAAACGGCATTGATAAAACTCTCAATTTTATTGGGAATCTCCTGCCAGTGGTTTTATATTTAGCTGCATCTTTTGGATTAGATCATATATTTAGGAAATACTTTAAATATAATGGAGATATGTATCAGCAATTAATGCAAATGTGTAGCAGAATGATTGCAGAAGATTTAACAGGAAGAGCTGCAATGTCTATGACTAAAGTTGCTACAAAGCCACTAAGAAACCGAATGGATGCGAAGCAAACATTATTAAAAGCGATTGATATTGAATTGAATTCCATGAAAAAAGCTTTAGCTGAAATAAGAGGACTTGATCAAATTTAAACAAGAGTGACTAGGAATATTCCTAGTCACTCTTTTATTTTTAGAACGCTCCAAATGATCCAGGAGGCATTCCCAATTTTATACCTCCTCGCATGCAGTTAAAAATGCATCCCAGAAAGTTGTGCTTTCTGATGCTTTTGATTCATCTTTAGACTGTTCTTCTTTAGGAGGATTATTAGCTGCTTCCTTCTTAGCTAATTCATTCGCCTTCATATTAAGTCTTTTCGTCTCAGACGTATATTTGTCATAAAGTGTCGATAGCTTATCTTTGATTTTGTGTATGGTTCTTTCTCCACCAGTTCCTTTTCCAACTTCCCTTGCTAACCATTTAACTCCAGTAAAAATAGCAATATCTTTTACTTTAGCAGATAGATCTGGCGATTGAGCAGAAAGGCCATATGCGTTGCTACGGATTTCCGAATCCGCTACCGCATCTGTTACTGACGCTGTTAATCGAACTAATCCAGATAAAAATTTATCCATTCCGCTAGCTCTCACTTTGTTTACTTCTTGATAGATATCATAAACACGAGAAGCTAACTGAGAATAAGCTGCTTTCTTGGCTTTTGCTTCTTCAGAAGTTGTTTCTGGCATGTTACCAACTTTTTCGACCAATGCCGCAATCTGTTTATTACCTTCTTTATAGATCTTCTTTGCGTCTGAATACTTTTCTTCAGCGATATATAATTCATCGCATAGTTGAATAATAGATTCAGATGCTCCGAGCATTTTTGCATGATTGTCCATATTTGATTTCTCCTTTTTATCTTTTTCATCGTCAATGATATCATCTTTTTTCTTAGTTTTATCAACGACTTTGCAATTATTCATTAGTTTAGTCATAAGATCAATACATAATTGACTCTTCTTTTGATCAATTAGACAGCATTGTCCAATCAAAATAACCTGAGCAGATGTATATTTTAAATTTTCACTATCTAATGGATCTCTTTTCATTCTCATTATGCATTGAAGCTTTCTCTGAGCCTCATCCCTCAAATTGTATAATTGTGATTGAAATGATTTGAGACTAGATTGTGATAGTGTTAAAAGATGATCATTTTCACTTGGAGTAATTTTCTTCATATTTTCTGCAAGATCTTCTAAATCTTGTAGTCTCTTCGCGATATTTTCTCCAGCTTTCTTAACACCTTCTGGGTTATTTCTAATAGTGTTAAAATCCATAACAAATTTATCAATTCCCTTAGAATCAACATTGAGTATGGATTTAATTGTCCCCATGATATCATTATAATACTTTTGACCAATTTGGACTTGATCCATGTTCATAAAATTCATGAATTTCGTGGAAACCCAATTAACCACTCTTTGAATCCAGTTACGAACAGTCATAATGATTTGATCAATTCTTTTCTTAACGCCATCGAAGCTAACAGATTCTTCGGCAATTCCATAATAATCAATTATTAATCCGTCCATACGGTTTACTCCTTTCAATATATTTTAATTCTCTTTATCGTCTTTTCTATGACAAATTAATAATTAATTTGTCATAGAAGATTAGACAATTATGCATTAAAATGTTGTCTCAAGATTCTAAAGAAGAATAGTGATTGGAACTTTAATATAACTAAAATAATGAAAGAAAGGTGATGACAAATGAAAGCTTATTCGCAAGATGAATGTACTGAATTTATGGCTAGAGCTACCCTTCAGGATATTTCTAGATGGGGATCAAAAAATCCTACTTATTTGTCAAAAAATAGCGGTACATTGATCAATCGATTATACAGAATGAAAGTATGGGTAACTCATCGAAATGGGGAACCAGATTACTGTACTACAGAAGATATTAATGAGTTCGTTAGCATGATCATGCATCGAGTTTCATTTGGAAGTCTTGAATTTGATCTATTAAATATTGTAGCAAACCAGATTTATGCTCCTGATTATAAAGGGCACGATTTAGAAGAAGGTGGAATCTCAATTCATAACAAAGCAATTCTGTTATCCTTAATGGATGCAGAGAAAATAAAAAATCGAGTAGATTTATGTTTTGGTGATGAGAGGGCTGCCGTTATTTCTAAATTATACCAAATGATAATTGATGTATATATCCCAACTGACAATCCAGAGGAATTAATTCAAAATCTAATGACTAACGTTGATCTTTATAAAATCATTCAAAACGAAGGATCAACAGAATGGGTCATGGATACATTTCAATCTATTACAGAAAGTCATAGTGTTAACTTGAAAGAAATTGTGATTTTTTGTAAAATCATTTCAGATATTTACAGAAATCATGAAGCAGCTCAAGAATTTTTAATACTACTTCACAATATGATCCATAAACAGTATTGGATTAGAAGTGAAGCAGAAACAATTGTAGACAGGTATAAGAAATTCTTCAAAGATCAAGATGGAGAAGGGTATTTATTTGTAAGCACTCTATTCGGATTGCTTTCCGATGATAACATTTGGAGAGGTTTTCAGAGAGTTAACAAATCTGCAGATCCATCCAAGATGATTACAAATGAAGTTGACGAATTTCTTTTGAGATACTCTTCCGAAAAGAATCGTGAAGGAATGGATACGAATGTGCTTAAGTGCATGATTAACGATGTGTGGCAAGTAATAGCTAAACATGATTCTTATAACGTAAGAAGAGATAGATGTAGTTTCGTTGCCAGTAAAATTATTGAAGGATGGGGGAATCCTAAATATAATGTAGATGACCCTAAAAAAGAAGTAAGTGGAGATGTTTCTACACCTATTACCACACTTGAAAGTTATACCCAAATTGCACTAGAAGCTGTTCATAAAGATAGTGCTGCTATGAACGCGGCAGAGAAAAAAATATATAAAGCATATCGAACATACAAGGATGCAGAAGAGAAAGTGGATAGTCAAATCACAAAGGCTGTAAATGATCTTAAAAATGTTGCTACTGGTGACGTTAGAGAAGAAATTATAGAAGGAAAGAAATTTTCTGCAATTGGATTATTGAAGAGAGTTCTCGGTACAGTTGGTTTATTCTCTATTGGTCCTGTAAAAGCATGTATAGCTCTTGTTGTGAAATATGCATTAAAGAAGAAGACAACAGAATCTGAAAGAAGAAAAATACTTATGGAAATTGATCTTGAGTTAGAGATGTTAGGGGAAAAGATTCAGGATGCAAGAGGGGACAATAATCGTGAAGCAAAATATTCCATGATGAGGACCAAAAAAGAGTTAGAAAATGCAAAGACTCGTATCATGTATGGAATGGAAGCGGATGAAAAATCCCTTTCCGATACTAAAAAAGTCCTTGATACGTCAAAGAGAGAAAGGACGGTGTAAAAAATATGGGATGGATTGATGAACTTTATAAACTTATTGATGATGAAACTCCAGCAATGGAAGCGTCAGACGATATTACAGGTGAAGTTAATGCCCAATCTGAAAAAGTATTGGGAAGGAATAATGATGTTGGGGATGATAATAATGGAGAAATTGATTTAAATACGAACGATATCCTTGGGACGAAAAGCGACTTTCCAAATACAGAAAACACTGATGATATATCGGAGGATCCTTCAATATCTCCTGATAATGAAGATGAAAATTCCAATGATCAGCAATCTACCAATATTCCTGATGAACCATCGGATCCTCAAACACCAGAAGATATTATGAATGACAAAGACGATCCATTTTCTTCTTCTAGAAAAAAGAAATTATGGAAGAATTTCAAAACATTCTATGAAAGTCTTGGGGATTCTGCAAAGCTAATTGCACAGTATGTGCCAAACACATCAGATGCTAATACAATTCGTGCATTAGACAATATAAGGGATAATTTGGCAGAGGCAAGAGATATGGTGTATGATATCCTTACAAAAGAATATCCGACAATGAGTTATCCAGAATTACAAAAACGTTATATTGCACTGAATCATATCTATGACCTATGTACACAGGAACTTGAAACTTATTTTGAAAAATACCATAATAAATAGTTCTAAAACCCCATAAATGAATGTATTTATTTTTTATAAAAGTACAATTGTATAAAGCACACAATTAGCGAAAGAAAAGAAAAATATGAAAGAATAAAGTAAAAGGAGGCATAATAACATGACTACGATGTATGAAAACAATGGTATTCAGATGAATAACGTTGTAGGAAATAACTATGCATCAGACGATTCCCTTGGCTTCAAGGGTGAAGTTCGAGAAGTATTCGAATCTTACACTGGTCAGGGTGTTGATCTTATTAAAGACATGGGAGCCTTAATCTCTAACCCGGAGACAAAACAGGAATTTGTTGATAATGTGTGTGAATCACTTATGACAAGTCCTCTGTTTACTGAAGGCGTTATTGCAAATGAGGCTTTCTATAACAACTACGGACAGCGTGTAGAGCAGCTGCTTGAGAACTCTTTACGCAGTGTCGCAACTGAGTCTGCAATGCTCGGATACGCACCAATTGTTGCTTACAATCCGTTCTTCCTGAAGAAACAGTGGATCAGCTGTATCTTTAAGGATGTATTGATGACTGAGGTTCCTCAGAGCCCTGTAATCAATCTTGCATTCGAGAAGAGATATCTGAAGGATCAGGCGGGTAATATGTATCCTATTCCGGAAGTTAATTATGACGATGAAATTATGAAGAAACTTACGGATGAGGCAACTGGAATGTCAATCAAGGAAGAGCCTTTTGCGATTTCGAAGTTCAAACCGGCTGCAAACATTCTCACCTCCGAATTCATTCCGGAGATGGTGGCAAGCGACCCTACTGCTGAACTTACAGCAGACTTCCGTATCATTAAGGTATTCTTGAAAGACAGCTCAAATGTTGAGCATGAAGTTCCATGTAACATTACAGTAGACATCACAACTCATCAGCTCCGCAAGGGCGATGTAAAGTACGATGTTCTGGATCCAGACGGTAAGACCGTAAAAGAAACAATTACTGACACAATCGTTGGTAATGTTGACTTCCAGAGCGGTAAAGCTCTTATCATGTGCGAGAATGACAAGGTTACAAAGATCGTTCTTCGTGGTAAGACAGCAAACCGTTGGAATAACCGTTCACTTGATGTTGTACGTCAGGTTGAGCAGTTACAATATGTAATGCCTGAGTCTGGCCCAAGACTTAACACAGCAATTACTGTAGAAGATGCATCAGATGCTCTTGCTCTGCAAAAGATCGATGTTATTGCAGATAATGTTGATGTTATGGGTCGTACATTGGCAGATCTTGAAGACTATGAAATCCGTATGTTCTTGAATAACTCATTCGAGGCTCAGGAGCAGGCAGGAGTTGGTCCTCACGGTTATGACAAACTTACTGTTCTTGGCGGCTTTGATGCTAAGCCTTACGAGCAGTTCACAAACAACATCACTGATTGGATGAAAGATTCTCGTGAGTACTTCGAGCGTATTATCGAGGAGCTTAAGGACAAACTGAAGACTGAGAATGCAGTAATCACTGTTGTTGCTCATCCTTCATTGGTTCGTTTCCTTCAGAACGGTATCAACTGGGTATTCACAGATGAGACTCAGATCAGTGGTATGAAGATCAGCTACAACTTCGGTATCTATACTACAGCTCAGGATCGTGTTCACATCATCACTACACGTTATATGAAGCGTGAAGACGGCTTGAAGTTCTTAGTGATTCCGACAACAACTGAGTTGATCACTTACAAGCACTATAAATACAACTGTATTATCGATCGTAACTATCGTAACCCGATCTACACATTAACTCCGAACATTATGTGTACACATCGTACATTAACATTCGAAGTTCTTCCGGTTCAGGGTAAGATGACAATTGACGGTCGCGAGCTGTTCAGTCCTACAACTCTTAAGAGAGCTACAACGACTGCTGCAGGATCACAGGGTTAAGATTAACTTGACCTTCAATGAATAAAAAAAGAGCGCAACCATTTCGGGTTGCGCTCTTTCTGTCCGTTATGGACATGTGATAATGAAACTAATAATGGAAGAATGCCTATTCAAATATACTAAATTTTAACGGTGTTTATTTATCATGAAAAATAGAAATTGCAGCTTCACATGCCTTAAATGCAGATTCTACAGTTTTTGTAATAACTATACAACACTCATTATCGATAGTACCACATGCAATAAATTCAGGAAAGATGACAACTCCATTTTCACTAAGTCTATACCATTCGATAGGAAATGGAATCTTACAATACTTCCAACCATCTGATGATGGAATTGATCTAGCATAATAAGAATTTTTAGATTTGGATGGATAAATTACAAATTTAGCAGAACTTGGAGTTAGAACTTCCTGAAGGATATCCCATGATACATTTCTATCAAGAAAAACTATAGTGTCATCATATGTCTTAAGTAGACACTTAAGATACTCTATTGGATCTTCGATTTTTATGTGACATTTTTTCATGAATATTCACCCCCTTGGTTTTCTATCTAAATAATATACTATCAAAAAAGAGAAATATGCGAAATTATCATCCGCATATTTCTCTTTGTTACCGTTTAAGACGATAATAGGTAACAGCTATTAATCGCATCATTATAAAATTCAGCCATAAGAGAAATACTGCTTTCGAAATTATCAACAGTTAACTCTTGGATTAAAAGATCTGAAAGTTCATGAAACTCTTCTCTAGCAGCTTTCGAATCATCTGTCTCAAACTTTCTTCCGGCTCTTCTGATGATAAAATTATTATCTCCATATAAATCGCGTCTTCTTTTTATAACATATTTCTGAAGGCTCTCTATGGTCTTATCATTCCTCTCGATTTCATCATCAAACAATTTCAGTTTGATCTCTCCAGAATCAAAGTCACATCCGATATATTTCGTTCCTGTCATATTAAATTCTGGATAATCAAAATCAATTGAAGAAATCTTGTTGAGAAACTCTGATATCTCCTTTGGATCACTACTGTGATCGGTTGGAATCTTTTCTTTCATCTCCTTCTTTCTATTATTTTTATCATCTTTAACCATAGTTTTCAATGAATGCCCGTTTCCTCTATATGAGTCTGGATGAAGCGATGCATAAGCAATCATTTGATCCGTAAAAGCTGATGGTTTGGATATTTGTCTTTCGATCGATTCATTTTGATATTCTCTCATATACCTTCTAGAGCGAATATGTCCTCTTATAACATCTAGATTCTTATCCATTACATACCCGTATATCCAAAGAACTTTTTCGTCATTAGGATCCATCCAGTAATCTATATCAGAAGATAAAATTTCGTTTGAGCTTTTTTCAGAAACACTAAGATGAATGCAAGGAATATCTCCAAACCCATATGAATAATGATATTCGTACACAATATTATATACGGAACTTCCGATAGTTAATCGTTTCCTTTGTGCTCGATCGAATACATCTTTGTATTCCTGCATGTATTTTACAAAATTTTCATCTCCTTTCGAAATATTTTCAGTGTAAGATTTAATAGTTAAATTATCATAGACTAATGATACTGGAATAATGAATGCCTCTTCATCCAAATCGTAATCAATATTATTTGTATCTATGACTTTCTTGACATTATCAATTCCAATAAAATCAAGCAATTCTTCGTCAGTAAATCCTGAGCACATGGTTAATATGTTCATGCTACGATCCCAACCAAATCGATCCTTAAACGTTATTGTTTTGGGAAGCCCAAATACAAATCGATAACTGAGATGATTCTGAAGCACAGATCCTCTTGATAATTTAAAAGATTCATGATTCTTACAGCATTCGTACCCATCATTGTAATACAATTGATCCAACAATCCAAATGCAATACATTTTACTATATCCAATCGATTAGATGCGTGCAGATCGACATCATAATTATATGACAATAATTCTTCAAGCTTCTTATGAAGTTCTTTTATACGAAAGAAATTCTTTTTATTGATCCCTGATTCACTAAGATCTTTATACTTGAAATTGACACAATTTGTATAAATATCGATTTCTGCCAATACATCAGACCGAGTTTCTTTTGTAAAATCACCATATTCCCAATTAACATCAATCCACAACATTTTCTTTTTTCGTGTAGAAATTAATGATCCAATTTCCATACAAGATACAGCTGTAATGATATCTGCAACACATTTTCTTTTCTGTGCTTCAATTATCATTTTAGCGAATCTTGTACTAACAGGCATTTTTACAATTTCTTTTCCGGTTTCAGTTATTTCTCCGTCTTTAATCGCTCCAAGAATGGTTAATAACCGTTTTGCATCAAAAATAGATTGTCTTTTAGGCTGATGGTAGAAATCAAGAGTTTCTGCATCAATTCCAACGGATAACAATTTTAATACGACTTTATCTAATGCAAGTCTCTGAATTTCTGGTGTACTATACTCTTCACGATCGTAATATAAATTATGATTAGAGCAGAGAACGTAAATCCCATCTTTTGTTCGTCCTGCTCTACCAGCTCTTTGTAAGCAATCAGCCGTTGATATGTTATGAATGAATAAACCTTCAATCCCATTGTTAACCTCAACTCTTTTTTCTGTTCCGAGATCTACTACAACATCAATATCGTCAATTGTAACGCTTGTTTGTGCAACGTTTGTAGCAACAACTATCTTGGATGATGAGTAGTGCTTAAAACATTTTCTCTGATCTTCATAAGACAAGTCCCCATGTAAAGGAAACACATTCTGGAAATTTGAAAGTTCATTAATTGTATCAGATATCTCCTTCTTTCCAGGACAAAATGCCAATACGTTTTTACCTTTTGATGCATATTCTATGATCGTATCAATGAAACTCATTTCAGACTTGTGGATTTTTTCCACATCATATGTTCTTCCGCTAATATTGATGCATCTTACGGAAAAGATACCATCTTCATAATACTTTAAAAGATCCTCTGTGTCAATAGTGGCACTCATAAGAACAACTTTGAGATATCCGCCATCCATTCTGAATTTCTTAATCCAAGCAACAAGTGTCTCGATGTTTAAATTCCATTCATGAACTTCATCGAGAATTAACACTGTATTTCGATTATCCTTGATGCCTTTCGCCATTTGCAACCCATCTGTACAGAATAGAATTTTTGTATTTTGGGTTTTAGTTGATTCGAATGCCGTATGATATGCAACCAACCCTTCTTTCCACTTACTCCATGAAGGATCGCACATTTCTTCAGCAACCCTTTCTGCCAGACTTACACATGCAAGTCTACGAGGTTGTGTGACGATAACCTCATATCCAGCATCAAAAAGATATTGAGGTATTTGAGTAGATTTTCCTGATCCTGTTTCTGCAGTTATTATAACAGTATCATATGTTTCAACTGCATTCACAATTTCCTCCCTCTTCTGATATACTGGTAAGTTTGTATTCATATACTATACCCTCCTTTGTATATTAAATGAAAAATATTGGTTTGCTTCTAAGTTAAAAATATGTGAATAAATAACGG
>OGQO01000603.1_pt1 | contig 37289 bp, 30 predicted proteins | sample 1553241 | NCBI WGS metagenome assembly OGQO01 (sample SAMEA2579933, study PRJEB22360) | human gut metagenome | biome: human gut; feature: human-associated habitat; material: faeces | place: Denmark | collected 2008/2010
CGAAGCGGTACCCCCCCCCCCCCCTATGGGGAGGCCGCCCCCCCCGCCTCCCCCCGCCGGCGGAGCGGGGGGAGCCATGAAGAGCTCACCAAAGCCGATTTGCTCTATGCCTTCGCCCCATGTATTCGGGCTACAGGTACCAAAACAATAATCGACATAATTACCGAAATGGGGAGCAACAAGCCTTTTATGCTGATAATCATAGTTGCCAAGATATACGACTTCGTCAGCTATTGCCGGGACTTTTCCACCGACAAAAAGACCGCCCTTTTCCTCGTCATCCCGGTCAAATGAATATGCATCAGTGCCATTACCGTTTGAAGCGGTCAGTACAGGATAAGGATATGCCACACCTTGACTCCAGGGATAGGTGACACTGACGGTTTTGCCTTCAACCACATCATTCATCTCCTCGGAAGCGACATTATAGAATGCCCACGAATTTTTCTCAGTGTATGCATTTGATTCTGCAGTCCAGGATATTTCAGTATCAGCCGGAATTAACGCATAAGATTCAGTATAAGCGTGCAAACCATCGCTCACACCTGCGTACAGAGTGCCGGCAGGCAGCTGATAGAACGCTTCGGGCATCGGGGCTGCCACTGTAACGGCATCGACTGCCATAGAGTTACCCCAACCTACACTTAAATCGTTAATATAGCGGAAAGCGATTTTAACAGTTTTGCCTCTATAATCGGATAGAGAGACATTATAAGTATAATAATTCAACTCAGCCATGGCATCATACATCTCCGAGTCTGACATCCGACTGCATACATCATCACTGAGTTTCCACAACGTCGTCCAGTTTTCACCGTTGTCGGTTGTTATAAGCACCTCAAGGTCGGTATCGATTATGTCACGGGAATACGTCATGGTGTCCCAGTCGAAATAATAAACCGAGCCCAAATCCGCCTCGGCAAGGAAATAAAGGTCATCGGCGGCTCCGACAGTTATTTCAGGGGTTATCAGCCATTCATCCTGAGATGCGGCTTCACCTGAAATTTCCTCTCCGGCATCATTTTTATAATTCCATTTGTAAGTGAAATGAATCCAACATTCTTTCCTGCCGTCAGAAGTGATTGCTGTCCAATATCCGTCACCGGTATCTTGTCCCGCCCATGAATTATTGATATTATGACGGCACATTTCCTCGGTAGGCTTATTTTCGGGAGTATTTACCTCGGTCCATCCTTCGGGAAGCCAGTCAAGTTCATCGACATGTCCTTCAAAACCTTCATAAAATGTAGCACCGCCGGGAGCCTTTGTCACAGGGCGTATATTCTGACGGCCCTTTGAAACGACTCCGTTCTTAATCATGTCGGCATATACATAACCCTCTTTGTCGCGCACGAGACGCTTGACGATTCCGGGTGCCATCTCTTTTTGCGAAAGCACTGTACGCTGACTGTTGACGGCATTTAGTTTTGTAGATTTGACTTCTGCATGAGCTTTGGTCTTCATGATTGCTACAGTCGGAGTAGCGGCTGGAGGCATACCAAATGCCAAAGATAAGCATAATGAAAATGAGTAAAATTGCTTCATAAAAGAAGTAGTTGTTGGTTAAGTTACTCGTCTTGCAAACAAGACTCTTTAAAATAATTTCTCATAATCCCTTTTTACAAGGAACATGCAAAGCTATATATTTCCATTAACATATCCTAATATTTTATACATTTTGTCAATAAAAATAAAAAATATTTGCCAATTAGCGCACCATATTCCGCATTAGGCTATCATTATGCGCCAATTTCATGAAAAAGCAAAGCATGGCAATTACTACCAATATCATTCAACCGTAATCATTTTCCCGGCTATATCATGCAGTATTTGTGACAAAGGACTATCTTTATATCGTGAGCCACGACATAAACATCGACAATTCCACCCTTGTCAAAGGGTGTCTTAAGGGTGATAAGGAGGCATTAAGCCTCTTTTATATCCGTTTTGCGCCTAAAATGATGAAAGTCGTGCAGCGATATGTGACTGACATGAAAGATGCTGAAGATATACTTCATGACGGTTTCATTGTGGCATTCACACGTCTTGATTCATTGCGCAACCTTGACCGGGTTGATTACTGGCTTGCGACAATCATGAAAAATCTGTCGCTACAATTCCTCAATTCGCAGGATTTAGAAGACATACTCCATGAAGTACCTGATATCGAAGATATATCCGATATTGAAGATATCATCGATTTGGACACACTCGAATCGCTTATAAAACAGCTGCCGGAAGGGTACAGAAACGTGTTCCGGCTTGCAGTGCTTGAAAACAAGTCGCATAAGGAAATAGCCAACCTGCTTGGAATTGCACCTAACAGTTCTTCATCACAACTGTTTCACGCCAAGATGATGATGCGCAGACTAATCACAGACTATCGCCGACAAGCAGGCGCCCTTTCGCTGCTTATTCTGGCGGCTGCCGGTGTATTTCTGTTGTTACGTCAAACCAATGATCACGGGATTACTCTGAGAGAACCGATTGTGACAGAAATAAACGGTCACGATGCCACACCACCAACCCTGACCGACATACGTGAGGAAAAGATTACAGCCAATAGGGACACAAGGTGTGGAACCACACCCTTAAAATCTCCAATAGTGGCAGGCAGACATGATAACGATGCTGACTCTACGGAAACAATTGCACACTCCGCCACGGCAATGCAGGAAAATGGATTGCCTACTTCCACTGACACCACCCATGCTTCCCCGGAATCAAAGATAATAGATATTGACGAGACCTATCTTGCAGATGTTGATGTCAATTACAGAAAACGACACCATGCTCAATGTTGGGCGTTAAATGTAGGGGTCAATGCCGGATTATACAATTTTAACAATTTCGCCGACAGGTCAGATTATGTTAATGACGATTTTAATTCATCCGCCAACCCGAATGACCCGACAGACGACCCGCTCAACCCCACACCACAACGAAATGCCGCGGCGGACTACAAGGACTATAATAATGTATCACATCGACATTCAATGCCCGTATCGTTTACCGTATCGGTAAATAAATCACTCTCGAAGATGTTCAGTGTCGAGTCGGGACTGACATACACATATCTCCATTCCACTTTTGAAAGCGAAAGGGCTAAAAGCGATTGCCGGTGGCACTATCTGGGAATACCGTTGAAAATGAATTTCAATATATATTCGACTCAACATATCAAGTTCTATGCCTCGGCCGGCGCAAGGGTCGACTTCCCTATATCCTCTTATGCGACAGTCACAAGCCCGTCAGGCAATCCCGATCTCCGGGCAGGCAAATTCAATTCTGCGATAGTATGGTCGTTAACAGGCAGCTACGGGGCTTCATTTAAATTATCTTCCCGTATGGAGATATTCGTTGAACCTACATTGCAATATCATTTCAGTCATAGTCAGCCTGTGCCTGACATCTGGACTGACAACAGATGGGATTTTTCACTCCCGGTAGGCTTCCGTCTCAACTGGTGAAAATATCGCGATGCTTCATGCAGTATTTTCCATAGACATTCATCATAATAATAAAACTTATCTAAATTGCATCAATATGGTTTCTAACTTTTCATCCTTTTTATCACGCATCTGTGCGGCATTTATCACATTGCTTGGTTTCGGCTGTTCTTCTGATGAGCCGGGCGATGAAAGCGGCTTAATCTGTATGTACGGATGTCCGACCGGAACTTTTGAGATAAAAGGGAAGGTCAGTGCCGGTAATGAAAACAAACCGGTTGAGGCAGTAATAAAAGTCACCGAGCCAGCATGTAATTCCGGCGCACTTTACTTTACATCCGTTCAGACCGGTGTCAGCGGAAAATATGAGGCAACATTAAGCGGCTTCGTATTTGATGAGGTAAAAGTGGTGTGCCTGCCGATTGACACACGCTTTGAAGCAGACTCTACGTTTGTGGCCCTGGATTACATAAAGCAAAGTGACGACCATAACGTATGGTCACTCGGTACTGCAAAAGCGACAATAAATTTCAATCTTAAAGAAAAACCTGACGATCAATGAAACCTTTGTCTGTAAGACAGCGGATTGCCCTTGAACTGAATCGCCACATAAAAAATGAACGCCGGAAGGCGCATGTTCTCCGTCAGCTTTTCTGGGAGTGCACATGGCGTTGTAATTTGTCATGCCGGCATTGCGGAAGCGACTGCAAAAGCATGTCGGATATTCCTGACATGCCTGCCGATGACTTCTTAAAAGTCATCGATTCGCTGATGCCTCATGTCAATCCTCATGAAATGAATGTCGTGATAACGGGAGGGGAGCCGCTGGTAAGAAATGACCTGGAATATGTAGGGCGTCAATTATATGACCGGGGGGTTCCATGGGGCATTGTCACTAATGGGCTGCTGTTGACAGAGCATAGACTTGACAGTCTCCGCAGCGCAGGGCTACATAATATCACCATAAGTCTTGACGGCTTGGAAGACACACATAACTGGATGAGAAATCATCCTGAATCATTCAAAAGAGCCCGCAATGCCATAAATGCAGTCGTGTGTGCCGGCGACCTTAATTTCGATGTGGTGACTTGTGTAAACCGCAAGTCACTGCATCAACTATGCGAGCTAAAGAAATTGCTCGTCAATGCCGGAGTGAAACGGTGGCGGTTATTTACCATTTTCCCTGCCGGAAGGGCGGCTCGATATCCTGAATTCCGGTTGTCAGGAGAAGAAGTCCAGTCCCTTATGCAATTTATCGTTAACACCCGTAAAGAAGGAAAAATACACGCATCTTTCTGCTGTGAGGGATTCCTTGCAGGATATGAAGGAAAAGTTAGGGATTATTTCTTCGACTGTCAGGCAGGCATAAGCGTTGCCTCGGTATTGCTTGACGGCGGCATCGGTGCATGTCCGAGTATCCGCTCCGACTACCGGCAAGGCAATATTTACAAGGATGATTTCTGGGATGTGTGGCAACACCGCTTCGGCCAGTACCGCAACCGTAACTGGATGAAACGTGGCGAATGTGCCGACTGTTCTTTTTGGCGCTTTTGTGAAGGTAACGGCATGCACCTGCGCGATACCGACGGCAATCTCATGCACTGTCATCTGACTGCCAAGTGACAGGTCAGTGACCATATGCTATTTGTGCGCCTTAATCCACTGGGATATGCGGTTTTCATAGATGTCAAATATCATTTTGACATCATTGCGGTTTATCTGACGTAAACGACTAATCCACACATTTATGTCGACCGGTACGGGAGATCCCTTGCTGCGATGGCTCAGACGTTTGAAAGCCTTCGCAATGCCGGCAAGCCTTGACAAAATATCCTCATCGCTGGTAATCATCGATGACTTGCGTATCATGACTATCGCCTCGAAACCGTCAGGGAACACCACGAATGCCGGAACAGCCATGGAAGGATAATACAAATGGAGATTTTCAAGCATCCTTTTAAGGACAAGCCCGGAAGTGGAATATTTCATCACGCCATCAACTATCTCACCGAAATCCTGCCGCTCCAGGACCGTGAGCATTGTAACCCAAAACACGCCACTGAAATTATTCCATGAAAACAGTATGTTTTCATACTTGAAGAGAGGGAAACGGCTTTTCATGCAGGTATATGGATAAGGGGTTGATTACACACAAATATAATCTAACTGCATGAATTAACCAAATTTTTAATAAAATATTTTATACTTTTATATAAAATTCTTTTATTTTACAATTTTCAAAGGTTGCTAATATGAGCGGAGGAAGTCAATCAGGCTGGAGTCATTGAAATGGGGGACATCGTTGCCCGACATTTTGCCCTGCCGGTCGATAATATAGTATGAGGGGAATCCGGCGAGATTAAGCATAGTCATTATTCTGTTTGACGTGTCATCATCGGGGATGAAAATGTGTACAGCATTGTGGATGTCGGGCACAAGTTTTGACCATGTCTTCATGTCGGATTTCAACCACAGGACAGCGAAGACAACATCCTTGTCTTTGAAAAACTGCCGCGCATCCTCTCCGGCGGCAAGACCGGCACGACATGGTCCGCACCAGGTGGCACTCACATCAAGATAAACCGGGCGTGACGGGTAACGCGACTTAAGCCACTCGACGGGATTTACATTGTCGACTTCAAATACGGTGTCGTTTTCCATCACGACCATGGCTCCCGGTTTCAAGACAGAATAATCAATCGAGGCAACATTATCGGCATACACTCGGTCATAATATGCCGTGTCGGCAAATTCACTTCTTGCAGGCGCCTCGACATCGTCATGAGCGGCGGCGTACATCATGTCACGGATGACACTCTTAGGCACACTTTTCAGATAATCGGGACATGAGAACATCAATGCGCTCAGGTGATAGGGAAATATCATCACCTTCACATTTTTCTCATTCATGATGTCAAATATCGGGTCAGTGAAAAATGCCAGCGTCTCGTCAGGCCCGTTCCCCCTGAAACCTATTGCCTGATTGGCGATACAAAAGATATTATCGAGATAAAGAAGCTCGGCGGTCTCAGGCGACAAAGAATTGTCGGAGATATATTTTTCGACCACTTTCTTCGTGCGGTCAACCTCGCTTTTGAATGTCGGCATATACTCCGAAAGCGCAACAGTGTCCGGCAGAAGTGTCACGTCATAATATATCCCGGCAAGATCGCAGAAAGCATGGGAATATTCCTCATTAAGCTGCGAATGGTCGCCTGAAAGATGAAATTCGATCGGAGTCCGCGATGCGTCGATGCTCACAAAAACCGAATCGCCCGGCTCAGCATAGGCGTTGATAAACAGCTTGCGGTTATAATTTATCGTGAATGTATGCCCGCGATAAAACGGCACGACCACATCGAAGCACCCTGAAGAATCAAGCTCGGCGATACATCGTGAACTCTTTTCATAAATGTCACATTCGTTAACCACGAGAGTGCGCGAACCACCTTCCGGAATACCGCGCACGACACCGGAAACCTTTATCGAATTGACCGGCGATGCTATTGCCGACAATGTGAAAACTACTGCAGTAGCTAATGCCGTGAAGAAACCTTTATACATGACATGATGAATTTTGTACTGCTACAAAAGTAAACAAAAAAAGTTATCCCGCAAAAGAGTTCCCCACAAATTCCCCTTCAATCCCAAACAATCTTCCTCTCATCGCACTTCGGGATAACGGATCGACAAATTGCATATTTTTAGAGCCGGGATAATAGCTCGGAGCCGGTCATGACATCCATTTTGGAGAATGCGAACAACTTTTTGCCAAGGTCTTTGAGTGAATGTCCGATGTGATAGACTTCCTCATCGATTATCAGGAAGCGGTCGTGAGCCTTGTTACAGGCATGCATAGCCACGCCGTTTTCGGTGAAGGCATAAGGCATGTATTTAAGATGATGCCCTTGTTTGAGGTCACAAATTGTGACCTCAAACACTCTTCATTTGTCAACTGAAACATAAAGTCGGGTGGAAAGCGCTGAATATTACGCTTAACCGCCTGATTAAGTACCTTAGTCTCAACGTCATATAACTTGGCTAAATCACTGTCGAGCATCACCTGCTCATCGCGCACGACATATATCAGAGATTCAATGTTAATAGTTGCGGGCAGTCGGTCGACGGGATTCCCTGCCGGAGGCTCATTAAGATTTACGGGGCGTTCTTGCATGGAAATATAAATTTTTCGTGCTAAAATATTTCCGCTAATATACAAATATTTTCAAACACATACACCTGATTAGTAAAATAATATCGTTAGCGATAGATTGTTACCAATCACGTCACCAGGCGGCAAGAGTCAGCAGCGGAACAACTTTTTGAGATGCACGATTATGAATTTGTCAAGATTATGAATGAGGAAACTGAAAAGCAATGTGCCCCCAACAACCGCCCCCACATAAAGACCGCTCATCAAGTCGGGAAACAGCAGCAGAACCACAGAAGATACCATGCCATGACTCAGATAAGTCTCATACGAGATATTTCCCAGGAATCTTGTGACCGGATTGTCCAATCTTATTTTTACAGTAGTCAGGAAATAAAATATGATTATACTTAACCCCAGCACTATTTTTAGCAGATATTCACCCCATAACCATACCTCCTTGTTGATTTCATACGCTACACCCAATATCGCTGCGGCAATAAGAGAAATCACCCATTTAACCGGCTGCTTCTTCATGAGCCACTGCTTTATCCCGGCAAAATGACGTATCAGAATAAGCCCCCACACAAGCCCGAGACGCTCATAACACCATCCCAACTGAGCCGACACTACATCGCCATCTTTGGATAAATAAAGATACAAGCTGCTCAGACAAACCCACAAAATGAGTATCACATCGCCGATTACGACTCTCAAATTGAATTTCCGGGATAAGAGGTTAACTATATAAAACAGCAGGCAATACTCCAACAAAATCTTGATATAGTCGTTGACACCTAAAATCTGGCTTAATCCTACAGACTTTCCAAACAGGCAGAGCACCAACACAATAGCTATGTTGACAACAAAATTCGGCACAAGTAGCGATACAAGCCTATTGACGGGGAAAGTCTTAAGATACGATTCTTTATGCTCGACTCCATATTGCATACCGTAAGCTGAAATCAAAAAGAACCCGGTTACACCTATATAGGCAAAACTGCCGAGAGCATCCTGAAGAAGATTCTGTTTATCTACAGGAATATGCACAAAAATCACGATAATCGAACATAACCCCTTCAATGTATTGGTGTACTCCTTATCGAAGAAGCTCTCGCCATGCTCCGACTTTTTACTTTTCCAGATTACTGACAAAAACAATATCAGTATAATCAGAAATGTCAATAAGATATTTAACATAGATAATTAGCCCGTGATTCGTTTAATGTAATGCAAACCAAAATTAAGTGATTAAGAACCCTTATTATTCATATCTCTTTTCAGGCAGAGATCGATGAGCAACACTGCATGTTCTTTCTCTTCTTGTGGTGCGTCTTTCGGGCGCCATGCCACAATAAAACGGATAGATGCAGAAGTTACGAAATATCCTTTTTCAATCCAGAGTCGCAAATCTCCCTGCATCTTCTGCGATAATTGGGCGACAGCCAAGCCAGTATCGCTCTCATAAAGATAGTTATTGTCAAACCGAAGAGTCTGACCAGCCCTAAACGAAAGGATTTCATTTTTTCGCGACTTGAAGAAGCCGAGGTTGACATCCTTGTGTGATAGCTGCAACACAATCTCGTCAGGCATATCGTACTGGCGGGTATCGACGTGATGCTCATCAGCAGGCATACGGTCGAAGAGAGAATCATCAGAATGGATAAACAGCCGTTCTTTTGCACGGGTGGCACCTACATAATATCGTCGTAGCACCTCATCCATAAGATGCTGAGGTTTAGTAACCAGCATGTAGACATCATCAAATTCACGCCCCTTTGATTTATGGATAGTGGAGACAACAACATCCGCACCTGAAAGATCACAAAAATCCTCAACTGACGATTCAAATACAAACTCCTTGAAGTCGGTATAATATTTCGCTTTATTGGTCTGTTCAAATATCGAGAGGCATCGTTGCAGGTAATGAAGAGTTGACGAATCGGCATATCTGGCGAATGTCCTATGTTTCGCCATTTCCCATACTTCGTCGGTTATAATCGGCACATGTGAGCCATGGTTTACTTGCTTGAGGAACATACGTACTTCTGCCATATTCCAGAACCGGAAACCATCCATGCTCTGTACCAGCTTGCTGTTCAACCCGTGCTTGCGCAACAATGCCACAAGAATAACGGCGTCCTCATTAGTCTGAGTCAATACACAAACTGAACCTCTCCCACGATGAGTCAGCAGATTATTGACAAGTGGCTGATACATTATTCGCGAGACATGATGATGAATGCTGACAAAGCCCTCCTTATTATTCATGGAAACGATAGGATGACTCTTCATTCGTCCACCGATACCGTTCACAAATACATTTGCAAAATCAACCACATGCCGTGAACTCCGATAGTTCTCCGTCATCTCAACAAGCCGGGCTTCCGACTCCCTCAGCAGTTGAGCCATGTAGCGGGAATTTGACCCGCGGAATTCAAATATATTTTGGTCATCATCGCCGACGGCAATAACGCGCATCTCTTCGTTGGATTTCATTAAAGCATGTACCAAGGCATACTCCTCATAGCTCATGTCTTGTGCTTCGTCTATGACCAAAACCGTCTTGGCGATACGGTTAGGCTCCACTTCTCCATTTTCAATCATCAGGGCGGCGTGTGCCACGACATCCTTCGCGTCATCAAGATTGCCGATTTTGCCCAAGAGGTCAAAGCAATAGGAATGAAACGTCTTTATTTCGACAAAGTGCGCGGCATTGCCGATAAGCCCGAGCAGCCGTTGCTTGAACTCTATCGCCGCTGCACGTGAAAAAGTGAGCATCAATAACTGTTCATGCTTGACATCTTCAAGCAACAGCAATGAGGCGAGCTTATGTACCAGTACGCGCGTCTTTCCGCTGCCCGGACCTGCAGCCACTACGATACAACGCGACTCCTTGTCGGAGATAATCTCCATCTGTTTTTCAGAGAGAGCACCAAAAATATGCTTATACTTCTCCGGGGTGACATTCCTCTCGATATCATGTACACGTTCACCTTTGAAATATTTCGCGACAAACCGCCTGTAATCCATCTGAAAGTAATCTTGCACATACTCCAGTGCGGCGTTGTAGTCACGCACCATCAGATTGGCATATTCCCCCACGATATGCACTTGCTGAATCTTCTGCTTGTAAAATTCGCTGAGCATGCGATAGTCATCCTGTTTATAACGCGAGCGGCTATCCTTGATACGGCGTATGTCCATGGCATTATATAGCACAAGGAAACCACCTTCAAGTTTCAAGGCACCGATCTTTGACAGATAGAGCAATGACTCCTCAACATCCTCAATCTGGATATCCTGCATGGTTCCTAACAGAGTGTTTCCATTTGCCTTCAAGTCATTCAACAGCTCCACCACGGAGAACTGCACACCATTATTCTTAGCCCCCTCTTCTGCGACCGGCGATATAAGAGCGTAGAGCCATCCGATCGTAAAATGACATATCTCCATACGCTTCTCAAAGCGCCTAAGGGTTGATTCCATGTCTACTTGACGAGTCAATTCAATATTGCGGGAGCCATCCTCCTTTTTACGTGTATAGCCTTTGACCGTCAGGAAATATAATAATGTGCGGATATCCTTTTCCGTAGCGGTATCTACACCATCTTTCTGTGCATTGTCGTTCAGCTGCTTATATGAAATATAGATCGAGTCATCAGATATATGACAGAGAATATAACGCTCAAGTTTCATAAACCGTTCCAACAGGCGTTTAGATTTACCTTCAGATTCTCCCGCATCATTCAAAAATGCGGAAATATCTTTTGAGTCGGCAAGAATACCTTCCTGCCGCATACGCTCCACGCTGGACACTACGTCACCCTTGCTCAACCCGAGAATGTCAGCAAGATAATCTACGCGCGATTCCGCTTCAGCACCTTGAGCCTTGGCAATGTACTTTTGTGATATAAGCGACTTTATGATGCGTACTGCTCTCTCTATCTCTTCATTATCGAAAAGCAAGGATTCGGTGATACGCTTGCGCGCCTCATCAACATTTTTCACGGTTATACCTGTAGCATAGACATGAGGCACGTTATTTCCGCGCTCAATGTAACCAGCCTGCTCCAATGCCGCCAGGGCTGTGCGCACACGTGTCTCTATGTCGGATACCGAGTCGTCCCATCCTGCCTTGCGGGCTATCTCCAAGGCTGAGCAACATGCGCGCACTCGTTGCCGGGTTAAATCCTTGACCGCCTTCCACACTTGTTGTATCTCACTGATACTTAACTTTGTCTGATTAAGAAGAATAAAATGTTTATCAAGGTCGGCATCGTTATACAACACCAAACACCGGGCTTCAAGATGCGGGTCACGACCGGCACGACCTGCTTCCTGGACATAATTCTCCAATGAATCGGAAATGTCGTAGTGTATCACCAGTCCCACATCTTTTTTATCAACTCCCATTCCGAAGGCGGAGGTTGCCACAATGATGCGCACCCTGTCGTTAATGAATGCTTCCTGATTGGCAATCTTGTCGTCCGGATCCATCTTGCCATTAAAGGGCAAAGCCTTGAAACCGTCGCGCGTTAGTTTTTCAGCCAACTGCCACGTTCGCTTGGTACGGGACACATACACGATGGCGGGGCATGATGATTCGGCTATCAATGAACGCAATTTCATGTACTTGTCATCATCCGTCTCGGCATGGATTACGGAATAACGCAGATTGGTACGGACTGCCGTGGACGCAAAAATCTGAAGGTCGAGGTCGAGTGTCTGCTTAAAATAGTCGCAAATATCCTGTATCACCTTCTGCTTTGCTGTCGCCGTGAAGCACGATACCGGTATTGGCTCATGACACTTTTTATTTTTCTGATATTGTCTGATAAACTTGCCTATGTATAGATAATCTACCCGGAAATCCTGTCCCCAGGAGGAAAAACAATGTGCTTCGTCTATCACAATGCGTACGACATGGCGTCCTAGCAATATCTTCTCTATCGTCTTCGACCGCAGCATCTCGGGAGAAATGTACAACAGCGATGCATCACCGTTCATCACACGCTGAATCGCCTCAGAGCGGCTGATGGGGTCGAGCAAACCATTGATGGTAACAGCATCGGTAATACCCCTTTCGGCAAGGTTGTCCACTTGGTCTTTCATTAACGACTGCAAGGGGGAGATGACGACTGTAAGACCGTGTACCGACCGTCCCTCCATCAAGGCAGGCAACTGGAATGTTAGTGATTTTCCGCCTCCGGTGGGAAAAATTGACAACAATGATTTATGCCCTACGGCAGCATTGACGGCATTTTCCTGTAGCGGTTCTCCGTCATAAGTGCGAAACTTGTCAAAACCGAAAAAACGCTTTAAGTTGACATGCACATCAAGTTCATTATTGCAATATGAGCACCCTTCTCTACATTTGACATGGCGGAGCATTCTCACCATATTCTCCACATTAGGGTAATTATGTAGCACCCATGCCGGCGTAATCGAACGATAGTCGGTAGTGTCTATCAGTGCAAGTGCGTATGCCAATTCACATGGATACTGATTTATAGCATTTTCAATATCGGCATGTTCGCAAATTTTACCTCGGTATTCCGAACGAATCAGTTCAGCTAATGACTCTTTGCTCCCGGCTTTAGCGTTGACAAAAGCCAGAAAACCATTGAACTCATCATAATCTTGAAGCAGCGTTGAAAAAATCAACTGCCTTGAGGGGGACAGGCTTTGCCATCGAGCCACCTCATCCATCAGTAAGTCACGGGCTTTCTCGCAGTCGTTGACAGGATTATTCATCTGCTCGCTTACCAACTTGTCATCTTTCAGCAGACGATGGTAAGGACGTTCCGGGAAAAGCAACGGTGACAAAAACAGCGTGTCGACAAGCAAGCATCTTCTTACCTCATCGTCAAACAGATATTTGGCATCATGGTGTATGATGTTGTGACCGCAGACAAAATCCACCTCCTTCAAAAAATTCCTCAACTCCCGCCTGTCGGCGGAATGGAATACTGCACCATTCCACAGTAAAGCCCCGATGTCATGAATCATCTTATCCTTTAATCCGACCTCGACATCGACAAAACCATAGCTGGACGGATTATGTGACACATCGCGTGACCGGGGCGGTTTATTCTCCGCCCCGTTGAACGTGTCTATGATTTTATTCCAGAAGGACATTTATTTTAAGCCGGGTGGAGTTAAATCAGATCATGGCCTGTCGCAATCTTCTATGCGACCGCTCTCCGGTACGTCGGCAAGCCGCTCGTTGACATACTCTATGTCCATCATGGCATCATCGACCCATGCCGACAGGGTATTGAAATTCTCGAATCCGAAGTTTTCGGCAAGCTCTTTCTTCTGCCGGGAAGTCAACTTATCAGGAGCGGAGAACGCTTCCCTCAACCGCAAGTAGGACGATACACCCCCGCAATCTTCAATCGGCTGGAAATCACACTTCCATTTCGTGCATGTCGCAACTTCACCGGCACGCTCCATTACATCAAGCACACTGACTGTAAAAATCCAGTCATCGCCGAAGTCATAGACATATTCGAGCTTGTCGCTTTTCTTGGCAAGAAAGGCAGTCACAGGAGTGACATCGGCATCATGGGTACAGTCATCTAATCCGAAGCCCATTTCATCTCCCATCGGAATTCCTATCTGCAATCCAGGGTCATACGCCTGATGTTGAAACTGCCACAGATGACAATTTTCCAGCCCGGTCACAGCCTGGATGGCATGATGAAGCTGAGAAAAATTAAAATCAGCCGGGATGACTATCTCGCGCCACATAGGCGGCTTGGTGACATCCTTCATCTGCACCTTTAGACGCAGTGATTTCTTGTCGGCATCGGGCATGGCACGTGCGTCTTTGACCTCCCGAAGAGGAGCGCTACCAAACCCGAGGTCATCAGACATTGACAATATACGCTCACGCTGCTCCCCCAACGACTTGTCATCAGCCAGAAAAGCGGCATACTCTTCCGGGGAAATACCCATCTCTGCCATTGCTGTCATGAGCATCAGCTTCATGCTTTCAAATTCCATCTTATCCTTATCGGATTGAGTTGCCTTATCGTGACCGAACTGTATCGGGGCGTCAAGAATCACGTTACGTTTCTTAACCATATCTTCTTTTTTAAGTTGCTTCACAAATCTACCACATATCTCCAACAAATCCAACAACCTGTGATTAAAATATCCCGTTCACTTTTCTTTTTTCGGTGATTAGTTTGCGCGGATGCAAAATTTTATTAAATTTGCCAAATGGGTAATCCCTTGTTTTTGAGGGTATATACTCAGTAAGTAGCACCACAATCATCCTTTAATTACATTATCATGAAGAAGCTTCTTGCATTTGTCTTTTTGACCGTTACGCTTGCTTTGGCGGCAGATAACTATCAGATTTCGTTCAATGCGTGTCTGAGCGACGGCAAACTTCAGGCTGCCGACAGCATACTTGATGAGTGGAGTCGCGCGACTCCGACTGACCCGGAGCTTTTTCCGGCACGGTTTAATCTGCTCCTTAACCGCGCCACCAGTGACGCGACAAGGCGCGATTCACTCGTTGACTGCGCTTTTGCGGAGATTGACCGGGGGATAGCCGTTTACCCCGACCGCATTGATTTCCGGCTCTGCAAGGCAGAAGCGGCATCGGTCGAAGGCAGATGGAGTGCTGTAATCGAAGCGGTCGACGGTATGCTGGATCATGATGTCGAAAATGGCGGTCACTGGCTCGGAATGGGGAATACATCGCTGACCAATGCTGCTACTCTCCTTGCCGATGCTGTATTCGAGCGTCTCGGCGATATTTATAGCTCTGATTCGCGTACCGTGGTCAATTCTGCCCTGTCAACTGCCGATAAGGCGGCGAAGCGCTTCGGCAACGATGTCAGGATTCTCAATATGGCGGGCAATCTCAATTTCGGCGTTGCAAACAACGATGCCGCACTGAGATACTTTGAAGAAGCTGCGCTTATCGCCCCCGACGACGCCATACCACTTACCAATATAGGCTACATCAAATATCAGCAGGGCGACAGTGTCAAGGCTCTTGAAATATTCCGCAAGATAGAGACTGGCGACTATGATGAAGAGAGCCGGAATATTGCACGACAAATGATTGCGCAGATAACCACCCCTGTTCAGAACATGCCGGAATATTTCTACTTTTTCCGCTATATGCCCCAGATTGCCGAGCAAGTCACAAGTGCTGCCTCTCTTCTCGACATAAAAATGATTAACAGCCAAATTCCGTCTTCCAACAAACTGCATTCGCCGTTTGCCGATACCGATATCAAGGTTGACGACATCCCGCAACTCGACGGAGAGCCAAAGGTAGTAGTGTGGACTTTTCCGATGCCTAAGAAGATACCTATGTGTCGCTACATAGCTTTCGTTGCCGACGGCAAAGGGAAGCACAAGATATTGACACTTGAAAAATCGTTGGAAGACTATTGGATTGTGGGCACTATGAAAGGCACCGAACACTCCAATTTCGGCGACGTGCCCTATCCAGATGACGCCGCGGCATTTGTCGAGGCTCTCCGCAAAAAGAAACTTCTGAAGTAAGCAAGCAGACCTCCTGCATCATGGCAAAGTCATGGAGCGCTTGTTGTGAGTTTTTGGAGGGACGGAGTGCTACCGGCGACGCCCATCTCGGGCATGTGTTTCCCGACGGACCGCGTTCAAAAGGCGGATTGAGATATTGCATCAACAGCGCCTCGCTCCGGTTCATTCCCGAATCGGAAATGGAGGCTGCGGGCTACGGCGAATACCTGCCGCTTCTCGACCGGAAATGACTTATGAAGTACATACACATGGCACATTTCAGAATCCGGGATACTCACCCCATTAGCGCATCGAGGCTTGACCGAGATAAACCCCGGAATATGGTCGCATATTAGCCACGCCATCGCCTGCGGCGCTCTACTCCAGCAAAGAAAACCACGGGGTAAAACCGTATAAAACAGCAATGACCAAGAAAACTATTCTTTTCTTAGCCATTGCTTATAAGTGAGCTATGTGGATTTTATCGCTCAATATTCGTCCTCGTTGAAGAAAGCTTCAATGACTTTAAATTAACATCTTATATCATTGCTCTAAATAATAGGCAAGTGAATTTGGCGAGCAAAGACGATGGAAAGCTATTGAATTCTCAATCAAATCTTCTGCCTGTCATGATTTTCTGTTCAGGATTTATAATTTTTGAACAGAAACCTTAGAATACTGTTCAAAAATCGCGATTTATGAACAGTATTCTTCTAATACTTTTTCATAAATCACCAATTCTGAAAAGCTTTATTGCTTCTCAGATACGGATTCGATAGGCGCAATACCACCAAAGTGATTGGAGTCTGAAACGATCATGAAGAGATTTATCAAAGGAAGATTCATATAATAATAAGATCTTCCTATCTTTATTCTTTCAATTAACCCGGTCTCAACCAAAGCGTTTAAATATCTGTTTGCCGTGATTCGACTAACCATCATTTCTTTTTCAAGAAATTCCACTTTAGTATAAGGATGGAAGAAAAGGTTATTCAAAAGTTCGTGTCGATACTGTTTCCCAAATTTAGGGCGGAGTACGGTCTTGAATTCAACCATCAGTTTGGAGATACCCTTGACAAGACGGGTAGTTTCGATTGCTGTTTCTTCAATTCCCTTTAGCATGAACAGAATCCATGCTTCCCATTGTGTCGCATTATCATCATTCTTGTCTCTGATTGCCTGAATCAGCCGATAATATTCTCCTTTATTATGAGTGATATAACGGCTAAGATAAAGAATCGGCAGATCAAGACATCCGGTAAGAACAAGATATAAGACGCAAATGATACGTCCGGTCCTGCCATTCCCGTCGTAGAATGGGTGTATGCTCTCAAACTGATGGTGGATGATAGCCAGCTTGATAAGGGGATCCAAATCGGAGAGACGTTCATCGTTTATGAAGCGTTCCAGATTATCCATCAACTCCAAGATGGTCTGCTTATCTTGCGGAGGCGTGTACACTGTCTTCCCATCCGAGCGTTTCAATGCTGTACCGGGCACACTTCGGAAGCCAGCGGAGTTATGCTCAAGCATCTTCTGAATCTCCTTGATTACTGAAGAAGTCAGCACTCCTTTTTCCTTGACAAGGTGAAAGCCCTGTTGTAGCGCTTCTCTATAATTGAGAACCTCTTTTGTAGCGGCATTAGCAACAAAATTTGACAACGACTCAGCAGCTCCTTGATATAGGTCATCTTGAGTAGTAACAATATTCTCCACCTCAGAACTATCCTTTGCCTCCTGTAAGGTGAGAGTGCTTACAAGTATATTCTCATTAGGTATCGTCAATGCTACTCCCTTTAACTCAGCTAAGCGTCGATTAGCCTGGTTAAGCTGTTTGAGAATTGCCTTGGTTTCCAGATCATACGCAAGTGGCAAATGTGGGATATTGTATTCGCTCATAAACATCGTGATTGTATGAATACAAAATTAACCGATGCGGATGACTGTAGCAAGAAATATGCTTAGTAACATATTTTCAGTTCATGACCGACTGCCGACGATATTTTCCCAGAGTGCATTGTATTTTCTGCCTGCCCATAATTTGAGTTGCTATCCAAAATGCAGAAATATTTTCTGCAAATGCAGCGAATTTAGGGACGTAAATCAAGCGATTTAGGGCGAAAAATAAGGATGTCGGAGATTTGCTGCGTCCCCAACATCCTGTAAATGAGCTTGTATTTCAGCGCGTTTTATCGCGTTTTGTTTAGTATTCCTCCTCGTTGAAGAGATACGAATAAATTACCTTTCAGACAGTTATCTTGATTTTGCAGAAATTAGACAAGCAAACTTTGTTATAAAAGGCGATAAAATGCTCCGTGTCGATAATCATTTTACGATGATTTTCTTAGTCTTATTGTCTTGGCGAATTATATATATCCCTGAAGAAAGATTTTTGAGATTATCTCGATTGCAATCCTTCTTGATTAATAATCCTTGCATATTGTAAATATCGAAGCTTTCATCAGCATCAGCGAATATGTCGTCTATGCCTGAAATACTCGTAACTATGCATTCTGCAGACAAATCAGAACCATCGGTTGTCCGTGCCGAAATAATACAACTGCCATCTTTGATTACGTTTACAAGACCATTGTTGTCGACTGTTGCTATACTTATATCGCTCGATGTCCATTCAATAGTCTTATTTTCCGCTTCGTCCGGAGTTATTATGGCGTTGATTTGAAATATCTCACCTTCAAAACCGGACCATTCAGCCGGGTCAAGTGAGATTGACTCAACAAGAACAGGTTTGACGATAACAGAACAAGACGCGGAAACGCCGGAGCCATCTGCTGCTGAAGCTGTAATTATACATTCGCCGATTCCAATAGCCGTCACCAATCCGTCACTATTGACAGTAGCCACCGACTCATCACCCGAAGACCACGTCAACGTCAAGTCATCTGCATTTGCAGGCAGTATTCTTGCATTAACCTGTAAACTCTGTCCCTTTGTGCAAATCCATTCAGCCGGGTCAAGTGAGATTGACTCAACAAGAACTGGTTTGACGGTAACTGAACAGCACGCGGAAACGCCGGAGCCATCTGCTGCTGAAGCAGTAATTACACATTCGCCGATTCCAACAGCCGTCACCAATCCGTCATTATTGACAGTAGCCACCGACACATCGCCCGAAGACCACGTCAACGTCAAGTCATCTGCATTTGCAGGCACCATTCTTGCATTAACCTGTATGATCTGCCCTTTTGTGCAAATCCATTCAGCCGGGTCAAGAGAAATCGATTCAACAAGAGCAGGATTTACTGTAATCTCGCAGGTAGCCTTTACTCCCGAGCCATCCGTTGCTGCCGCTGTAATAATGCACTTGCCGACACCGATCGCCGTCACTGTCCCTGATTCGTCTACAGTAGCAACTTTCTCATCGTTTGATGCCCAACTCACATTTGGATTCGCATTTGTTGGATGGACAAACGCATGTAATTTACCGCTACATCCTTTAGTAAGTATTAATTCTGTATCCGACAGATTAATGCCGCTCGCGTATTTATAAACAATAACATCACATGAAGCATTTATATCCGGATTATCTACAGAACTTACAATCACTGTATTCTTTCCTGGTGAATCATACCCAGTAGAGCACGCTAAAACAAAACCATCATCTTTTAATATGATATAATCCGCAAGTTCTTTTTCCCATTTAACCGGTAATTCATATGGTACATCCGGTTCTATTATAGCCTCTAATTGATGTCCCGTATTGATATATAAAACTATTTGTGTCGGTAAAGTAATTTTAGTAATAGGTTCTATAATCAAATCTTCTATTGTATTTCCAAATCTACCCCAACCATCAAACGGGATGAAAATACCATGATAATTTGCATAACATTCCTTAGGAATATGAAGGTTCATATATTCTGGAGATGAACCACAAAACACATCGTCATTTATAGTTTGATTATATCCCAAAGGAGCGATTTTTGAATATACATAAAAATCACTAAGCTTACGACAATTAGCAAAAGCTTTCCAGCCAATAAAAGTTTTACTGGTATTAATCGTCACTTTCTCCAAATTTTCACATTCGCTAAATGCAAGTTCTCCAATTTTTGTAACTTTTTTATTGAGAACGACATTCTTGATTGAAGAACATCCCAAAAAATTTCTATCTCTTATCTCAGTAATTGTATCAGGTATTGTTATATTCTCAAGTAGAGTTCCGCTAATATATAGGTTTCCCTTTGCTGGATAACAAGGATTAGCATTGCTATTTTCAAAAATAATAGAACACCATGTTTCTAAATTAGGAATTCTAATCCGTTTAAGACTAGTACAATCATAAAAAGCTCCTGAATATACTTTATTCAATGAATCGCCTATTTCTATTTCTTCAAGTTCGGAACATCCTGAAAATGCGCCCTTGTCAATTACCTTTAAACTTTTTGGAAGACAAATACTCTTTATGCTTTTACATAATGTAAAAGCATTTTCGCCAATGTATGTCAACTTATTGTTCCAATTGATTTCCTTTAAATTCTCACATTGCCAAAATGCTTTTGTTGATACTCCCAAACAGCGATCACCAATTACAATTTTGTTTAATGATATGCATCCCTCAAAAGTTGATTCGTCGATTTTATCAACGCGAGAAGGAACAGTAAACTCAGTTAGACTTTCACAGCCCTTAAAAGCTGCTTTATCAATCATACTGACATTAGAAGGTAAACTTATTGTATTTAGCGATTTACAATTTTCAAAAGCGGATTCTCCTATTCTAGTCGATAAAGATGCGGATTTCCCTTTTATATTAACAGTCTTAAGAGATACGCAATATCTAAACATCATTTTAGTAATATTACTATGACACTCTATCGAAGCCTCTTCAAGTAAGTCACATCCTATAAATAATCCGGGACCAATGTTGCCGACCCCTTGAGGTATAGTGACTTCTTTTAGACTTTTGCAATTCTGAAAAGCAGCCGAATCGATTTTATTCACGGTTTCGGGTATCTTAAGATTAGAAAGGCTCTCACATCCGTTAAATGCAAAGCTTTCAATGGTCTTAAGATAAGGAGGCAATACTATATCAGAAAGCTCTGAACATTGTGAGAAAGCGGTTCTTCCAATACTAACGACCTCATATATTCGACCTTCATATACTACGCCTTCATCAAGTTTAATACTTTTGATTTTAGTCGGAGCCTTTGTTACCGTAGCAGTACGATTGTCAAGATTAAGAGTGTATGTCACCCCATCTACAGTTGTTTGAATCGGAGTTGGAGGGACAGCTGCAAACATAAAAATTGGTAATGCGTAACAAATAGCCACCAGAATTATAAATCGAAGAACTAGATTATTAAATGCTTTCATACCATTTTTGCATTTTTGAACGTGGATATTCTTTTTTTACAAATTCTTTCATTTTGGCAAGAAATTCGAGCGCGTCAGCTTCATTGTCAAAGAATATACAATTCTGCCACTTTTCATTGCTCGTCTCATCAATTTCAGGCACACGATTTTTAATTTTTAGAGTGCGAAAGTGTCCACATGCACCCATCGTCACCCACCAATATCGTTTAGGGTTATCCATATTAAAATTACACCGCGGTCATCCTCTCGTTGGCGATTAGATTGGTTTATACGAGAAAAGCGTAGGAATCTGTATCTGTTACCGTCCTACTGCTTGAGGCTTCTCGCATTGCCCATCGATAGTCGGACGGCAACGAAGAAGCCCTACGCTTGTATATGCAATCAGTGCGTCCGGCTCTATTCCTCTCGAAATATCGTGCCGGATGCAAGATAATTACATATCCACGGGCATCTACCGTTGCTCAATCCCTGACTATCGATAGAAATTTTGCGAGAATTTCAAGCAGTCAAGAATCAGCGCGGATAAACGCTTTTCATTATGTCTTACCTCCCGCCCTCGTCCCCGCTACCGGGGCTTCAAACGGTCTGCACTCACAAATGTAATAATAATTTGTGAGACTCCGATTATTAATAATAACTAATTTTTAATAAGTAACTCGCAAAAATTAGCTGATATATAATTATGAAGTATTTGCGAGGGATTTTACGGGTGGAAAGAAGGAATGTAGCGGGCTACATGACTGATTGACAGCCGGGAAATCATCGGAAATACGAATAAGGATATATCAGCCCGTAGGGTTACTGGAATAAAAACTTATAAACTAATTTTTAAGAGTTACTTACATTCACGCATATTACGTTAATTACTGCGTTAGAGCTGAGTCAGGCTCATCATTCCATGCCTCTTCATCATGCGGCTATAGGCAAAATGACGGTCTATTTCTCGATAAAATATAAGTAGACAAGGTAAGCTGCCTGATTAGAGCGGCTTACCTTGATGTCGGGATAGAGGCTTCCTATTCCTTTATGGAATCGAGCTCGCGGAATAGCCTGATATATTGTGGCCAATAATGCACTACGCTGAAGATGACGGCAACCGCAAGACCCGCTGCCATAGTCCAAAAACCGGTGCGATTATATGCCCACGCATTTGGTAACAAGAGCGTAAGCAAGATTACTATACCTATGCCGAATACAATTTCGCCGGACAACACGAGCAGTCTTAGCCTGGCTGTCCTGGAGAACAATTCTGCCGGCGGTAGAGCCGCGATGTTGATGTTGCGGAGTTTGATATACATGAAAATATACCAGATAGCACCAAGTAGGAGATATACAACCAGATATATCTTCAGAGTGACAGGGAACGAATGAGGATTTATGCCGCCGATTGCCGCTGCTGCGAATACAGCCGCAAGAATCAGGCAACCTATAAATCCCTGACGGAATTTCTTCAGAATTTTTGTTTGTGCCGTTTCGGAAGCCGATATATTTATCTTAATCTCAGTGTCGGTCTTGGCAAGTACCTGTTCAAGGGTAGACATGCTTTTTTTGAGTTCATCGAGTTGCATATTACATCTGTTTTGAGAGTTTGTCTTTTATCCGGTGAATTTTTGTCGCAACGGTATTGCGTTTCATTCCAAGAGTGTCGGCTATTTCATCATACGAAAATTCATCGAGCCATAGGAGAATTATTGCTTTTTCCATATCTTCAAGCCGGTCAATCAGGGAGTGCAGGTGTTGAAGATTTTCCCGCTGCGCATCGTCAATCGACGTCGCGACATCAATCAGCCCGAAATCAACCGAAACCGTCTCTATACGTCTTCTTGATGAGCGCAATGTCATGAGCGCGGAATTTACCGCTACCCTGTAAATCCATGTCGACATTTCACTCCGACCTTTAAACTGATTTATTCCCAGCCAGATATTGACATAGATTTCTTGCCGGAGATCATCGAACGGCACTTTTTCGGAAGCATAGAAGTAGCTGACCTTGTTGATAATCGGGGAGTGCCGTTTGATAAGCTCGGCAAAATCCCTTTCGTTTATTGGTGGACTTTCCATATTGAATTTGTTTTGCCCCGTTAGATGCAATTTTAATCCTGAAAGTTTCATCATTTCGAAATTTCTTGAGGCTTTTTGCCCGGCAAATGCAAAATTACGAATCCCCAATGATTAAACATCACCATTTAGATACATAATATCGAAGAGTCGAGCTGTCTTCCAACAACCCTCGATGGCTACCTGCGGAACGAATTGGCGTTGCAAAATTGCCCTGAATGAAAATACACAAGCGATTGACACGCTTATTTCGTTGCTTGCCAATCGCCTGCGTGTAAGTTGATTATATCTTAAAGTCAGGCAGATTTTATGTCAATACTCCTCCTCGTTGAAGAATGAATTAATTATTAATATTATTAATAATCAGCATATTACACGAATATTACCAAGGATAGACAAGTGTATTTTGCACTAAAAAACCATGAAATGCGATGGCATTTTGGCCTCTATATTGCAGTTTTGGAGGAGAATTGGGAATTCCTCTAAAGTCATAAAGAGGAAGTATAATCAATCTATAATTTGGAAATTTTTGAGACCTGTTTTTGACGGCTGATGTTTGGGCGGGTCATATAAATAGAACGCTAAAACAAATGAAAGCATGAACATCAGCTCAAAACTAAAAATAATGGCAATCGCGGCTCTCATAGTGGCCGGTTGCAGTCAGGCAGACGCTCGCCGTCCTCATCGTCATCACATTCATTATCCTGCACGTGTTATGGTCATCCCAACTCCGGTACATCGCCATGTTGTTACGAAGCACGTAAGCAACAGATTCAGCCAAAAAGAACGGTTGGCAATGGCTTTAGCCTATCTGAACAACAATCAACGGCTCACCGTCAAGCAATATGCGAAAATAACATCGCTCAACAAGGATGCGGCAGAGGCAGAACTTGACGCCTTTGTTATGGATAGAAATATTCCTATCCTGTCAATAGTTGAAGGTAAAAAGAAATTCTATATTATGCCTGGCGCAAGCTCATGACTGACGATGCCGAATTAATCAATGCAATCCGGTGTGATTCCGAATCAGGTTTCCGTATCTTGATGAAAGAAAAATGGGAGACTGTGTATTGGCATATCCGGCGTCTGGTGATACATCATTCTGATGCACAAGACGCTACACAGGAAACATTTATCCGTATATTCCGGTCAATCGACAAATTCAAGGGCGACAGTTCTCTTAATGTATGGATTTATCGTATTGCCACCAATGAGGCTCTCAGGTTGATTGGCAAACGGCGTGATAACATAATCTCCCTTGAAGACAACGATTCGTCGGAGGCGAGAACGATAGCAGATGAGGAATATATCAATTATACGGATATCGAGGCTGTGAAACTGCAGAACGCAATCCTTTCTTTGCCGACCAAACAACAACTTACATTCAACCTGCGATATTACGATGAACTGGAATATGAGGAGATTGCCAACATAATCGGTTCAACTCCATCAAGTGTCAAGGCAAGCTATCATATTGCCAAGGAAAAGATAGTCAAATACATGAATGCTTAAAAATATTATAATGGCTCAAAAATTTGATTTCAACGATATTGGGAAACGGATGCCATACACGATGCCGGAGAAGACTTTCGGTGAAATGGAAGCTCATGTTTTCACCACATTGAAAAAAGACAGACAGAATATGCGCAAACGCCGGATTCTCCGATGGAGTTCAATCGGCGGGATTGCAGCAGCGGCAAGCGTCGCATTATTGTTGATGATAAAGCCACTATCGGCTGTACAAAATGACCCGTTGACTCAGATAGACCTTGCATTCGGCAATCTGAGCGAAGCCGATCAGGAATATCTTATCGAAATATATCACGAGGATTATTTTCTAAACCAAATACAATAACAAACGCATTATGAAACAGTTATTGCAAGTTGTCCTTATTGCCATCATGGTAGTGGCAAGCGGTGCAACAGCTATGGCACAGAATAGCGGCAGTCAACGATTGTCGCGTGAAGAACTTGCTACCAAGCAGGCACAGTACATCGCACATGAACTTGCGCTTGATGAGCCGACCACCAATAAATATGTGGAAACATATTGTCAGTACCAGCGTGATGTATGGGCACTTGGCTCACGTAAAGATTTGAACACTGAGCAACGCTTTGAACGCAGCCAGAAAATTCTCGACCTGCGAAAAAAATATTATCACATTTACAGCGGGTTCCTTACAGAACAACAGATTGACAGGTCTTATAAACTTGAAAAGAAGCTACTGGACAGAATGGGCAAAAATAAAGGGAAAAGAAATAATCATAAAAATCGCAGATAAAGAAAATATATGGGTTTAGAAAAAATATTCCGGATTTGGATTCCGTTAATCGGTATCCTTTTCTGCGTTGTCGATGGTAAATCAGAGAACAACTTTATTTTTGAAGCAGAAAAAATTGTGGCAGCAGGAATTGAATTGCCATACAGAGTCGCGCATACAAGCGGCATGGGCAATCAGGTACTTGTGATTTACCTGCATGGCGGTTCAAGCAAAGGAAATGACAATGATACCCAAATGAAAGAAGCCGGTATTGACAGCATCGCCAACTATCTTGACTTTAAACAACTCAATGCAATATATCTTGTTCCTCAATGTCCTTCCGACAAATCGTGGGGCGGTCCGATGCTTGGAATCCTGAAGGCTTTGATTGACAGGTACATCATCTCAGAATCGTTAGACAATACCGACATCTATATTTTTGGCGGTTCGATGGGCGGAACCGGAACATGGAGTATGCTGTCTGCATATCCTCGTCTGTTCACCGCAGCCATGCCTGTCGCCGGCAATCCGTCAAAGTGTGATGCTGACAATGTGGCAACGACTCCCATATATACAGTAATGGGAACATCAGACCGGATTATGAGCGTTGAAACAGCATCGGGTTTTATCGATGAACTGAACGCCCGGGGTGCGATTACCAGATTGGACATAGAAGAAGGCTGGACTCATGAAGTAACATGCATCCAGAGCTATACCACGGAGCGTCTCGATTGGGTATTTGGCCATAACCGTAATTCCTCAGGCAGCGAAAACCCCATGATTAATGATAAAATTGTAGAGTCAATCCAATACTTCTCTCTTGATGGCAGACAATTATCTGAGTCTCCATGCAAAGGTTTTTATATTGAGCGATTAATATATAATGATGGCACCGTTGTATCATTCAAGATATTGAAGTGAGCAACGAATATGCCTATCATAAGAATAGAAATAACTTTCATCTTCTTCCATTCATACTTCGTTTCGGCTGAGGTGGTTTAAGCACCTTGTGAGCTTGCATCATGCAGCGGTAGGCGACGGCGGCCGTCTTCAGCTGGATTGCGGTCCCAAGGGAGCGATGTGTCGCCACCACCGCCTCTGCATGACTGGGCGAATTGGGTTGCGCCATCAAGATAGCCGAGGGACAGATACGTCGCACACTTCAGAATTTCTGCGAAAATCGCAGAGCAGCCAGAAATTCTCAGTCTAAACTGGCACTTATTTTTAGCACTCCCTTTTCCAAAAAATTACTGCTACAAAATCTTAAACATAGACATGAAAAAAAGAGGTTTAACACCTCCTTTAAATTGAATCACATGTTTATCGCTATTACATAGTCGTACTTTAGAGTTTGGACAACAACTCTGAGCCTGTCATCGCTGTCATCTCGGAGAAAGCAAAAAGTTTCTTACCAAGGTCTTTGAGCGATGCGCCGATGTGATACACCGTCTCGTCGATTATCAAGAAACGGTCGTGGGCTCCATGATATACGCGGATTGTGATTTCGGGATATTGCTGATTATGTCGCCGTAGATCCTGACGGAGGACAGGCTTGATTTCCTGCGTGTAAATGGTGGCTTTGACTCCCGGTTTCCTTTTATCAAGCTGTGTCAGAACAGTCGCATCCACGTAATTGTCAATCAGAACTATGCGCGTATTGGCAGATTCAACAAGTTTTGATATTATCACATGAGCATCGAATATCTGACCTTGAAACAGAATTCCTTCCTTAGGAGGTAATGAAGTCCTTACGAAGAAATCAACATCCCTGCGAATAGCAGCGATTTTCCCATCCTGTTCCAAAAGCCTTCTATCCAACCTGTCGCTCATTTCAATCAATCTCTGGTTGACCGAATAGCCACGAAGCAGATACTCCTTCAATATCTTATTGGCCCACTGGCGGAACTGGGTGCCTCTTAATGACTTGACTCTATACCCTACAGATATGATGACATCAAGATTGTAGTATTTGGTTCGATATCTTTTGCCGTCAGACGCAGTTGTCAAGTATTCCTTGACAACTGAATTGGCATCCAATTCGCCTTCTTTGAAAATATTATTGGTATGAAGGCTTATGTTTTGTTTTGTCGTCTGAAATAACTCCACCATCTGAGCCTGCGTAAGCCACACAGTATCACCTTCAACTTGAACATCAAGTTTGAGGGTTTCGTCAGGTTGATATATTATTATCTCGTTTTCTTGCGTAGATTACATATGCAAAAGTATAAAAAGTTTATGACAATTCGTTCGGCAGGAATGAGTAATGCAATCTTTCGACCTTGGCGGTGAGAGTCTAAGGCAGCAGTTTTGCATAGACCTTTTCGGTGATGTTGGTACATCCATATCTTAACAGGCGGCTGACAACCGACATCGAAAGTCCTTTGTTAAGAGCGAAGACGGCGAATGGATGTCATGCCCTGTGGAATACCCCATTTCGTCAGAGTCGCGTGTAAATTCAGCGAAAAATAGACAAGTCAACAAATTTCGGCGGAGCTAAATTCCTGAAAATAGACAAGTTTATTTCGCGGTAAAAGGATGCAAAAAGCGATTGACAAGTTTATTTTGTTGCTTGCCAATCGCTTTTGTATTAGTTGTTTATGTCTTAAAATCGGGCGGATTTTATATCAATACTCCTCCTCGTTGAAGAATGGACTATTGTCTAATTATAAGATAGTTACATGATTATTGTCTGAAATAGACAAGTGTATTTTGCGCTAAAAAAACATGAAATGCGACGGCTTTTTAGCCTTAATATTACCGTTCTGGAGGAAGATGAGGAAATCCTCAATGTGTTTAAAGAAGAATAGTATCAATTCAGAACGTATTGATGTGTATGCGGTCGTGGATGTTTATTTCCTTCTGCTTCGGCAGGAAAGCTCCTTCCTCCGGATATCCCATTGTCAACAGGCAGGTGAACTCATAGCCGTCGGGGGCATTGACAATCTTCTTGATTTGCTCCACCTCGTCAGCCACAGGAATATGGAACACAGTTCCAAGGCCTTTATCAGTTGCGGCGAGCAGCATATTTTCCACCGCACACCATGCCGAGGCGAAGTAGTTTAGCGAGCTTTGTTCCACCGGATGAAGCAGAGGGCATTGTTTCTGATTATAGAACGGTATGATGAGCAGTCCGCTTTGCATGAGCATACGTTGCTGTTTGGGGAGAGCGTCGGCAAACATCGCCATCTTGTCTTTATCGCCGGTTTCGTCAACCTCGAAAACGAGATCTTTGAACGCCGCCATATTCTTGGCAAGCGGTGATATTACTTTGGCGATGTTCTCTTTGCCTCGGATTACTACGAACTCGAACTGACGCAGATGGTCGTTGGTCGGAGCCTTGAAAGCAGCCGAGATTACTTTGTTGAGGATTTCATCGCTTACCTCACGGTCGGAGTAGTCGCGGTATGTGCGGCGTTTCTCCAGCACTTCGTTGAATTCCATTTCTATATTATTGTTATTTGGTTTCGTGGCGCAAAATTATGAAGAAAAATTGTCTGCAATTTGTGTTATCGTTTCAAATATTTGTCGTAGATTTGCCGAGACATGAGAGATGCAGTAATTCCCTATACATTGCCGGAAGTGAAAGACCATTCATTCTTTTTCATCTCCCAGCACATTGCGCCGGGCCTCGAAGCCAAGATGCACAGGCACGAGGCTTGGGAACTATATTTTGTAACCCACGGCAATGGTGTGCGCATGACTGGCGACACCCTGATGCCTTTCACTGAAGGGGATGTAGTGCTGATACCGCCGTCTATGCCGCATTATTGGGAATATAAATCGGAATCTGCTGATGACGACGGAGAAATTAAATATCTCATGGTAGCTTTCAGTCCGGAGCTTATAGATAAGTGTATGGCGGCTTTTCCTGAGATAAGAAACAAACTTTTCGGGCAGATACTGCCGACGGAGGCATTGAAATACGGTTCCGGCAGCTCGGTTGAGATAAAGCACTCGCTTATGCGGATGAATAACCTTGACGGCATAGGACAGTTAAGTGAGATAATCCGCCTTCTCCCGATAATTTTCACTACAAAAGACCATACTTTAATAGGAAAACCTATTAAGATAGAGCGAGACATACGGCGTATGCAGCAGGTAGCGGAGTATGTGATGGCGCATTATGTTCACACCATAACCCTTGATGACATAGCCGCGCACATAGGGATGAACCGTTCTGCGTTCTGCACATTCTTCAAACGCAACAAGGGTATGACCTTTTCGCAGTTTGTCACGCAATACCGGCTGGAAACAGCCTGCGGACTGTTAAAGACCTCACAAAAACAGGTGTCAGAAATCTGCTTTGCCGTCGGTTTCAACGACTTGCCGCATTTTATCCGTGTATTCACCTCCACTTATGGTATGTCACCTACAAAGTTCCGCAATATACAGGGGTGAATCGTTTTAGCACCGATTTAAGCAATTATTTCAAGTATGACACTGGAATGATTCAACATGAATATAGGATAGAGTCTGAATTATAAATGATTGAAGACAAGGGAAAATTATTCTTCTCTTGCCTTCAAATAGGATATGACTGTAACTGTCAACCGATTACGAGGATTTAAGGATGCTATTTCAGCAAAGGCAGCTGATTGAGCATTTCTTTTAAGATTATGGCAGTTCGCGGCATTGGCTCCGCAACTGTCAGCCCAACCAGATTCTTCTCTTTTGCCACATCATTTATTACGCGGACAACCTCTGCGATTTTCATACCGTCAGGCACCACTCCGACTGCGGCGACAATCTCATTCGGGTCAAGGACATCCATGTCAAAGTGTATGACGACATTGAATGCGCCGGTGTTACGGAGCCATTCGATTACTTTTTCCGAGCCGGATACGGTTTCCTCAGGAGTAAGATGTTTGATTCCATATTCGTTCTGTCGTACCTTAATCTCATCTCTCTCCCAATCGCGCAGTCCTACAAAAAGGATTTTAGACGGGTCTATTTTCGCGGGGAGCTGACCGAGTATCTTTTTATCTCCATCTCCCATAAGGGCGGTTACGGCCATAGCATGATATGCGGGATAAACATCTCCCGGAAGCGTTATGTCGGGATGTGCGTCTATCCATATTACCGCTACATCGTCGGGATATTTCGAGGCGAGCCATGTAAACGGCACAACACTTACCGAACATTCACCTCCGAGTATTACAATTCTGTCGGGATTTTCTATGTCAAGAATATCAAGAGCCGCCCGTGTCTGCTGTGCTATCGCATCCCGGTCAAGCACACCGTCGGTCACCACGCGGTTGCATATTTCGGTTGATACCGGTACTGTCAGAGTTTTCTGCCCCGTGGAAGGTGCAAGAAAATCAAGGAGATGTGCCCCAAGATAGTAACCCCGTGAGGCCTGTTCCGGGTCTTTTACCTCGGTAATCCATTTGGCGATGTCTCCGCCTTGCCACTGCGGATATATAAGCCGCAAAGTATTATCCTGTGCCATAGTTATGTTGAATGTCATAGCCAGTAATATGGCCGTTATTATTCTTCCTGTCATCCTATCAATCGATATAGTGGATATAATCCGTTTTACGTTCTTTTGGAGTTGGCAATCCTTGTGCCGGATAGCCAATAATACAATTACCTATACCTTCGTAATCTCCCTCGATGCCCCATTCTTTGAGAAGTGCCTTTCCTTCATCTGAATCGAACATCTCTTTGGCTCTGTGAATCCAGCAACTGCCAAGTCCGACTGCATGGGCGGCATTGAGAAGATTACCCATGACGAGTGAGCCGTCGTAAAGATATGTAGGAATATTCTTGTCAGCCAGAACTATCAACACAACAGGCGCGCCATAGAACGGATCTGTGTCCTGACCCATAATGTCAGCGTTCATTCGTGACAGTCTGTTGCGTAATTCCTGATTTGTTACAGCAACGATTATCGGGGATTGCTGCCCCATTCCGGTGGGGGCGTAAGTCCCCGCCTCAAGAACCTTGTCAATAAGTTCTCTTTCCGGGATTCGGCTTTCATACGATCTTATAGCACGTCTTGTCTTGAGGACATTCAATGCGGCCTGATTAGTGTCTGCCATATTGTCTGTATTGTTTGATGTGCAAGATAGCGTCAACATCATGCACAGCGTGAATATAAAGGTTACATACTTCATTACTGCACAATTCATTCAAGTTTGAAACCAAGTTCAAGCGCAAGTTTCAATTCCTCGCACATATACCACATTTCCGTAATCATACCGTCTTCATCAAACTGTATGATCGCCACTTCATCCCATTCTATACGTTTTCCGGTAGCTGGTTTGCCGCAGAATGTTCCTTTGTGCAGGACAGAGTAGTGGTATTGAGCCATTACTTTGTTTCCTTCTGCAACGATATTCTGCATCTCGACTTTCTGGTCTCCGAGAGCGGATGACAGCGGTACCCAGCCCGTTTCCATCCATTGCAGGAAGTTGCCTCGCTGGGGAATCGGATCTCCGGTTGCCGCATACAAGGCGGCGAATCCGGCACGGTTAGTCACGCATTGGGGTGAAACCACCTTGCGGACATAATCAATATTACCTGAAGGGAGTGCCTCTGCAAGTAATTTGATTACAATTTCTTTCTTTTCGTTCAGTTCCATAGAGTTACTGTTTTCGTTGTTATCTTTGCCTTTATCCGAGTGCAAAATTAGTAGTTTCATACGACGCAGGCAATTACTGACAAATTATTCATATAGGGACAAATTTATCCCTATACATACTAAATTTGTTGGTATGGACTATTTTGGCTACTTTTGCGGTGAAAAAATTTTTTGAATAGATGTACGAAAAGAAAATACCCTTCGACCTCAATTGCGATATAAAAATCACGATGGAGATTATCAGCGGAAAATGGAAATGCTGTATAATAAGCAGATTGCATGAGCGCCCCATGCGTCCGAGTGAGATTCACCGTGAATTCCCTTCCGCCACACCCCGTGTGCTTAATCAGCAGTTGAAAGAACTGGAATATCACAGGATTATCAATAAGAAGATATACCCCACATTACCCCCTCATTCCGAGTATTCACTGACTCCTGCCGGAGAATCACTCCTGCCTATCATTGAGATGTTGCGCAAGTGGGGCGACGGTTACCGTGACGAGTTTAAAGACATCCTGGGGGTTAAAGAATAAAATCTTATGATTACCATTTTTAGCAATCAGAACCATCCCGCGTGTCCATTATGACGCCGGATGTTTTTATGTATCCTTTACCATCGGCTACCAATGCTACGTTTAGGTTGAGAAGGCCTCATCATTCGATGGGCTTGCATCATGCAGCGGTAGGCGAAGCGGCGGTCGTCTTCATCCGGATCGCGGCCCCACGGGAGGTCTGATGAGGTGCCTCCGCCTCCGCATGACTGGGCGAACTGGGTTGCGCCATCGAGATAGCCGAGGAATAGATACATCGCACATTTCAGAATCTCGTTTGGCTGCTCTGCGATTGCAGTCAGGAAATCGCCGTCAACCCCGGCTTTATGTTCCGGTGGCATAGTATCGAGCATTGAGCGCACATCGACAACCATCCTGGCAAAGACGGCATCTGTGAGCCTCATGCGTACCTGCTCCTGATTCTTTTCCGTGAACTCGTGGAAAATCTTTTGAGCATTATCGCGTTTTTCGGTGAGAGCGTCAAGTTCATTCTGAAGGTCGGCAAGTTTCCGGTCGGCGGTCTTTAGCTTGTCGCGCTTGTCGGCGAGTTTCTGTCCGGTTGATTCAAGCAGGTTTTCAAGTTCAGCGATGCGGCGACGCAGTTCGGAAACATCTCCGGCACCATTCTCTATATCTGACTCCAACCGGGCTCGCTCGTCATTCAGTTCAGCTTCCTGCCTTTCAAGATTCGCAATCATGGTCGTAAGTCCTTTAACTCGCCGCTCCGATTTACGAATCTCATCTTCGAGCTGACGCAACTGTTCGCGGTTGTCGTCTATAAGGGTTTCGAGTCTGGCATTCTCACGGTGAAGGTCGCGGTTGTATTCGGCTGTCGAGCGATGGCGTGCGCCGGTCTCGTGTATATCGTCGCCGCGGTCGAGGCCGTATTTACGGTTCACTTCGGCAAGCCGGGTATGCAGATCTCTCATGTGCCGTTTCGCCTCAATCTTAGTCTTGCCTCCGAGTACCTCCTTTGAACTGAGGCGTCCGTCGGCGGTCAACGGCACGAACACACAGTGAGCGTGAGGGCCTGTCTCGTCAAGATGGACGATGAACGAGGCAATGTTTTCCTCTCCGAATTCACGACACACAAAGCCATAGATGTCCTTTGCCCATTGCTCGATTTCGGGTTGCCGGATAAGATGCCCGTTGGTTTCCTCGTATTCGTTAAGCTTCTGAGAGCCGAAAGCCATCTCTCGCATCCGCTCACGGTTGCCGCCGAATACGACCATGACTGAACGGTTGGATATGGCGGTAACACGGGCATCGGGTCGGAGCTGTTTTTTGATTATCTCCTCGACCCTGTCGCCGATACGTCGTGATTTGTCGACTGCGGTTATCACTCCTCCCGGCCCGACCTGGAAGTTCAGATCGGTTCGGGAGCGGTCGTAGTTGTGGTCGGGATTCTTGGCCTTGCGCTCGAACAGTTCATCGCTCCAGTTGCGTTGTTGCTCGTTGCTGACATTGGCTGCTATGGACTTCACAGCCTTGAAGTCCATCATCTGTTTTGGTGAAGACATATCGTTATTGGTGTAATTGGTTAGGTTGAATAAAATTGTTTCATAGTTGCGCTTGCGCCGCCTCCTCTTTCCGCACAGAAAGCCGTCCGCCTTCGCATGAAGGTATATTAGGCTATTACCCAAGTAATATGATATAACTATCAAATATATAATTCAGTATCTTTCTATTTTGGCAATGTAAGAAACAAATTAGGGACAGAAATGAATTTTATTTGTATGTGCGATGGAATTGGGGAGATTCGCGTTATCTACCTCCTCGAAGTATTAAAAATTGTTAAGGTTTAATATCTAATTTGGTTTATAAAATAAATCATATTATCTTTGCATCGAACTCAAGGGTGATATGAGTGTTTCACCCTTTTTTCAGAAAAGAATAGTTTATAAATTAAACCAAATTAAAATTCAAATCATGGAAGAAAAGAAAATCACCGAGGCGCAGAGCCTTGAAATCATCACCGAGATGATAGCACGCTCAAACGTGCGCCGCAAACTCGGCAACGGCAACATCATGCTCATGTGGGGCTACCTGACAGTAATTGTATCCGCCCTTGTGTGGGTTCTTCTGTTCGTGACTCATAATCCCATATACAACTGGGCATGGTTTCTTATCCCTGCAATCGGAGGAGTGGCTACGCCGATAATGGCACGGAAAGAACGCGACGTAGAAGGAGTAAAGACATACATTGACAGCGTGGGCAACGGGTTGTGGACCATAGTGGGGTGCATCTCATTGGCTGCGATCGTAATCTGTCTTTGTTTTACGTTCTGCGGCTACTCGAACTGTTGGAAGTCCATGATGGTTTTCGCAATGTTGATAGTAGGTTTTGCAGAGGCTGCCCAAGGGCTGATAATAAAGATGAAGGCCATGACCATAGGCGGCAGCATAGGCACGCTGGCCGGACTCATCTTGCTCTGCGCTATCTGCGCGGGCATTCAACTCTATACCTTCTGGGTAATGCCTATGTTTATCGCAGCATTCATCTGTATGATGATTATACCCGGACATATTCTCAATGCTAAATCACGAAAAGGAATATGAAAGAACTCGACCCGCTTTTGCATTCACAGTTGCGGTTGGCGGTAATGTCGATTCTGATGAACGTTGACGAAGCCGACTTCGTATATCTCAAGGAAAAGACCGAATCCACTGCAGGCAACCTCAGTGTGCAGATTGATAAATTGTATTCGGCAGGTTACATTTCTGTTGACAAAGGTTTTCAGGGACGCAAGCCCAGAACTGTTTGCAGAATTACGGCGCATGGCCGCGAAGCATTCGAAGAATATGTCATTGCCTTGAGATCCTATCTGAACCTGTAATTAAAATCCGTTTTATAACTGATATATCCTATTATTCTTGAAAATCTGGAACCGGATAAAAACACTCTTTCATAAACCTCCTATGGCTTAAAGTTGTTAGTGGCGATTCCGTCCGCTGATTGTTGGTAAGGCCTGTTTCTATTTTCCTAATAGTTATTCAGCCTGCTGATACGCCATAACTATGCCCGCATCCAATCACTTCATTTGTGCTTATTTCTCATTTAATCAAGCAAATAGTATATGCAAAAGTTCATCATCATACTGCTCTTATATGCAACAGCATCAATAAAGGTGGCAGCACAAAATGAGTTGTCGGATTCGACAGGTGTATCACGGGTACTTGACGAGATAGTGGTCACTGCTCCCGAGAATCAGACAATTGGCAATAAGACTTTTTTCTATCCAACGAAGGAACTTAAAAATGCCACAAACAACGGAATCCAACTTCTTGCAGGACTGCAAATCCCCGACTTGATTATAAATCCGGCCTCCGGATCTATTGAACGATTGGGTGGCGGCGAGTTGTCCATAAGGATCAACGGTCGCCCTGCCTCTCAAATAGATATTACATCCCTGTCACCAAAGGATATTACAAGGGTGGAGTATATACCAAACCCAGGTGTGAGATACGGAGAGGCAAGGGGCGTGATAGATATCACTGTAAAACGGCGCGAAACAGGCTATGGAGTATCACTCAATCTGCTGCAATCAATAAACCGCGGATGGGGTAATTATACCGGAGCGTTGAAATATACATGTGGCCGTAGCGAATGGACTCTTGATTTTCAGTCCAATCCTATGTGGCGAATGTCTGCTTTCCGTGATAATTCGGAGCATTATCTCCTGTCGGACGGAACTGAAATCCTACGTTTGGAGAACGGTATAAAGTCCCCGAATAGGATGGCTTCTCATCGGGTATCATTGCAACACTCCTATGCGATAGGCAGCAAACTATTGCTGAACACCCAATTACGCATATCCCACAAGAACGACCGCTATATTTCTGAGGGTGATATCACAACCTTGATTGGCGATGAAGTCACAGACGATTTTGAACGAGAAGAATTGCCGATAAAAGCTACACAGATTGACTTGGATGTATATCTGCATTGGAAAGCGAATAAATCCAATAAGCTGTATTTGAATATAATCCCAACTGTAATGAATGGTTCGAATGACCGCAGTTATCAGACATCGGAAGTGGAGTTATATACTTCCATATCCAACCGTGGATACAGGTTGTTTGGTGAAGGCGTTTGGGAACGTCGAATCGGGAACGGTATCCTAACATCCGGCATACGAAATTTGGGCGAGTGGAATGAGGCCGATTATAATCATTCTGGAAACATCCATGAGAAAAGTGTCATGGGAAGCTTATTTGCCGAGTGGAAACAGACCTTGGATAAGATTCAATATAGTATCGGAATAGGTGGAACAGCTTATAGTGTAAGAGAACCGCTGAAACACAATTACTACAATGCGAATCCTCGGATATACTTCCGATATACTCCTGCCTCATGGGGTGGAATATCCTTTATAGGAAATGTAACCA
>OGQO01000605.1_pt1 | contig 37210 bp, 33 predicted proteins | sample 1553241 | NCBI WGS metagenome assembly OGQO01 (sample SAMEA2579933, study PRJEB22360) | human gut metagenome | biome: human gut; feature: human-associated habitat; material: faeces | place: Denmark | collected 2008/2010
GGCGAGATGCTCCGCGCTGTGGCGCGGCAGCCGGAGCCTGCGGTGCTGATATATTTCTCCGACCATGGAGTTAACGTCTACGACATCGACGGCATACACGGGAGGGGAGAGCGCTTCGTGGAGGTGCCGGCTTTGATATATGCCAACGCGCCCTATCGTGTAGCGAATCCCGACATTGTCTCGGCCCTCGACAGTGCTCTGACGCTGCCGCTCACCACGGCCGATATCGCGCATCCGCTCATGACCCTGACAGGCACGACCTATTCCGGCTATGACCCGACCCGGGATTTCCTCTCGCCAAAGTACGTGAAACGACACCGCTATGTCGACCTCAGGCCATGGACTTTCGGGAAATAGCAAAACGGGCCCGCGGCCGGGTGGGTCGCGGGCGATTGGCTTGTAAGCTGGCTGTTTGGTTGTAAGTAGTGGTCATTTGCGCTTCTTGAAGAAGCCGGAGCTGCGTTGCTTGCGGTAGGCCATGCGCTCTTCCTGCGGCATGCATGCCTCTTCATTCATGCGCTCCTCCTCGTAGTCCATCAGGACTTTGCTGTAGCTTCGGAACATCTTGCGGGTGCCCTCCTCGTCGGAGCTGAACGACATTTTGTTGTCGATGTGCATCTTGCGCGACATCGACTCCACGTCGATGTTGGCGCCGATGAAATTGAAGGTCCATCCCATTTCCTTGAGGCTGTCGATGAGCCTTACCACCTTCTCCATGGTGTAGTGGGTGGAGGAATTCTCCATGCCGTCGGTGATGATGGTGACGATGCCGGTGGCGTCCTCGTGTGTTGCTGCCACGGCCTTGAGCTCGGCGAGCGTGGAGCCTACCGCGTCGAAGAGGGGAGTGCAGCCGCCGGGCTCATAGTCGTTATGGGTGATGTGGCGGGCGTCGGCCACCGGGATGTTCTTGCAGAGATAGCGGGAGGGGGTGCCTCCCGACTGGAAAGCATAGATCGATATGAGCACGTGCTGTGTGTCGCGGTTTCTGGTCTGGAGCTGCTTTGCCACATTGATTGTCTCGTTGCAGCCGGAGATGGTGGAGTTGACGCAGCTGCACATGGAGCCGGACTCGTCGAGGATGATGAGGTTGAATACGGTGGTCTTGGTCGCTGACATAGTAGTGGGTTTTAGAGTCGGGCCATTGCTGGCGTCCGAGGTTAGACATCGCGTTTGCGTTATTTTGACGCAAAGTTATCATAATAACGCGTTATATGCAAATTTTGTTGCGTCAAAATGACGCAAAATTTCAAGATAATTTGCATTAGGCTGAATGTCAGCGAAATAAAATCCGGTAAATTTCTATATACACCCATAACGGTGATGATTGTCAGCAATATTTGCAGATTGCAGTGTACTAATAGTGTACTTTGGTGGAAGATGGTAGCAAGCAAGAGCAAATGGATTTGAAAAAACAATAGTTCAATTGAATCAATTCGCAGATTTTTAGGATTGCATACCGTTAATCTCACGAATAATAGCTAACTTTGCAATCTAAGCATTGTATGCGAAATGGCCAAGATTATCACGACGACATAACGGCGAAAGCCGTAAAACAATAACATTGGAAGCTCCAACGTAGTCGCTTAAAGGCTTTGGCCGGCCCCGCATAACTACGCTGGAGCTTTTTATATTATATGGAGCTGACCTCAGCGCAACAAAAGTATTTTGCCTACTGGCTTACAAGGAGTCTGCCGTCCGACAGTCTCGGTAAGCTTACGGCATCACTTCAGGATGCGCAGGTCGATTTGACCCCACACCAAATCGACGCGGCTCTTTTTGCTTTCAAGTCCCCATTCTCTAAAGGTGCAATCCTCGCCGACGAGGTAGGACTTGGCAAAACCATAGAAGCAGGCATAATCCTCTCGCAATTCCGGGCTGAACATCGCCGCCACCTGCTTATTATTGCTCTGGCTAACCTCCGCAAGCAGTGGGCGGATGAACTTCAGGAGAAGTTCATCCTGCCGTCCCGAATACTTGAATCGAAAACATTCCAATTCTTGAAAATATGATTGAACGAATTAACATATCCAATTATAAATCAATTCGCAATGCCGAAATTGATTTAAAGAGAATCAATATTCTAATCGGCCCGAATGGAGCCGGTAAAAGTAATTTTATCTCGTTCTTTGAGCTTACTCGCCATATGCTGGAGCAGAGATTGAATAGCTATTTACTTGCACATGGGGGAATTGATTCCATGCTATATAGAGGCAGAAAAGTTTCCGACAATATATCGGCTCTTATTGACTTTGAGAACTGCAATGCCTTTGTTTTTAAACTCAAACCGACACAAGGTCCCAAGGCGTATATCGAGTATACCAAAGATTTCTTCAATAACCGAAATCTTACAGACAAGAAATATGAGGAATCCTGGAATCGTCATACATGGGATGTCAATGTTGAGGAGTCAGCAATTCTGACCAAACCTCAATGGCGAGCAGGATATATTCGTAGTTTTTTAAAAAGCTTCACAGTCTACCATTTTCATGATACCAGCCTTTCTTCGCCAATGAGACAACCATCGAGAATAGGAGACAATGAATATCTCCGACACGATGGTTCCAATCTCGCAGCATATCTATTCAAGCTAAAGAATACCGATATCAAGTCCTTCAACTTGATTGAAGGAACAATCCGCTCGATTGCTCCATATTTTAAAGAATTCAAACTAATCCCCAATAAAATAATGGAGGGTTTTATAGGATTAGAATGGGAGGAACGAGATACTGATGCGTATATGGATGCTACAAATTTTTCTGATGGCACCTTGCGATTTATTGCATTGGCGACTCTTTTGTTACAGCCCGACTCACCAAAGACAATAATAATTGATGAACCGGAATTAGGTTTGCACCCCGCTGCAATCATAAAACTCGGAGCATTAATCAAACGAGCAGCCAGCAAAACACAGATTATTGTTGCTACCCAATCGATTGAACTGATCAATAATTTTTCTATCAACGATTTATTAGTTGTTGGTAGAGATGAGAGTCAGTCTACGTTCCACCGTCTTAATGAAGAAGATTTCTCTGAGTGGAGAGATGCTTATTCAGTGGGGGAGCTATGGGAAAAGAACATAATTGGAGGACGGCCGTAATGAAAAGACTGTTTATTGTTGTCGAGGGACAGACAGAAGAAGCTTTTGTCAAAGAATTGATAACACCTTACTTTATGCAGAATGGAATCTATGATATCCGGCCGGTTCTCATACAGACAAGCAAAGGTCATAAAGGAGGTTTTGTCAATTATGAGCATCTGAAAAATGATTTATTAAGGCTCCTTAAATCACAAGGACAAGATGTGATTGTCACTACATTTGTGGATTTCTTTAGATGCCCTGAGCTCCCGAATCAGAATGATATTGATACGTTGCCGTCTCACATACAAAAAGTAGAGGCGATGGAGAAAAGCATATCTGACGACATAAATGATTGGCGGTTCATTCCATATATCCAATTACATGAATTTGAAGCGCTGCTGTTCTCCTCTGCAAATGGATTCGAAATGTATTTTGAAGCTCAAATCTCAAAAGAGATTCAAGGAATAATCGACTCGTTTAATAATCCGGAAGAGATTAATAGTTCACCGGAAACTGCGCCATCAAAAAGATTGATTCGAATCATACCCTACTATGACAAGGTGATATACGGTAACATTGTGGCATTAGAGATTGGATTGCCTGCGATTCTCTCCAAATGTCCCAGATTTAGAAGATGGATTGATTCTCTCATTCACAGATGTCTTGAATAATGGACTCACAGGTTAATTACATACGTCAAAGGCTCTCACTCCGAAAACCGCTTGCGAAAGCGCTTGAACTGACGGGAAGAATAACGGATAAACTCTCGATGAAGAAGCCACAGACTGACCTGGATATGCTCGAAATGTTTATTACTGCCGAGCTTGCAAAGGTAAAGTCTATCGTGCCTACTGTCAAAGGTTTTGACCGAGACTTCCCCTCTCTTGCTTTTCCCATCGCCACCGGCATCGGAAAAACTCGACTGATGGGCGCAATCATCGCATATCTCTATCTCAAAAAGGGTATCAAGCACTTCTTCGTTTTCGCACCTAACCGTATATATCATGGCGCTTACAAAGGTAAGGTACTTCCAACAATCAAAACTCAAATAAATGTCATTCTGGAATTATATTGGTGAGTTTTTCTTGTTTCGCTGGCTGTTTGGCAAGTTCAGGAAGTCCGCGACAGAGCATGATGCGCACACTGAGAGATTAGGAACTGCAATTGACAGAGACAGTGATGGCGATTATAATAGCAGCGGTCGTCATAGCTCTCATAATGATTGGAATTCAGGGAGCTATTCCCAATCATACGATGAATTCCAGGATGAACAGGACGACTATGACATGATGGATGACGATTTTTAGTAATTTTGGCTGAAATATGGAAATGACTATTGGACGAGGACCTTATCCTTGGATGCGTGCGCCGTGGTGTGGAGCGCGGTCGTTTGCCGGAGACAACGATTCGAGAGCCGATTCGCGACATCCTGAACAAGTGGAAACTGCTCTCAAACGGCAGACCGACTAACGGAGCGGCGCTTCTATTCTCCCGTCAGATTGGTGAATATCCGCAGTTCCGGCTTAGGATGGCCCGGTTCTTGGGTACGGATAAGAATGAGTTTATCGACAACCAACGTGCAGAGGGCAACTTCTTCGACCTGCTTGACGCAGGTATGGCTTTCTTCTTCAAGCACCTCAATCTCAGCGGAAAGATTACAAACCACAGCCTTCAGCGCGAGGAACGGCTTGAAGTGCCGTATCACGCTTTGCGCGAAGCTTTGATCAACAGTCTGTGCCATCGTCAATGGGAGAAGCATAATCTGACAGGAAGTATCGCAATCTACGATGACCGCATAGAGATTGCCAACCCCGGCATATTCCCTCCTCAAATCTCACCTGAATCCATCAAGGAGCCGCATGAGTCATATCCCTACAACCTAAAGATTGCTGAAGCTCTGTATAAGTCAACTTATCTGGAAAGCTGGGGTTCCGGAGCAAAACGTATAATGGACGCCTGCCGCGAACAAGGCGTTGAGGAACCAACATGGCGTTGGGACGGAGGCTTTGTAATCGTCACCTTCAAACGACCCGGCAATGCCTCCCATGAACAAGACGCGGATACCCAACCAGTTCCAAACCAGTACTCTACCAGTTCTATACCAGTACCCCACCAGTTCTCTACCAGTTCTCTACCAGTTAAGACGTTGATAGAGAAAGCCAGTGATGATTTTATGACAGTATGGCAACTTGCCGAACTATGTGGATTAAGGGATATAAGATATTTCAGAAAGAATTATCTTAACCCGGCATTGGAGGAAGATGCCATTGAGCGACTTTATCCCGAACAGCCCAAACATCCCAAGCAAAAATACCGCTTGACCGACGCTGCTAAAGAATGGAAAAATAAGAAAATCCCAAAGAAACAAAAGAACTCCCCGAAAAAATAGTTGAAGTCCATCCGACCGAAAACCGCCGTAATCCGACCGTTTTTATCGCATCCGACCGAAATTTCGGTCGGATGTGCGTTGATTAGCCGTAATCCGACCGTTATTATTTTGCGCAAAGATAATCCGAGGTATGAAATCCGGTAATTTTCAGTCGAAATTGAAGAGATCCTTGATGGAGGCATCATCGTCGGAGCCGGATGTCTCCTTGCGGTCTTTGTTGAAGCGGAAGAAGCGCAGCCTGCGGCTTCTTGTCTTTGCGGGCCGGGACTCGAGCTCGTCGGCATTCACTGACGGCTTTTCAATGCGGGATTTGCTGTATACGAGGGCCGGAGCGGGCATCGCGCTTGAGCGGCAGACATCGGCATCGGCCGGGCATGGCCCGGGGATGCTCTCCTCGACATCGCTGATCACTCCGGTCTGCATCAGCTTGCGGTGGAAGTTGCGTCGGTCGAAGGTGTTGCCGGAGATCACCTCATACACCCGGCGCAGCTCGTCGACGGTGAATATCTCGTCGAGCAGCCGGAATGCCACGGGGCGCGTCTTCAGTAGCTCCTTGAGGCGCTGACGCGCCATGTCTACGATCTGGAGATGGTCGAAGGCCAGAGGAGGAAGCATGTCGGCGTCAAACCACATCGCATTGGAGGCGTCATCGCCTCCTATCACTGCATGGTCGGAGGGACGCACCAGCGCTATGTAGGCCACCGTCATCACGCGTCCGCGCGGATCGCGCCCGGGGTCGCTGAAGACGTGGAATTGCTCGAGATATACGTCGCTGACGTTTGTCTCCTCCTTTAGTTCGCGGCGGGCGCACTGGTCGATGGTCTCATTGATCCGCATGAAGCCTCCGGGGAGCGCCCAGCATCCCTTGTAAGGCTCGAGTCCGCGCTCCACGAGCAGGATCTGGAGGCGGTCGCCGTCGAAGCCGAATATCACGTTGTCGGCGGTAACTGCCGGCCTCGGATATTCATATATGTAGGTGCCTTTGGCGTCGTCGCCGACTGTAGTATTTGAAGTAGATGCCATTTATGCGTAATTTTAACGCAAAATTAATCCATTCCCTTCGATTTCCCAAATTCCGAAGCAGCATCAGCCCTCTCTTATTTATAGATAATGATGAAATATTTGGATTTGTTCTTGTTTTCTGCTAATTTTGTGTAAAAATAGAAATAAGACTGAATGGGCTATATCGATTTCTATAAGCAATGGCGAGAGGTGGGTTGTTTTTCAATCCATCAGGTTCTTGCATGGTATCCCGATTTTAACCTGCACAATATCAGCAATTGGATTAAGAAAGGATATATTATGAAGCTGCGAAACGGTTGGTATGCGTTTCATGAATGCCTGTCGCTCCCTGACTTCCAGCAGTATATTGCCAACAGGATATACCGGCCATCATATATAAGCCTTCACACAGCATTGTCGCATTACGGCATGATTCCGGAGGAAGTGATGAAAACAACGTCAGTCACTACATTAAAAACCGCTGAGTTTAAGAATGCATTTGGTGTGTATGCCTATCAGATGGTGAAACGGGAACTAATGTTCGGATATCAGCCAAAGCCCATGGCCGATGGCCGATCTATTCTTTTCGCCACGCCAGAGAAAGCATTGCTTGATCTTCTTTATCTTTATCCCTTTTATGCCACGATGGATGATATGCAGGCTCTCCGGCTTGACGAAGACTACATGGCTGATGATTTCGACAGGCAGCTGTTTTTGCAATATTGCAAACAGATAGATTCTCCGGCTCTAAGTCATCGAGCTGAAATGTTGATAAAAGCATACGATTTATGATAGATTTAAAGTACATCTCCGGTTTCTTCCCGGCTTCTCTCCGCGACAATCCTAATTATGCCAAGCACATGGTGAAGGAATATATCCAGCTCATGGTGCTCGACTACCTCTCAGCGACTCCCTATATCAAGAAACTTGCCTTTATAGGTGGCACCAATCTCCGCCTGATAAAGGGAATAGACCGCTGGTCGGAGGATCTGGATTTCGATTGTCGCGACATGACGAAAGAGCAATTTATGGAAATGACGGATGACGTTATAGGATTTCTCAGGAGAAGCAGGCTGAATGCGCAGCCAAAAGACAAGGAAAATCCCAAACTTACCGCATTCCGTAGAAACATCTATTTTCCACAGCTTCTTTTCGACCTGCAACTGACTGGACATAAAGATGAACGTTTCCTGTTGAAGATAGAAGTGCAGGACCAGGGTATACCCTATGAGCCGGTGATGGTGAACGTAAAGGGATGCGGTTTTTTCTTTCCGTTGCCTGTTCCACCCGACAGTATATTGCTGTCTATGAAATTGTCGGCACTCCTCGCAAGAGCGAAGGGACGGGATTTCTATGATGCGATGTACCTGCTTTCAATCACAGTGCCGGATTACCAATACCTGAAAATCAGAGCAGGTGTAGGCAATCTTGATGAATTGAAAAAAGCTATCGCGCAGCTTCTCTCAAAAACAGACCTTGGCATTAAGAAAAAGGATTTCGAGCATTTGCTGTTCAACAACAGCAACAGCGATAAAATACTTCGCTTTGCTGACTTCATGGATTCAATCACTTCTTGAATCCGGCTTCTCACTTGAAAATTCATAGTACACGTACAAATAATCTCTGCATTATATAGAAACATGATCGCCCGGCAGCCGGAGCTGTCGGGCGATTCGTATCTGTAGGTGTCGCAGTCGCTTACCAGGCGAAGGTGTAGACGTCTTCGGGATAGCTTACCTCCCAGAACTTCACGGGAAGGTTGTTGGTGTTGAATTCCCAGCCGTAGGTCTCGCTGTTGGTGTAGTCGGAGCCTCCCTCGGTCGATTTCTCTGTGTAGCCCATCGGCAGGTTCTTCGTGGAGCGGCCGAGCAGCCCTGCGAAGTAGGCGGCCGACATCTCGTCCATGTCTATCTGGAACATGTCGTCGAAGAGCATGATGTTGCCCTTGTTGGCTACCGCCGACTTGAAGCTGTCGTTGGTGTAGGCGAAGGTGTATTCGCGGTGGTCGCCGTCTTCCTCGTCCTGTGTCACCTTGGTGATGTCGCCGTCGGTATAGGCGATCTTGAAGTCATGGCCCCCCTCGCTGCGCTGCAGGCGCGTCAGCTGGCCGTCGGCGTTATACTCGAAGCGCCAGGTGGCGGTGCCGTCCTCCTTGTCGAGATACTCCTGGAGGGCGTAGGTCACGAAGCCGTATTCGTTGAGCTGCATGTAGATGTCGCTGCCGTCATCGCTGTGGCCGTCGTTGTAGCGGCAGCTCATCTTTACGCTGAAATCGATGGCGCGGGTGAACTTGCCGTATTCGAATGTGATCACCTCATCGCCATCGGTGATTTTTGTCACCTGGCCCTTGTCGTTGGTGGTGAAGGTGGCGCCGTCGATATTGGCGGGAAGACCCTGGGTCAGCACGTTGCCGTAGCCGGGCTCCACGGGATTCTCGGGCGTGGGTTCGTCCTTCTCTTTGTTGTCGTCGCTGCAGCCTGTGGCCACGACTGCGAGAGCCATGAAGCCGAATGAGGCGAATCTGAAAAATTTGTTCATAATGGTTTTTCTGCTTCGGGACCCTCTCTTCTGCATGTTTGGATGAAATCAGAGGATACGGGGGTCCGGGCCTTTTGACAGGCCACGTATCCTGTATTATTAATGTCGGTTCTCCCGGCTGGGAGAGGCTTTTTCAGGAAAGCGCCGGCAAAATTACAAAAAAAACGGAAATCCTGGCGTGTCGGCAAATTAAAAGAATACCAAAGGATATTGAAAAACATTAATGGCGGGTTTCATTATTGCCTTGCGTCCTGTGGGGCATGTCGTGTCGGGGATGCTTCGGGTGTGGGCGCGGCTCCTTGCTCATCCTGAAGCCGGTGGCGCGCCTCCGTGAGCCGCGCCTTTGACGGTTACGGGCATTGTCGGTCATATTGTAAAGGCGGAAACACCAAAACAATCATATAATGGCTACAGTAAAAATAAGATTCAGGGCGTCGGCCAATCCCGGCAATGCAGGGACTCTATACTATCAGCTCATCCACAATCGTGTCGTCAGGCAGATATCCACGGATTACAGGTTGTATCCCGATGAATGGGACACGGCGGGGTCAAGGATTGTCATGCCGGCGGCCTGCGACGACAGCAGGAAAAGATATCTGTCGTCGGTCCACGAGGGGTTGATGGCGGGCATGTCATGTCTGTCAGGCATAATAGGGCGGCTGGAGAGCTCGGGAAGACAGTATCATGCCGACAGGGTGGTGGAGCTTTACCGCTCATATGCCGGCGACTGCGGTTTCATATCGTTTGCCAACGGCCTCATCGGCCGTATGTCGCAGATCGGTAAAGACCGTACCGCCGCGAGATATGCGACCTCCATCAGCAGTTTCAGCCGCTTCCGCAGGGAGTGCGACGTGCCGATAGGGAGCATGGACTCGGGGCTCATGTCGGAATATGAGCAGTGGCTCAGGAACACCGGGGTATGCAAGAACACCAGTTCGTTCTATATGCGCAATCTCCGTGCCATCTACAATCGTGCGGTAGATGGCGGCCTTGCAGTGCAGCGCATGCCGTTTCGGCATGTCTACACGGGAATCGACAAGACGGTGAAGCGGGCGCTTTCGGCCAAGGCGATCAGGGAGATAAGGAATCTTGACCTCAGCCGGTGGCCACAGCTCGACTACGCACGCGATCTCTTCATGTTTTCCTTCTACACGCGGGGAATGTCGTTTATCGACATGGCCTTCCTGCGGAAGAAAGACCTTCACGGGGGCATATTGAGCTATCGCCGGAAGAAAACCAGCCAGCTGCTGTTTGTCAAATGGGAGGCGCCGATGCAGCGTATCGTCGACAAATACGATACGGGCAACAGCCAGTATCTGCTCCCCATCATCAAGGACAACGGCGCGGACAGCCGCACGCAATATGTCAGCACGGCGCATCTTGTCAACGAGAGGCTGAAGAAGATAGGCGAGCGCCTCGGTCTGGAGATTCCATTGACCAGCTATGTGGCGCGCCACTCATGGGCAAGCATAGCGAGAAGCAGCAACATACCTGTATCGATAATAAGCGAGGCGATGGGGCATGATTCCGAGAGCACGACAAGAATCTATCTGGCCTCGCTCGACACCTCGACGGTCGACGAAGCCAATTCCATTGTGATGAGTGCTGTGTGAGAAAACGGTGGCGGGGCGTACCGGCCTGTGTGGCGCCCCGTGCTTCATGAAACGGTTCAGGTGACTGTGATTCCCGTAACTCTCTCCTTAAGAGAAGTATCCGAATGCAAATTTACAAAAAAATTCGGGAACGCACCTCATTTTTAATAAAAATTTGCTGTTTTGCGGCGTCCGGACCGGGCGAGTCAGGCAGGCCTGTTATGCCGTTTATGCCGGAGTGAGTATTCAACTGACTGTTTTTCAACAGATACGGTTCCGGATACTTCTCTTAAGGAGAGAAATAGCTTTATTGACATAATAAAATCGAACGATAATGAAACAAGTCTTTGTGCTGCTTGCTGTCATAATTGCCGGTGCAGGTCTGGCTGCCAGAGCGCAGAATCTGGCGGTGAAGACCAATCTGCTCTCTGATGCGGTGCTGAGCCCTAATCTGGGCCTGGAAGCGGGGCTGGCTCCTAAATGGACGCTTGATGTCTCGGGACAGCTCAACGCCTGGACACTCTCTCACGACAGACGATGGAAGCATTGGGCGGCGCAGCCTGAAATACGATACTGGCTGTGCGACCGTTTCGGATCGCATTTCCTGGGAGCGCATATCCACGGCGGCCAGTTCAATTTCGGAGGCTTCGACGGTCTGGTCGACTTCCTCGGAACAGATGCCCGCAAACTGAAGGATTCCCGCTATCAGGGCTGGTTTGTGGGTGCCGGCGTGGCCTATGGCTACGCATGGATACTCGGCCGGCACTGGAATCTCGAGGCGGAGATCGGTTTCGGTTACTCTTTCGTGCGTTACGATGTCTTCCGTTGCGCGGGATGCGGCAAGAAGGTGGCCTCCGACAAGACGCATCATTATGTGGGGCCGACGAAGGCCGCCCTCAATCTGGTTTATGTATTCTAATTCGCGACGATAATGAAAATGACCAACTTCATGATATTGGCTGCGCTGCCCTGCATCTGCAGTGTGGCGGAAGCGTATGCGCAGCCAGCCGGGAACATCGTCCCGGGAGTCGCCGTCGACAGGCTGGCCATCGGCCGCGAGGGGAGGTGGCTCGATGTGGCGGTCGACATGGATCTGAGCGGTCTCGACGTGTCGTCCAACAGGGCCGTGGTGATCACACCCCGCCTTGTGAACGGCACCGACTCGCTCGACCTTCCCTCTGTGGGGATATACGGCCGGCGCAGGTATTATTATTATGTGCGCAACGGCATCAACGCGATATCCGGAGAGGGGGAGAGGGTCTACAGGGCATCCGACAGGCCCGACAGCGTGGCCTACGCCACCCTTGCCGAATACCGCGACTGGATGGACGGCGCCACCCTCATGCTCCATCGAAGCGACTGGGGATGCTGCAACGGACTGCTGGCCGAATACGACGGCGCCGTGGGGCGCCATCGAGAGGCTTTCTTCCCCGACCTGGTGTTTGTGCAGCCGAAGGGGGAGATCGAGAAGACCCGCTCGCTGTCGGGCTCGGCCTTCATTGACTTCCCCGTTGACCAGACGGTGATTTATCCCGACTACCGGCGCAATGCCGTCGAGCTGGGCCGCATACAGGCCACTATCGACTCTGTGCGCGAAGACCCGGACGTGACCATCACCTCCGTGTGGCTGAAGGGCTTCGCCTCTCCCGAGAGCCCCTACAGCCACAACACGGAGCTTGCCATAGGGCGTACGGCCGCCCTTAAAAGACACATCGGGCAGCTCTATCACTTTGCCGACAGCATAATCCTGACCGACTACGAGCCGGAAGACTGGGAGGGGCTGCGGCGCTATGTGGAGCAGTCGAACATCGACCACCGCGCCGAGATCCTCGCCATTATCGACAGCGGCCTCGAGCCCGATGCGAGGGAGGCGAAGATAAAGAGGACTTATCCCGTGGAGTATCGCTTCATGCTTCAGAATTTCTATCCGGCCCTGCGCCACACCGACTACCGCATCGACTACAGCATACGCCGGTTTAGCGACGCGGAGGAGATCGAGCGCATCATGGCGAAGGAGCCGCAGAAGCTCAGCCTCGACGAGTTCTATATCGTGGCCGGGAGATATGAGCCAGGCACCGACCGGTTTACGGAGATCTTCGACACCGCCGTGCGCCTGTATCCCGACGACGAGACCGCCAACCTCAATGCCGCAAACGCCGCGATCAGGCGGGATGATTTTGCGATGGCGCGCCGCTATCTCGACAGGGCCGGAGCCTCCGCCGAGGCGGCATACGCCCGCGCGGCCCTCGCCATCAGGGAAAAGGATTACGACACGGCGCGGCGCCTGCTGCGTGAGGCGCGCGACATGGGCCTCGCGAAGGCGGCCGAGACCCTCGGCGAGCTGGACGACAGGCTGAAATGACCATCAGCAATATAAAAGGAAAATATTTCAAAACAACCTAATAAAAAAACAATGAAAAGAGATTTATTAATCATGTTCCTGCTGGCATCGCTGCTCGTCATGACGGGATGCTCGCAGGAGAACATCCCCGGCGGCGACGACGGAGTCGAGGATGCGCAGACCAGCTACCTGGCCATCAATCTGCGGCCGGCCGACGAGTCGCCGACCCGCGCGGCAGACGGCTACGAGGACGGCGACCTAGTCGAGAACAATGTGAAGAACGTACGGTTCTACTTCTTTAATGCAGCAGGTGGCCCGGCCCTTGTCAACATCACTGAGACAGGCGGTTATGTCAACTACTACGACTGGACTCCCGGCACTGCAGGGAAGGATCCAACCAATCCTGACGATGCCACCGATAAGGGAGATCAGAAAGAAGACGATGATAACACTGATGACATCGAGAGCAAGCTCACGGCCACAATCGTCATCAACACCGCAAAGGGAGACAAGGTGCCGAATATGGTGGCGGCTGTGATGAATCCTGCCAATCTACCAGCTGGATCCCAGCCACTCTCAAAGTTGAAGGAATTAGTTGCCGATTATGCCCTCCCCGCATATACTGGTGATGGCACATTCGTGATGTTCAATTCCATATATAAGGGAGCCGATGGTAATGGGGCCGTGGCCATAAAAGGAGACAATCTCCAGAAGACAGCAACCTTAGCCAAGGCAAATCCGGTTACCATCTATGTGGAGCGCAGCGTGGCCAAGGTCAGGGTGACTCTCGATAATGACGTGGCTGCGGCAGGCACATCGAAGCTTGAGCTAAAGGATAAGGATGGTACCCCCATCAAGGTCGATGGCGACCAGGTTTACCTTAAGCTCGAAGGGTGGGGTCTCACCGCCGACACCAATGAGGGGAGGCTTGTGAAGAAAATCAATCCTACTTGGGATAATGTCTGGTTCACTACCTACCGTAGTTTCTGGGCCATCAATTCAATGACTGCCGTTAACCGGTATCATGACTATGGGGATATCAAAAATGCAATAGGTACAAAAACCGTTAACAGTGGCACCACTACCATTACACCGGGCGCAGCGCTATATACCAATGAGAATGCTCAGCAAAATGACTATGACCCTAATACACAGGGTAAAGCACTGCAGCGCACCAAGGTGATTCTTAAGGGAACGCTCTGCAAGGCTAATGGCGATCCATTCACTATTGTGAGACACCTCGGCGTCCATTTCGCCGACAATTATTCCGATACGGAAGCAGAAAATCTCAAGGTGCTTAAGAAGAGCATCCTCGATCAGCTGTCGGCAAGAGGATATAAGTATTATTATGACGATACGAATGCCGGCACCACAACGCGTAAGCAGATTGATGTCGAAGATCTCCAAATCACAATAGCAACTAAAGTTGAGACCGAGAACAGCAAGAACAACTGCTATGTATATGCTCAGCTTACTGACGCTGCGGCAGCAAAGACATGGTACACTGCGGAGACCGGCCCTGAGACGGCTGGCAAGGATGTAATCAACGGCAACCTGAAGAACAAGGATATCGTTGACTGGGCGCTGGTCTGGAACGGCGGCATGACATACTATTATTACGAGATCAAGCATCTTGAAAACCAGATAGGTGTGGTGCGCAACCATATATATGACACGACAGTGACCAAGATCGCCGGACTCGGCACTCCTGTCTACGATCCGACGCAGATCATCTATCCGGAGAAACCGGATCCCAACGACCACTTCATCGCGGCCCAGATCATGATTCTCTCCTGGCGTATCGTGCCAAGCAATAATGAGCTTGAATGGTAAGGACCGATATCTGAGGCGCCTGCCGGCGCTACTGATATGCTATGTGACTGATATATAAAATGTGCGGGAGGCGTATCCCGTCTCCCGCACACATTGATTAAGCTAAATAACATATACAGTACCCGCCCACCGGTACACAAGTGAGGTGAGGCGTCGGAGACCTGGACGCAAGACAGGTATCCCTCTTGATGTGAAAACACCGATGCGGAAAATCCGCACACCATATAATTAAGAAAGAGTGATCTATATTATGGATATACTGGCAATGATGAGGAGGCTGGCCGTCAGGGTCTGCGTGGCGTCGCTGTGTCTGACGGTTGCCACGGCATGCGACAGCTGGCTTTACGAAGACGAGGGCGACTGCACCGTGACCTACCGCCTCAGGTTCCGCTACGACATGAACCTGAAGTGGGCCGACGCCTTCGCCAACGAGGTCTCGTCGGTGCATCTTTACGCCTTCTCCCCCTCCGGGGTGCTGGTGTGGCATTGCGATGAGGTGGTGGATCCGGCCACGGCCGACGGCTATTCGATGGCGCTCGACCTTCCGGCCGGCGACTACCGGCTGCTGGCATGGTGCGGCCTGCGCAACGACGGCGCCCGGGAGGAATCCTTCTCCGTGCCTGAGGTCCGCGTGGGAGAAACCACCATCGAGGAGCTGCAGTGTGCCCTCAGCCGCACACGCGACGATGAGGGCGCCCACAGCGGCACGCAGCTCTACCGCCTCTTCCATGGCCTCCTCGACGTCTCCCTCCCAGCCGACGAGGACGGCGGCAGCTACGATTATACGATGTATCTCACCAAAGACACCAACCATGTCAGGGTCATCCTCCAGCATCTCTCGGGCAAGGACGTCGACGTCGACCGGTTTGATTTCCGCATTGAAGACGACAACGGCCTCATGGCCCACCACAACGGACTGCTCCCCGACGAGAACATCACCTATCATCCCTGGAAGACGCAGAGCGGCGAGGCCGGAGTCGACACGGGAGACTCCCGGGCCACTGTAGCCGTGAAGGGAGCCGTGGCCGACCTCACCGTGGGCCGCATGGTCGACTCACACCGCAGAAGGATGTATCTCACCATCTCGCGAAAGGAAGGGGGCACGGTGGCGCGCGTCCCGGTGATCGACTATGCGCTGCTGGCAAAGGATTACTATGAGGAGGAATACGGCCACCGGATGAGCGACCAGGAGTTTCTCGACCGCGAGGACGACTATGTGATGACGTTTTTCCTCGACGACAGCGGCGAGTGGATAAGCAGCTTTATACTGATCCACTCATGGCGAGTGGTGACGAGTGAGAATGAGATTGAATAACACGGGAGCGTGATCCGACAGATGAAATCAAGCATTATCCATATCATGACTCAATGTCTCGCGGCCCTGGCCCTGTCGGTCATGGCGTCGTGCGGCAGTCAGGAAGAATCCTTGCCCGAAGTCGGAAATGGCTATATCGCTGTCTTTACCCTCGATATGAGAGACGAGGCGCCCCGGGAATCGACACGGGCGACCTCCGCCGAGGGGGAATATGAATCGGGTAGCGGTCTGGAGAATTTCATAGACTTCTCTCCGAAAAACTTCCGCTGTTTCCTTTTCGGCGCGGACAACACCTTCATCGACACGCTGGAAGCTGTCAGCGTCCAGAGTCTTGAAGATGAATACATCCTTCGCCTGCGGCTGAAGGAAACGGAGGAGGTGAAAAACGCACTGACCGAAGGTTGCCGTTTCGTGTTTATGGTCAATTGGGACACAGACGCCGAGCCCGCTGCCGGGACGACTATAGAGCAGCTCTGCGCGTCTGCCTCCGCGGAGTTCGGGTTCTCGCAGCATAAGACCGTACTGTCGCCCACCAACCTCATCCCGATGTACGGGGTGAAGGAATTTGAGAACGGTGTGCCGGATTTCAAGGACGGGAAGGAGATTTCAGATCTCGGTGTCGTCCGTATTCTCCGCGCCTTGGCCAAGATTGATGTGAATGTCAGGTTCATTGACTTCGCGGAGACTCCTGAAGTGACTTCCGTGTCGCTTACCCATTCCAACAGCAAGGGCTATAAGGCTCCGGCAAACGTCACGAAGGAGGAACAGTATGTCACCGGCTCATGGCTCACGGACTATACGCCCGTGCATATACCGGGTGACGCGACCGATATGGCGTTAGAGTTGACAAAAGACGAAAGCACAGGGCACTACATTGCGTATGTGCCGGAATACAGGAATGTAGATGACGAGAAAAAGCCTCTTGACAGCCGCTCGCGCATCAAGATATCCTTCAAGGCTGACGGGATTGATTTCGATGGCTATGTCGATTTCTGTCATACCGACCCCTCTCCCACAGGGGTGTCGCCAGGGCAGCATTTCGACATCGCCCGAAACAACTGGTATAAATTCGATGTCTCTGTAAAATGCCGGAATTTGTATTGGAAAGTTGATGTCGTTCCCTACACATCGGTAGTACTCAATCCCGATTTCGGACTTGAAATCACAAACTGACCACAGAATATGAAAACAGCATATCTATATAGCCTCTTGATTGCCGCACTCCTCCTTCCATTGTCTTCGTGCATGGATGAGGTTCTATATGTCGACAACGGCAATATTCCTGAAGGCGAGGTTGAAATCCAAGCCTCGCTGAGTTTTCCGTCTTTCTTCCCGGCTCTTGAGCGCACCCGCGCTGTCGGTGGTTCTCCTGGCACAGCCATCAGTGACATAAATAGCCTCTACATATTGATCTACGAAGAGACAGGGGAAGAGGCTGAAAACGAAGACGGCACAAAAACAAAAGTATGGAAACTCGAGGAGGGGGGAAGAATACTGCTAAATGCCACGGACCATTCTCTCGAAGTGGAAAATCCCGGCTCTGACAGGACGGATAAGGACAGTCAGGAGGAAACCGAGACGGCACACGCGTCTTTCAAGCTCAGGCATAAGACCGGAACATATAAGATATACGCGGTGGCCAATGTCGATCTTTCGCCGGCGGCAGTCCCCGATAAGGACATAGACACGCCGGAAAAGCTGAAAGCCTTTAATTTGAAATGGCATGCCGGCGCCGAGAATGTCGTGAAAAACAACGGCATGTTCGGCTATTTCACCAATGACGTAAACGCTCCCGTCATATCCACCGAGACCGTGAATATCAGTCCTAATAAGCAGATGCACGCATCGATACGCCGGGCCGCATCGAAAGTGACCATAGCCTACGACGGCTCACGGCTTGCCGACGGGGTGGAAGTCTACATCTTAGCTGCTTCAATAAGGGATATACCGGTGAAGTGTCCGCTCGGCACGGATAACGAACCGGATTCGGAAAATCTGCTTATCCCGCAGGGAGGTTCCATCCTGTATTATAAGAATGATGTCAATGCCCCGAACCCGAGCGAGCTTACACTTGACCAATATGAAGCCTGTGTGACAAAGCAACAGCCGACATTCGGCTCAGACCATTCGGTGGGCGCCGATGCGCTGTTCTTCTATGAGAACATGCAGGGAACGGGTAAATCAAAGGCACAGACCGCTCCGGGCCCGGGAAATGACAACGGCAATAATGGCAACACCATAGGATTCCCGGATCCTGACAAGGACACGCCGGGTAGCGGATGGAAAGATGAAAAGCCTTTCGGCACATACATCGAGGTTGATGCGTATTATCGCTCCACAAATGAAAACAAGCCGGGAAGCGGAATAGTGAAATACCGATTCATGCTCGGCAAAGACACCGATAAGGACTATAACGCCGAGCGTAACTATCATTACAAGCTGACCCTGAATTTCAAAGGATACGCCAATGATTACGACTGGCATATAGACTACGTTCAGGAACAGGCGTTTAATGTCTCCCAACCCAAGGTCTACAACTATATGGGCAAAGTCTTCGTGCCGGATTATTTCTGGCCGAACGGAATGCACAATTTCGTACCTGAAAATCCCATCACGGTGACAAGCTACGTCGGTAATGTGAATGATCCGACAATCAGCTTTAAACCTGTAAAAGTGGAACTGGAATATGACGACAGCGATTCTCCGTGGCTCAATTATGCAGAACAGCCGGGTCTGGTTCCCTATCAGAAAAACTTTGTCTTCACGGTAAAGCCGGAGGCGCTCGCTGTAGATAATAAATATGTCAAGCGCTTTAACATCAATAGTCTGTTAAGCGCGACGACATCGAAAGGCTCAGAGGAGAATCCCATTAATCTCTCAGACCTTGAACGAAGACCAATCAATTCGTATGCGCGTATCACGTGTACTGCCAACTGCTATATGGTGGATGCCCCGGGATGGTATATCCTCCCACTGGTATACGGCAATGCCATTCACAACGGAACCGAGATGGAATCTTCCTACAGACCGCAGCCGGGTGCTACAGAGGAAGATATATTGCCCGTGTTCAGGAATTACAGTAATAATCCTATCTCCAGCGCATATATTGAAAAGGATTTGAACATAACGGAGGCGTTTCCGTTCCTTGTGTGGCAGGATGTCAATGGACTTGTTGACTACAGTTGCTGGGACACGCCAAATACAAAGATAATATATGTGCCGAATGCTTTTTATGATAAGGATGGCAATAAGACGATAGGCGGGGTGAAATTCCATGTTGCCAAGGGTGAGCAGGGTAACTCCGTGATAGGAGTGGGAGGAGAAAGTCCGACTGGTAAAACACTTCAAAGCCTCCCTGATGCTTACTGGAGCTGGCATATATGGGTGACATGTCTTGACAAACAGCTTGATGATGAAGATAAGACAATCGAAGTGCAGGGCCATGAGTCCCATCGGCATTTCGACTTTATGCCTGTAAATCTTGGCTGGTGCTCGGATCCGGATGAAGATATTTACTATTACAAGGAGCGCCGATGCACTGTGAAGTTTACTTTCACAGACAATGACGGAAATACAAAAACCGAAACAAGGGTGATTGTAAAGAAATCGCATATCGCCCTTACACGCGGATACAATCCGTATTACCAATGGGGTCGGAAAGACCCTTTCGCTCCGGCGTTGGCGCCGATGGACGCGGAGGGAGCCTGCAGCAACAAGAAGATCTGGATATCCCTTGACTGGGATAACAATGCACAGAATCCTAATCCGATGACTACGTTTACTGATTATGCCGGCAACACTCACGAGGGAAAATTAACTGACCGTGTTCATACTCGTGACGCCCTTCACTATCGGATTAAATATCCATATGCATGGCATAATCCCCCTCGACAGCCTGGACCGTCGGGTGGCCCATATGATTTTGTCAGCATCAATAAGACGTATGTGAATCTTTGGGAAGGCCGTCCGGGCGTGGATCCGGATGCGCCGATTTTAAAGACTGTTTACGACCCGAGTCCGGTAGGCTATCAGGTGCCCCACATCAATGCATTTTCAGGCTTCACCACTACCGGTCTGGATTCAAGCGCCGAGTCTGAATGGTATGACGTCAGACCTGCAAATATTCTGCACTACATTCCAGGGGCGTTCGGAGGTGGACAGTATGTCTATCAGTCATATGAGTTTTACACCACTCCCGACAAGATTCAATCGATAATCTTCCCCATAAACGGCTACCGTGACTGGGACGGAAATGGCACGGTGTACCAATATGGGCTAATCGGATATGCCTGGGCCGCCGGTAACCTGACACAAGGTGACAGACAGTTTTTCAATTTCGAGTTTGCACACGACGATAAGAATACGATAGGCAATGACCGGTCGTATATACGTCCGCGCAACATGTTCTACTCCTGCGATGGCTTTCCGGTGCGTCCGGTGCGTAACGGCAATCATGGAACAAACTAAATTGACGGGAAGGCAATCTTCATAATGGCTTTGAAACACACCCGACCAAACCGGGCAAGGGGTTGCCGCCCGGAGACCGAGGCGATGTATGGGGAGGCTCTGGCGCTCTATGCCGGGAGCGACCTTACCAAGGTCGAGATATGCCGGCGGTGCGGCGTATCCCTCGGTGGCTTCTCCCGGTATATACGCACCTATCACCGTGACCTGATGCTGCGTCGCGGCGCCCTGGAGCGCGGCTCGCGGGAGGCCCGGGGTGAAGCTCTGGGGCAGCGTACGGGGCAGCGTCGTGACACACGCGCCAGATACCGCGAGGCCGTCGAGGCATGCGACAGCATGGAGTATATCGCCTGCAACGTGTCGGAGATCGCCCGCGAGTTCGGGCTCGACGGCAGCGGCCTCGGCCGGCAGCTGCGCACTCATTATCCGGGAGTGATAGAGCGGCGCGAGGAGGCGAGGGAGCGTCTGGGGCTCGGCGACGGGCTCCCCCGGGGGATGCGTCCCCGGTGCAGGGAGCGATATGCCGAAGCTGTGGAGCTGCTGCGTTCCGACCGTTACATCACGGTGCAGGAGGCTGCCGCCCGTTGCGACGTCTCCTATACCGGTCTGGAGCAGCATCTGCTTTTATATCACAGGGAGCTGGTCGACAACCGTATCGAGATACGCCGTCAGGCGGTCAGGCGCCAGCGGAGGGGAGAGATCACCGGACGCGGCACACCCCATGCCGCGTCGCCGGAGATAACCGGGAAATACGCGGAGGCCCTGCGCCTTTACCGCACCACCCCTCTCTCCGCCAGAAAGATCGCCGGGATCGCCGGCGTGTCGGTAAAGGGGTTTTATGAATATCTCCAGAAGTGGCACCGCGATCTGGTGTGCGAGCGTAAGGGTGTGGCTTACGAGGAAGGAAGGCCGGTCGACTGGTCGTCGGTGAGAAGATACAGTCCGGCGGCCGCGGCCAAGTATGCGGAGGCCATTGCAAGGCTGAGAGAGGGAGGGCTCACAGTGGCAAAGGCGGCGGAGGAATTCGGGCTCAACGCCGACAGCTTCCGGCAATACCTGAAAGAGCATGAGCCGGCGCTGCACGCAGGGCTCGGTATGAGGAAATCCGACGAGGGGAAGATGATGTCGGCTGCCAGTATGGAGAAATACGGGGAAGCCGTGCGGCTTTACGAGACGACTCCGGAATCACTGAAGTCTATCGCCCGACGCCTCGGTCTCAACGACTGCTCGCTGGGGCAGTTCATCCGGCGTCAGTTTCCGCAACTTCACGAGCGGCGCAGGAAGCAGCCCGGGCGCAGGGGGAAGGCGGAGTGAGGCTCCTGTGGACGCCCGGGCGGTCAACGGGGTTCCCTCACGAATGTGAGGGGATTGTCGGGCCAGGGATGCTTCGGGTAGCGCCGGCGCAGCTCCTTGCGCACCTCGAAATAGGTGTCGCGCCAGAATCCGGCCATATCCTGCGTGAGCTGCACGGGCTTGAACCCCGGCGACAGCAGCTCCATGAGCACGGGGCGCGCGCCGCCGTCGAGGCGCGGCGTGTCGGTGAGGCCGAAGCAGTCCTGCAGTCGGGCGCGCACCACGGGCGCCTCCGCCCCGCGACGGTAGTCGACCCGGGCGTTGCGGCCGCAGGGCAGCTTGATGTGGGTGGGCGCGATGCGGTCAAGGGCCTTTTGCTGGTCATAGTCAAGAAGCCCGGATATCACGTCACACATGTCGATTTTGCGCAGCTCCGCCACTCCGGAGGCTTTGCCGATGTAGAGCGGCAGCCATTCGGCTGCCCTCTCGAGCAGTGTCGCGGTGTCGACGGGAGGGAGCTTCAGCTCCGGGTGCCATTCGGCCACCGTGGCGACGCGCAGCTGCATGCGCTCCACATCATCGCTGAAATCGAACATGGTGAGGCCGTATCTGGGAGCTGCCCGGCAGATGGCACGGCATACTGCCTCGCGCATATCTTCCTCAGGCTGACGCGTGTCGACCACGAGGACCCCCACGCGCAGCTCGCCGCGCACCACGGCGCGCCCTGCGCGGCTGTCCCATACGGCAACGTCGCTCCACGCCCCTCGTGAGGCCACGTCGGCCTCCGCGAGGGGAGCCGCGAGAAATATGCGCGAGCCCATGGTGGCCACGGCCAGAAACCGCTCGCCGGCGAGGGCGTCGTCCCTGTGGAGCGTGGTGTAGTCGCCCCCTGCGAGGCGCAGGCGGCCGTCGGGGGCGCGCATGGCGATGCGTTCGGGATAAGCCATGGCGATGAGACGCCCGGCGGAATATGGGTCGAGGCCTCCGTCATCGGCCTTGCAGCCGGTGAGGCGCCGGTATTGCGCGGCTATGTCCAGGATGCGTTTCCAGCGTCCGGGCGCCCGTCGGAGGCGGTATTGGCGCAGCAGGGTGAGGCGTGTGGTGATGTCGGCGTCGCTGTCGTCGCCGAGCGGGTCTTTCTCCTCAAGCAGGGCGGCGATGTCGCAGCCGAGCGACGCAAGGCGCGGGTCGGCCGTCGCGGTGAGCATGCGGGCGATGCGCGGATGGCACGGGAGGCGGGAGAGGTCACGGCCCACGGCTGTGATGCGCCCGGCGTCGTCAATGGCGTCGAGAGCCCGAAGCAGGGCGCGCCCCGACGCCACATGGCCTGCGGGAGGAGGAGATATCCACGGGAGGCGCAGGGGATCCGGCTCTCCCCAGGCGGCGGTCTCAAGCACCATGGGCGCCAGGTCGGCCGTCATGATCTCCGGCTCCCGGCTCTCCTTCATGCGATGCCCGGCGGCGCGGCTCCAGAGACGGTAGCATATGCCGGGCGCCGTGCGCCCCGCGCGCCCCGCGCGCTGCGTCGCCATGTCGAGCGACACGGCCACTGTGGCCAGGCGGCTCAGACCGTTTCCCGGGTCGAACACAGGAGTGCGGCAGAGGCCGGAGTCGACCACCACGGTGATCCCCTCGATGGTGAGCGACGTCTCGGCTATCGGGGTGGCGAGCACCACGCGGCGCGTGCCGGCGGCGGGCGGCGACATCACGCGCCGCTGCCCTTCCGGCGGCAGCATGCAGCAGCTCCGTAGCGCCGAGGGTGCCTTCAAGGAGCTCCGCGCAGCGGGCTATCTCCCCCTGGCCGGGAAGGAACGCGAGAATGTCGCCCTCATGCCGGCTATGGGCGCGGCTCACCGCACGCGCCACTTCCGCGGCACAGTCGCGGGGGTCGAAGTCCTCGCCATACACTATCTCCACTTCATACATGCGCCCCGGAGCGTGTATGTGGGGAGCGTCGAGCCTGGCGCAAAGCGCCGTGGCGTCGATCGTGGCCGACATCACGACGATCCGGAGGTCAGGGCGCACCACGTCCTGCGCCTCGCGAGTGAGCGCGAGAGCCACATCGGAGGCAAGGCTGCGCTCGTGATATTCATCGAAAATCACGGCGCCTACCCCTTCGAGCGTAGGGTCGTCGACGAGCATGCGCTCGAGAATGCCTTCGGTGACCACCAGAATCCTGGTGGCGTCGGAGACCCGGCTCTCGAACCGCACACGGTAGCCGACGGTGAGCCCTACAGGCTCGCCGAGCATCGAGGCCATGCGTTCGGCCACCTGCCGGGCCGCAAGACGCCGGGGCTCGAGCATGATGACGCTCCCCCCGGGGAGCGCCTCGAGAATAGAGAGCGGCAGCAGCGTGGACTTGCCGGCACCCGGGGGAGCCGTGACCACAAGACGCGTCACCTTCTCCAGCGAGGCGTTGACCTCGCCGGCTATCGCTGCCACCGGCAGCTGGCTGTAGGAGTCGGTGATTTTCATTTGCAGCGTAAAATTACTATCTTTCCGCCACAACGGCAAGTTTTCCCTCATGAATAAGGGCGATTGATGGCAATGTATAAATATTATTTTGTAACTTTGGAGCTCTGGAGCGGTAACCGCTCCGCCGGAATATTGTTCTATCATAAATAACGTATCGATATGGAATACACACCAGACTTCATCACCCGGCTCAACCCCGGCGAGATATTCGTATTCGGAAGCAACCTGGCCGGCATGCACGGCGGGGGAGCGGCACGTGTCGCTCTCGACCGCTTCGGCGCCGTGCCCGGCCAGGGTGTCGGCCTTCAGGGGCAGTCGTATGCCATACCCACGATGCAGGGCGGCGTCGACACCATCAGGCCGTATGTCGACGAGTTCATAGAGTTCGCCAGATCGCATCCGGAGCTGAAATTCTACGTGACGCGCATAGGCTGCGGCATCGCGGGCTTCGACGACAGCGAGATCGCCCCGCTCTTCGCCGATGCCCGTGGATTGAAAAACGTAGTCCTTCCGAAAACATTTGCAATCGGATAAGTGGCTGATATCCAGCCAACAGCCCGTAGCGTGCCTGAAACGTTGCAACCCCCGGCGCCCCCGGGGACGCGATTCCGTCTGAAATATTACAGAATTTAGACAGAGGGATGTATATTCACTAATTTTGTATCAAATAAAAACAACTCCAAACAATTAAAGACAATATGGCTATCAATCTTCAGAAAGGACAGCGCATCGAGATCGGACTCGAGAAAGTGGGAGTCGGTCTCGGCTGGGACCCCAACACGAGCACGGGGTTTGACTTCGACCTCGACGCCTCGGCTTTTATGCTGGGCGAGAACAAGAAGCTTCCCCTCGACGAGTTCTTCGTCTTCTACAACAACCCCGTCTCTCCCGACAAGGCCGTGGAGTCGAGCGGCGACGACCGCACCGGCGGCAACAGCGACGGCGGCGACGACGAGACCATCACCGTCGACCTCCCGAAGGTGGATCCCCGCATCCAGGAGATCGTCTTCACGGTGACCATCCACGAGGCCGGGGAGCGCAGGCAGAACTTTGGCCAGGTCCACAACTCCTACATCCGCATCTACAACGCCCTCACCAACGAGGAGATTGCCAAGTATGACCTCGACGAGGACTTCTCGATCGAGACGGCGGTGGAGTTCGGACGCCTCTACAGGCGCGGCGGCCAGTGGAAATTCGAGGCCATGGGCTACGGCTACAAGGGCGGCCTCCAGTTTTTTGTAGACAAATACGTAGGTTGACCATGGCTATACGACTTGAAAAAGGGCAGCGCATCAACCTTGAGAAGAGCAACGGCTCGAAGCTCACCGAGTTCTGCGTGGGCTGCAACTGGGGCGCGATAGTCTCCGGCGGCTTCCTCGGATTCGGCAAATCGGTGCACGACGTAGACCTCGACCTCTCATGCGTGATGCTCGACGCCGACGGCAAGCTTGTCGACCATATATATTCGCCGCTCTACCGCCGCGAGTTTCTCGGCCGGTACGGCATGCCTCCCGGCAAGGTGGACTCCAGCGACTACGCGCTCCACCACAGCGGCGACGACCGCAAGGGCGACCAGGCCGGCGATGACGGCCTCGACAACGAGATCATCACGGTAGACCTCAACCGGGTCAGCCCGAACGTCGACCGGATCTTCTTCTTCCTCAACAACTGCGGCAAGGAGGATTTCTCGCAGATCCCCTACGCCTCGATACGCATGTATGAGGGCACTCCGCAGAGGGTGAAGGAGGTGTTCGCGTCATACGATGTAGCGGCCGAGCCCCGGTTTCGCGGCATGACCGCGCTGGTAATGGGCAAGCTCTACCGCCGCAACGGCGAGTGGCGCTTCTCGGCAATCGGCGACGCCTATCCCGACCCCAACCTCTGCGAGACGATAAAACGAATAGTAACCAATTACGCGAAATAACAATGAGAAGACTACCCGTATATCTTCTGCTCGACTGCTCCGGCTCCATGTTCGGCGAGCCGATAGAGGCAGTGAAGAACGGTGTGCAGGTGCTGGTCTCCACCCTGCGCCAGGACCCCTACGCCCTCGAGACCGCCTACCTCAGCATCATCACCTTCGACAGCAACGCCCGGCAGGTGACCCCGCTCACGGAGCTCTCCGCCTTCCAGCAGCCGTCTATCCAGGCCAACGGCTGCACGGCCCTCGGCGAGGCGCTGGCCCTTCTGGCCCAGAAGGCCGACCAGGAGGTGACCAAGACCACTCCCGAGAAGAAGGGCGACTGGAAGCCGCTCGTCTTCATCATGACCGACGGCGAGCCCACCGACGACCTCAACAAGGGCCTGGCGGAGTTCAGGAAGCGCAAGTGGGGCATGGTGGTGGCCTGCGCGGCCGGCGCCGGCGCCAACACCGACACACTGAAGAAGATCACCGAGTGCGTGGTCTCGCTCGACACCGCCGACAGCGCCACCATCAAGGCGTTCTTCAAATGGGTGTCGGCCTCCGTCAGCTCCGGCAGCATGAAGGTGGAGGAGACAGGCACGGAAGCCAACTCCCTCAGCGAGCTTCCGCCGCCACCCCCTGAGGTGAACATCGTGGTGTGACGTATATGGATAAGCAATGAGACGTCTACCCGTATATCTTCTCATCGACACCTCCGGCTCCATGCGCGGCGAGCCGATCGAATCGGTCAAGGTGGGGCTCGAGGCCATGGTCTCGAGCCTCCGCCAGGACCCTTTCGCCCTGGAGTCGGTGTGTATCAGCATCATCACCTTCGACCGCGAGGTGAGGCAGATCCTTCCCCTCACGCCGCTTGACGAGCTCCAGCTCCCCGAGATCACGACGCCGGAGAGCGGCCCGACTCACACGGGGCAGGCCCTGAAGCTCCTCTGCGAGAAGGTCGATGCCGAGGTACGCCGGAGCACTCCCGAGCAGAAGGGCGACTGGATGCCGCTGCTCTTCCTCATGACCGACGGAAAGCCCTCCGACAGCCAGCTCTACATGGAGATGGTGCCGGAGGTGAAGAAGCGCCGCTTCGCCGCCGTGGTGGCATGCGCGGCGGGAATGAGCGCGAAGACGGAGCCGCTCAAGGAACTCACCGACGAGGTCTACGCCCTCGACACCATCGACAGCGCGGGGTTCAGGAAGTTTTTCAAATGGGTGTCCGACTCCATCGGAGTGGGCAACCGCAGCATCGGCGCCACCGAAGACCTCGTGCTCCCGCCGCCTCCGGCCGAGGTGAATGTCATTATCTAATCAGTGATTAAAGATTAAAGATAAAAGATTAATGCTCATGGGGGAAACCCTTGACAACCGTCTCATTTAATCTTTAATCTTCAATCATCAATCTTTATTACCGTGAACTGTAAACTTGTAGGTCAATTTGTCCAGTATCTGGAAGTGACGCTGATGCCCGGCGAGGATTTCTATGCCGAGCGCGGGTCGCTGATATATCTCGAGGCCGGCATCGAGAAGGAGTCGAGTCTCAACGGCTCCGGTCTGGGACGCATACTCGGCGCAACCCTCTCCGGAGAGTCGATCTTCATCCTGCGTCTCTTCAACGTCAGCAATGTGCCGCGCAAGGCGGTGGTGGGAAGCCGCTACGGCATGCTCCCCGTGAAGATCAACGGAGAGACCATGATATGCCACCGCGGCGTGTATGTGGGCTCCAACAACCGCGTCAACGTCACCACCAAGCTCTCGATCTCCGGCCTCACCGGCGGCATGGGGCTCCTGCTCCAGAAAATCCAGGGGAGCTCCACCGTCTTCCTCGACACTAAGGGCACTCCCATCACCATCAATCTCAGCCAGGGCGAGACCATCGAGGTGGATGAAGACCATATCATCGCGCTGCTCAACATCGCCGACTGGCAGATGCAGTCAAACTGGTCGCTCGGAAATCTGATCGGCGGCGAGGGCCTGAGCATGATGAGGATCACAGGCCCGGGCACCGTCTATCTCTCGCCCAGCAAGTTCCTCCCCGCGGCAGCTCAATAATAACTTCGGGATATGGACAGAAGAGACAGACTGGCCTCACGCCACAGCAACACCGTAGCCGGACTCAACGAGACGGCGAGAATGCTCCGGAGGGCGATGCTCTCCGCCGGAATGCCCCGCTCCGAGCAGGAAGCCTTTCTCGACTGGGCGGTAGGCTCACTGTGGAACACATTCAAACAGCAACGTATGAACCAGCGAACAGCGATAGAAGACGAGATACGCGGCCTCGGGCTGCGCTTCCCCAACGGGACGGTGAAGAAAGACTATTCCGTGCATTTCGAGCTTCCTGTCGGCAGGATCTCCGATGTGGAGATCGACGGCGCGGAGGAGCTCGGCCTTCTCCTCGCCGTGGGCGACGACGGGAAATGCTCCCTCAGCGGAAGGCCCCGGAAGGCCGGCGACTTCACCCTGACACTGCGCTACACGACTGTGGAGGGGGAGCCCGCCTCGGAGCTTCCGATTCCCGTGGCGTTCAATCCGGATCCGAGAGACCTCTGGAAGAACATACCCACCGACCCTGAAATCCCTTACTACAAGCCCGACAGCGAGACCCGCTACCTGAAGGTGGAGGCCCGTGACGGGGGGGTGAGGAAGGATATCGTGGCGGCGAGCCAGCGCGGCAGAAGCCACGCCCAGGAGGGGAAGGCACGCGACGACCATTTCAGCCTATACCATTGCGACGCCTCCGACTGGTATATCATCGCGGTGGCCGACGGAGCCGGGAGCGCCCGCTATTCCCGCAAGGGCTCCGAGGCGGCATGCCGGGCGGCGGTAGACCACTGCAAGGCCCTTCTGCTCGACAATCCCGCTTTCGAGAGCGCCATCAGGGAGTATCAGGCCGACCGGGACAGCCGGGAGAAGCGCACGGCCCTCACGCGCCACGTGATAGATATAGTCTACAATGGAGCGATGAAGGCCCACGAGGCCGTCAAGAAGGTGGCGGAGGCCAACGAGGGGGCGAAGCTCAAGGACTTCGCCACCACGCTGATGTTCGCCGTCTGCAAGAAATACGACTTCGGATGGTTTGTGGCCTCCTTCTGGGTGGGCGACGGCGCCGTGTGCCTCTACGACGAGCGGAGCAAGACCGTAAAGCTTCTCGGCACGCCCGACGAGGGGGAGTTCTCAGGGCAGACGCGCTTCCTGACGATGCCTGAGATCTTCAGGGACCCCGAGGCCGTGGCCAAAAGGCTCCGTATGGCCATCGTGCCTGACTTCACGGCGCTTTTCCTGATGACCGACGGCGTGTCTGACCCCATGTTCGAGACCGACCGCAACCTCAACGACTACACGAAGTGGGAGGAGTTTTACGCCCGCCTCAGGGGTGGATTCCCCGACGACGGGATAGGGGGCGTGGATCTATCCGACGACAACGAGGAGGCGAAGGACCAGCTGCTCCGCTGGCTCGATTTCTGGAGCCCCGGCAATCACGACGACCGCACTATAGCAATACTCTATTAAGCTTATGGCAAAGACAATCAGACTCACAGCCACCGACGGCTCGACAGTGGAGTTTGTCGACGAGGTAATCGGCAGCGGCGCGATGAAGGACGTCTATTTCAGCCCCGACAAAAGCTATGTGGTGGGTTTCTTCCGCACTCCGCAGGACGCCAACGCCAAAGACCGCCTTCAGAACATCGTGGGGAAATACCGCGAGAAGATCTTCGGCCAGGTGGGTGGCGACTACTGGGAAAACCTCTTCTGCTGGCCCACTAAGCTCGTGGAATGGAACGGACGCCTCGGCATCGTCTCCCCGGCCTATCAGAAGCACTTCTTCTTCCAGAACGGCAAATTCAAGGGACAGGAAAAACAAGGCAAATGGTTCGCCTCTGCGAAACTCAGGAATAAGTTTATAGAAGCCGACCAGAAGGGGACATGGCTCACACACTATCACATGTGTCTGCAGATAGCCCGCGCCGTGCGCAGGCTTCACGCCGCGGGACTGGCCCATTCCGACCTCTCCTACAAGAATGTGCTCGTCGACCCGATAAGCGGACGTGCCGCCGTGATCGACTGCGACGGGCTCGTGGTGCCCGGCAAGTATCCGCCCGACGTGGTGGGAACTCCCGATTTCATCGCTCCCGAGGTGCTCCAGACGCGCTCCCTCAAACTCGGCGACCCGGCAAAGAAGCTGCCGAGCATCCTCACCGACCGTCATGCCCTCGCCGTGCTCATCTACATGTATCTTCTCAACCGCCATCCGCTTCGCGGCGGCAAGGTCAACGACCTCGACACGGCGCGTGACGAGGAGCTGTCGATGGGGGAGAAGGCCCTCTTCATAGAGCATCCTGCCGACACGAGCAACCGTCCCAAGATCGAGAATATGGCTCCTTCCGAGCTCCCGCAGGGGGATGTCGCCAAGCGTCCCTACACCATCTGCGGCCCGTATCTCAAGGAGCTGTTCGACCGCGCCTTCATCGACGGACTCCACGACCCGGTGAAGCGCCCCACGGCCGACGAATGGGAGAACGCCCTGGTCAAGACCACCGACCTGATGCAGCCCTGCCGGAATCCCGACTGCGAGGCCCACTGGTTTGTCTTCGACAACTCCACAAAGCCACGCTGCCCCTTCTGCGGAACGGTGTATCACGGACAGCTGCCGGTATTGAACCTCTATTACTCTCCGGCAAAAGGGAAGTTCCTTCCAGAGAACTACCGGCTGATGGTCTACGACAAGCAGTCGCTCTATATGTGGCACGTCAACCGTTTCGTCACTCCCAATGAGCGCACGAAGCCAGAAGACAGAAAGCCCGTGGGCGACTTCCATTTCCACAACGGCCGTTGGATTCTCATCAACCGGCGTCTTCCCGACATGTGGGACGTCACGGAGCAGCCCAGACGCCAGATCAAGCCCGGCGAATACGTGGAGCTGACGGAGGGACGAAAGATACTTCTCTCCGGCGAGGACGGCGGACGTCTGATAGTGGTGCAACTCGTCAACAACTGAATACCGAAAGACAATGCACAAGGCTCATAAAGTAGCGATAGCGCGTATCTTCACCGACCTCATCAAGGCCGACCGCATCGTAGACACAGGCGAGATGGAATGCTGGCGCCGGATCTGCGGCAAATACGCCATCGACCGCGACATCCGCATCGAGGCAGCCGAGGTGTCGCTGGCCGACGCTTTGAACACGATATGCGGCTCGGGCGTCAGGGGACTGAAGGAAGACCTCCTCGGCGACTGCCGCGCCATGACGGTGAGCGACGGCTTCTGCGCCCATTCCGAGGCCCTTCTGATGATAGCCCTCTCGGCTCTCCTTGACTCCGCGAGCCCGTTCCGCGGCGAGGTCTTCTCCATACCTAAGACCAATTTCAACATCGACCTCGCCACGGCCCTTTATATAGAGAGCGACTTCGATCCTCAGACTAACGGGGCCATATGCGGCAGCTACCGCTCCATCTTCAAGGAGCTGCAGCTCGCCGGCTTCCATTTCGTGTATATCCCGAAGATCATCGACCATTACCGCAATACCGACCCCTCGCTCTTCAAGGATATCCTCTCCTTCCTGGCTCCGGCCATGAGCGCCGGAGGCATCGACAACACCTATGCCTCGCTGATGAGGATGACCACCGGCGTCTTCTGCAAGGACCTGCTCTGCAACAAATGCGGCATCACCGGGCTGCGCGACGCCATGCCCTCGCTCCTCATAAAGATCGGCAACAGCTTCGTGGGGGAGACCGTCTACGCCAATTACCTCAGGATCGATGTCGACGAAGACATCACGGCCACCGTACAGACCTTCGTCGACCGGTTTTCCGACATGCTCAGCAGCGACGTCTTCATAGTCAGCGCCTCGGAAGAGCGCGACAACCAGTTTCACTTCCACGGCTTCTACAAGCAGCTGCTCGACATCTTCCTCGTGCGCCGCAACATCAGGAGCGCCGTCCTCGTCAATCCCCGGAGGGAGGAGATCCTCTTTCCCGACATCGACTCCAGGGCGATGGGGCTCCACCGCCGCGAGAGGGCGCTCTACGCCCTGCTCCTCTGCTGCGGCAGCGACGGCATCAACTTCAGCGCCCCTGAGAAGGCCGACGCGTTCGGCCGCTACACGCGGCGCATGAAGAGGATTCAGGAGCGCTACCGCGTAATCTACGAGATGTTCGGGGGCGCCGGCGACTCCGCTCCCGACCTCGCGGTGCCCGAGATCAGGCGTCCGATCTTCAGCTGCCTCAGGCGCTCGCTGAAGAATCTACAGGGCCTCTACAACGCCGAGGACTATAATATAACGAAACGCGGCAACGGCTCTTTCTCCGTCAACGTGGAGCCGGAGCTGGTGTGGGTGTCGCAGCCCGACAGCGGGAACCCCGTGCCGCTCCGCGAGTCGGAGATGTATCGGCGCTGGGCTTCCATATAAGATAAGTCGCGACATTGCAGACGATATGAATTAAACCAATAAAGCAAAACATATGTATAACAACAACAACAGTGTCAACATCACCCCTAAGATCATAAAGGGAGCCCTCTGGGGCGTCGCCGCCATCGTCCTGCTGGTGGTGGCCATGGCCTTCATACGCCCATGGTACAACGTATGGAGCCAGGAGATGGAGGGGAAGGCCGAGTTTGCCAAGGCCGAGCAGAACCGCAAGATCAAGATCGAGGAGGCGAAGGCCAATCTCGAGGCCGAGAAGCTCAACGCCCAGGCCGAGATCGAGAGGGCCAAGGGAGCGGCCGAGGCAATCCGTATCGAGAACGGCAGCATAACCCCTACCTATATCCAGTATCTATGGGTGCGCCAGCAGTCTGACCTCAGCGACAAGACAGTGATCTACGTGCCTACGGAGACCAACCTGCCGCTTCTCGAGTCGACACGCGCCCTTAAGATTCCACAGGAATAATAACTATATTAACAGAAAGATATGTCAGAGAAAAATCACTACACCGGGCTGACCGACGCGGAAGTGTCGGAAAGCCGCCGGAAGTATGGCGTCAATATCCTGACGCCACCGGAGAAGGACCCGCTGTGGAAGCGGTTTCTTGAGAAATTCGGCGACCCGCTGATCATCATCCTCATGATCGCGGGCGTCCTCTCCATCGGCATCTCATGCTATGAATACTGGGGCCTCGGCGAGGGCGCCGGTGTCTTTTTCGAGCCGATAGGCATCTTCATCGCCATACTGCTCGCCACCGGGCTCGCCTTCATCTTCGAGCTGAAGGCCGACAAGGAGTTCGCCCTGCTCAACCAGGTCAACGACGACGAGCCTGTACAGGTGGTGCGCAACGGCAACGCCATGCAGGTGCCGAGAAAAGACGTGGTGGTGGGCGATATCGTGATCCTCAACACCGGCGAGGAAGTGCCGGCCGACGGCGAGCTGCTCGAGGCCGTGATGCTAAACATCGACGAGTCGACGCTCACCGGCGAGCCCATCTGCCACAAGACCACCGACCCCGCGCAGTTTGACAAGGACGCCACCTTCCCCAGCAACCACGCCATGCGCGGCACCAAGGTGATGGAGGGCCACGGCGTGATGCGCGTGCTCGCCGTGGGTGACAAGACAGAGAACGGCAAGGTGTTCGAGGCCGCGCAGATCGACGACAGCGTCAAGACTCCGCTCAACGAGCAGCTCGACGGCCTCGGCGACCTCATCACCAAGATATCCTACGGCTTCGCGGCAGCCATCATAGTGGGTCGCGTAGTGATGTATTTCATCAATACTCCGGAGTTCGAGTGGGTCCACTTCATGGCCTATTTCCTCCAGACGCTGATGGTGGCCGTCACCCTCGTGGTCGTGGCTGTGCCTGAGGGTCTCCCGATGGCAGTAACGCTCTCGCTCGCATACTCCATGCGCCGGATGCTCAAGACCAACAATCTCGTGCGCAAGATGCACGCCTGCGAGACGATGGGCGCCACTACGGTGATATGCACCGACAAGACCGGCACTCTGACACAGAACCAGATGCAGGTGGCGGAGACGAAGTTCTTCGGCAATCCTCCGGAGGATGTCCTCGTGGAGGGCATCGCCGTCAACTCCACGGCGCAGCTCGACCTCTCGGGCGACAAGCCGCAGGTGCTCGGCAACCCGACGGAGGGAGCCCTCCTCCTCTGGCTCCGGAAGAGGGGCATCAACTACCTCGATGTGAAAGACAGGGCGCAGCGCCTCGAGGAGCTGCCGTTCTCCACCGAGCGCAAGTATATGGCCACGGTGGTGACATCGGCTTCCGGCAAGAGGATACTCTATGTGAAAGGCGCCCCTGAGATCATCTTCGGCATGTGTAAGGACACCGCCGGAGTGACGAAGCAGGAGATCGACGCCCAGCTTCTCGTCTACCAGAATCAGGCCATGCGTACGCTCGGCTTCGCCTATCAGGAGCTTGAGGATGGCGACAGGACCATCGAGAACAGCCGGGTGGTTGCCGGGCGGCTTACCTTCCTCGGCATTGTGGCGATTTCCGACCCCGTGCGCGGCGATGTGCCTTTCGCCGTGAAGGAAGTGCTCGACGCCGGCATCAAGGTGAAGATCGTCACCGGCGACACCCCCGGCACGGCCAAGGAGATCGGCCGTCAGATCGGACTCTGGAACGACGCCGCCGACACCGACCGCAATATCATCACCGGCACTGAGTTCGCCGAGCTCTCCGACGAGCAGCTCAAGGAGCGCGTGGGCGACCTCAAGATCATTGCCCGCGCCCGCCCGATGGACAAGAAGCGCCTCGTGGAGGCCCTCCAGGCCAACAACGAGGTGGTGGCCGTCACCGGCGACGGCACCAACGACGCCCCGGCCCTCAAGACCGCCCACGTCGGCCTCTCGATGGGCGACGGAACCTCCGTGGCAAAGGAGGCTTCCGACATCACCATCATCGACAACTCCTTCTCCTCGATAGGACGCGCCGTGATGTGGGGACGCTCCCTCTTCCAGAACATACAGCGCTTCATACTATTCCAGATGACGGTGAATGTGGCCGCCTGCTTCATCGTGCTCTTCGGAGCCTTCATGGGCATGCAGTCGCCTCTCACCGTCACCCAGATGCTCTGGGTCAACCTCATCATGGACACCTTCGCGGCCATGGCCCTCGCCTCGCTCCCTCCGTCGAAGTCGGTGATGAAGGAGAAGCCGCGCTCGCGCGAGGCCTTCATCATCAACCGCCCCATGTGGAAGTCGATTGTCGGAGTCGGCGGCATTTTCTTCCTGCTGCTCCTCGGCCTGCTCTATTATTTCGAGCATACCGACATCACCTGCCTCACGCAGGTGGGTCAAGTGCCTGTCGGAGCCAACACAGGGCTGAGCGGCTACGAGCTCTCGCTCTTCTTCACGATTTTTGTGTTCCTGCAGTTCTGGAATATGTTTAACGCCCGCGCCTTCGAGACGGGGCGCTCCGCCTTCCATTTCAAGGGATGCGGCGGCTTCATCCTCATCGCGCTCGTGATTCTGCTCGGTCAGGTGCTGATCGTGAGCATCGGCGGACAGTTCTTCAGCGTCGAGCCTCTGAAGTTCATCGACTGGTTGATCATCATCGGCGGCACATCGCTCGTGCTCTGGATCGGCGAGCTGATACGCCTGATCAGGAAATAATCCTCCTTACTTACAGATGCGGGGCCTTCCCGGCGATTGCCGGAAAGGCCCCGATTTTCATGTATCCTCTTGGCGGGCAGCTCGGTCACTCGCCTTTGAGCGCCAGGCCGTCATGGAAGGCGTTGCCCACGCGCCTGCCCAGCTCTATGTAGCCGTTGTGGATGGGGTCGAAGGTGATGATCCTCATCTTCTCTACGTCGGGCTTGCCGTCGGCGGCGAGGTATTCCTCCTTGCATACGATGTTGACGATCTCGGCCACGAGATAGAACCCCTCGTCCGACTCATGGATCTTCTCCTTGACGCGGCATTCCATCGTCATCGGGAAGCAGTCGTAGACCGGAGCGTTCACATGGGGCGCTTTCTCGGCCTTCCATCCTGTGCGGGCGATTTTGTCGTGCTGCTTGCGGCCGCTCACGACTCCCACGTAGTCGGCGCCCGGAAGCGTGTCGGCGGTGGCGAAAGCGAGTGTGAACTCCCCGCAGCGGCGCAGGTTGTCGGTGGTGGCATGCGAGCCGAGGGATATCATCACTTCGTGATAGTCACACTGGCCGCCCCAGGCGGCGTTCATGGCGTTTGGTGTCCCGTCGGCATCGTAAGTGCCGATGATCAGTACAGGCTGGGGAAGCACCCATGCCTGTGGCTTGAAGCTTTTCATATTGTCCTGTATATGTATATATGTGGTTATATATTGTTGTTGTCTAAATAACAATCACTTTCTTCGCGAGGTTCATAGTCAGTCTTGTCAGCAAGGTGTATGCATGTAGCTTACCGTCTGAGCGGAGGCTGACAGTATGGAGCCAAACGCTAAGGGGATGGTTTGACAAAAATAGGACTTTTTTCTGACACCCTCACGCTAAAACTGCCGTAAAAGGTTTCAGAACCGGAATTTTATTGTAATTTTGCAAATCATGAAAAGATATCTTATACCATTGGCACTCATGGCCGGAATCATGATGCCTGACATAGCCGACGGCGCCGACAGGCGTCTTCTCAATGATGGCTGGCGATTCCACCTCACCGACAGCACAACATCCGGCATGCAGCCAGAAACAATAGACGATTCCCTCTGGACCAACGTAAGACTGCCTCACGACTGGAGCATACGCCTTCCCTTCTCACGCGAAGCCGCTCCAGGCAACGACGGCGGCTATCTGCCGGCTGGCCTTGGATGGTATAAGACGGAGCTGGACCTTCCGGAGCTACCTGTCGACCGCAGGATGAAGCTTTATTTCGAAGGTGTATATGAGAAATCGGAGGTCTATGTCAATGGTCATCTGGCCGGTGGTCATCCTTATGGCTATACCTCCTTCTTCGTAGACATCACTCCTTACATCAAGAAAGGGAAGAACGAGATTCTGGTTAAAGCCGACAACTCCGCGCAGAAAAACAGCCGCTGGTACACCGGCTCCGGCATCTACCGCA